>OLRP01001637.1_pt1 | contig 17172 bp, 10 predicted proteins | sample 1672401 | NCBI WGS metagenome assembly OLRP01 (sample SAMEA3136682, study PRJEB25190) | human gut metagenome | reverse complement strand
TGTCGGCTGCGCCGGCTGGAAATGGGTAAATGCCAGTGTCGGCAGATCTTTGTATTTTTCTGCAAATTTTGCCAGCTCTGCGATCACATTCACCAGTTTTTTCTTTACCAGTTTCAGAGCTTCGGTCATAACAATAATATCGGTGTTGTCACCTACATAACAGGAAGTTGCACCCAGATGGATGATTCCCTTTGCCTTCGGGCACTGTACACCATATGCATATACATGAGACATAACATCATGACGTACCTGGCGTTCTCTCTCTTTTGCCACATCATAGTTAATATCGTCTTTGTGCGCTTTTAATTCGTCAATCTGTTCCTGGGTGATCGGCAGACCCAGTTCTTTCTCGGTCTCTGCCAGTGCGATCCAAAGGCGTCTCCAGGTACGGAACTTCATATCCGGGGAAAAGATATACTGCATTTCTTTGCTTGCATAACGCTCAGATAACGGACTTACATATCTGTCTGTACTCATATATAATCTCCTTTTTCTTGTACTTGCCGCCTCTTTACGGACGGCTTACATTTTATCGGCTGTACGCCTCACAACAGTAAAATTATATAATACCGCCCCGGGAAACGCAAGCTTAGTTCTGATGAAATTTTCCTAAAAATTCCTTCATTCTTGTATGGTCTGCACCAAATACCTCATCCGGTGTTCCCTCCAGTGCCACCACACCTTTATCCATAAAGATCACACGGTCAGAAATATTTTTTGCGAATTCCATCTCATGGGTCACGATCACCATGGTGATATCCAGATCCGCCAGAGATTTGATGACTTTCAGTACTTCACCGGTCAGTTCCGGATCCAGTGCGGAAGTCGGCTCATCAAAGAACAGGATCTTCGGATTCAGTGCCAGGGCTCTTGCGATAGCCACACGCTGACACTGTCCGCCGGATAACTGATATGGATAGGCATCTGCCTTATCTTCCAATCCCATCTTTTTCAGCAGTTCCATCGCCTCTTTGTACACCTCGCCTTTGTCCCGTTTCTGTACATGGATCGGCGCATCTGCTATATTCTTCAATACTGAATAATGTGGAAACAGATTAAAGTTCTGGAAAACCAGCCCGAAACAGGAACGTATCTCTTTCATCTCTTTTTTATCCGGATGCATCACTTTGCCGTTTTCTACCCAGGCAGCTTTTTTCCCCATGTACAGGATCTCTCCGCCGTCAATCTCCTCAAGCATCGTCGCGCAGCGAAGCATCGTGGATTTGCCGGAACCGGAAGGACCGATGATAGAAACGATTTCTCCTTCTTCCACCGACAGAGAGATATCTTTTAAGACACCCAGTCCGTCAAATTCTTTTTTGATATGATTCATTTCCAACAGTTTCATGTCGACCCTCCTAGCGATAATAGTTCAGTTTCTTCTCAAACAGTTCCATCACCCAGGCTACCACATAGTTAAATACATAGTAGAAAATACCTGCGATAAAGAACGGTACTACAGTAGTCTGTGCAGCTGCAATCTGTTTTGCAACGGCAAACATCTCGATATAAGATACGGAATATACCAGAGAGGTATCTTTGACCAGTGTGATGACCTCGTTGGTGACAGATGGCAAAACGATTTTTACCACCTGTGGCAGAACGATCTTGAAGAAGGTCTGTACTCTGGTGTAGCCGAGCAGCTGTGCTGCCTCATACTGTCCGGTCGGGATCGATTCGATACCGGAACGGTAGATTTCCGCAAAATATGCCGCATAGTTCAGAGAACATCCCAGAATGATGGCTGTAAACTTATAACCGCCGATATTCATGCCCCACAGATAAAACGGTCCGAAATACCAGATCAGTAGCTGCAGCATCAGTGGGGTTCCACGCATGATGGAAATATAGATCTTCACCAGCCAGCTTAGTGGCTTAAACCGGCATACGCGTCCAAAATATACGATCATTCCCAGTGGAAGGGAAAAGATCAGTGTCAGAAAAAAGATCAGACAGGTCTGTCCAAAACCCGCCGTCATCTGTCGTACCATTACCTCAATACTCATTGCTTATCCTCCGTGTTATAAATACTGAAATATAGCTTTGCATTTGCCCCTTTACAGCAAACATGCCCCCCGGAAAGCCTAACGCCTCCCGAGGGGTTACATTTTTTCTTATCCGACGTTTCCGTCTTCTTATTCAGCTTTTAAAGTCACCATATCGGCGATTTCATATTTTTCTGCCAGTTCTGCAACTTTTCCTTCGTTTGCCAGTTCCTGCAGATCTTTGTTTACGATGTCACACAGTTCCTGGTTTCCTTTTTTGAATCCGATTGCATACTGTTCGGTATTCAGTGTCTCATCGAGGATCTTGAAGCCCTCTCCTCTGGAGTTTAACTGATATTTGGCAACTCCGACATCAATGGCCAGTGCATCCAGCGCGCCTGCCTGCAACTCGGTAAATGCGGTGTTGTAATCTGCGAATTCATTCAGAGATCCGAAGGTATCTGCCAGTGCTTTCTGTCCGCCTTCATCCTCACTCTGTAACAGATCCAGTGCTGCGGAAGCTGCCTGTACACCAACAGTCTTTCCTGCCAGATCGCTCAGCTGTTCGATACCGGAATTCTCTGCAACTACGATCACCTGACTGTTATCCACATACGGAACAGAAAAGGTATACTCATCTTCTCTTCCGTTCATGGTAAATCCATTCCAGATACAGTCGATGGATCCTGAATTCAGTTCCATATCTTTGGAATCCCAGTTGATCGGCTTTTTCACCAGTTCCCAGCCTTCTTTGTCACATACCGCCTGTGCCAGTTCCAGATCAAATCCGGTGTATTCTCCGTCGTCATCCATATAACCGTATGGCGGATATTCTGCATCAAAACCTACTGTGAACGTTGTTCTGCTGCTTTCATCCGTTGTTTCTGCGGAAGCATTCTCGCTGCTCTCATCCGTTGTTTCTGTGCTCTCAGTCTTGCCTGTGTCCTCGGTCGCTGTATCTTTACTGGAACCACATCCTGCAAACAGGGACAGTGCCATTGTTGCTGCTAACATGATACTTACTGTTTTCTTTTTCATAATAATTAGCCTCCGGTTTTTCATATGCTAACACTCTATCATAGTAAAGTATCAATGTCAAGACATTTTTCGAAAATTGTCTTTGTACTATGGACACGCCGGGGATTTCTCATCTGCAGCATATTTTTCCGAAAATTCGTTTTTATCAGAACTGATCCCCGGAACCAATGATTGATATGCAATGCAACCAAAGAAAAAGCAGTGCGACCGGTTTTATTCACCGCCTTACTCTGCTTTTTCCTGTTTAACCTGATATTCAATCATTTTTATTGATAATTTTTATCAGTATCCCGTACTCTTATGGTACTCCGCAGTCAGCTGTTCCAGCAGATGCTCCATCCCCTGCTGATAATCCTCTTCTCTGCCCTGCTGTTTTTCTTCCAGTAACTTTTTATATTCCTGGCCTTCCGGTGTGTCATAGAGGTCTTCCACAGCTTCTTCCACTTCTACATAGATTTCTTCCTGGCGTTCTTCATCGACTTCCAGCTGTTTCGCCTTTTCCACAAAAGCGTCCACACCATGTTCCATATACACGGCATACAGAAGGCTCTTTACCGCTCCCATCGTGTGCAGTTTGCCGTAGGCGATCTCAAAGCAACGAATCGCTTCTTCCATCTGAAACAGCCTTGCATAGGCGCAGCCCATATTGTGGTAGATTTCTCCGATAAACTGTTTTCCGAGAAGGATCTCCTGGCGGGGAAGTTCCTGGTCTGGGGTCACTTCTTCCTGTTTCTCCTCCCGGGAAGAAGAACTATCCGTCTCCGCTGCATCTGTTTCCGGGTTCTCCGGTGTACGGTCGGTCTCTTCCTCTGCTCCACCCTGTGGATCTTCCATCATATCGATGGTGATCGCAACCGGTAACTCTGCTTCTGCGCCTGCAGGGTTTTCTGTTGCTTCCTGCACTCCTACAGTATGGTCCGCTGCTGCTTCGGTCGCTTCCGGTTTTCTGATATCCGTCACTTCGGTGTCATCTTCCGCTTCCCGGCGAAGCGCCCTTTGATAAACCTTGATGGCGTTCACATATTTTCCGTGTTCCATCAGATAATCACCTTTTCGTTTCTGACGCAACACTTCCGGTTCATTTGCCAGCTGTCGGATCTGCTGATTCAATCTGCGGAACTCTTCCAGAGACAGATAACTGATCTCCTTGAACACCGGAAGGATAAAATCTCCCACCTTCATCTCATCGTCATCCAGATGTTTATACAGATTTTCTGCCAATTTCTTCAATCCCAGCTGATCCCGGATCCAGAAACACAATTCCTCGTTCAGGATCGTACTGTCCAGCAGATATATATTATGATAAAAATAAAAGCACAGTTCTTCGATGGAATAGATATTGGTACTGATGTTTTCAATATAATAAGGCAGTTTTGCCCGTTTTACCTGACACAAAATATATCCGCTCATTCTTCTGCCCCCCGACTCTTCATCGTCTCATGCCATGTAAGGTTGCTCGACGGATAAAGATCTCCAAATCCCATATCCGTCACATCAATCCTGCACTCGTCTGCCGCAGTAAATTCCAGATGTATATGCAGTCTAGTCGCTTTTGCCGGACGGTCCGGAAGACCGGGCAAAGGCATACTGTAGCGCACTTTACCGGTATTTTCCATATCAGACACAACAAATTCCAGTTCCCTGGTATCATCCAGAATAATTTCACAGTCTCCCATTGCTTCGTACCAGTTGACACCGGATACGATCAGGGGATGATAGGCCGGTGTTCCGAACACAGTCATCTCCATGCCCACATTTTCCCGTACCAGATCATTGCCCACATACAGATACCCCTTCAGATTCCGTTCCTCTGTCTTTTCTTTCGCAGCATAGCAGGCACCCTTGGAAAACAGATTATTTCCGTAAAATACCCGGCGCTGGTGTTTACAAAGCTCAGCCACAGATTTTTCTGCCCAGTCTCGCTCGAACCCTTCCCCCACCAGGTAAATACTTGAATAAACCTCACTTCCCACTGATTCTGTCACAAACTGGCAAAAATCCACATCACGCTGCATATATTCTGTGTGTAGTGTGATATGACCACCCCGTCTGACTCCGACATGTACCGGACGGGTACTGCGGTTCATCTCCAGTTTTGCATAAGAAACTTCATCCTTGTCAAATACAAACAAGCCTACACTTCTGCTCCAGATCTCCGGTTTCTGATATAACGTATGATAATAAAAGCTTTCTTCATAATCCTGCAGAAAACAACGGTTTCTCGGAAATCCCATCTCCCGGCATGCCACCCGGATGTTCTCCACCATCGGGCGTGTCAGTACCGGCGTAGTGATCATCAGTCCGTTGATACTCTTCACCAGATCCGGCACACCAAGGATACGAAGTGCATTACCGATAAATTTTCCGAGAAGTTCTCCAACCTTCCATGTAGCCCCGTCCACTTCCACTGTCTCCTGTTTCAGACACAGTGTATACAGGTTTTCCACAGGAATCTCATCCTGCTGTTCCACAAAGTACTCTACTTCCAGGCCGAAGTGCCATTCCTCTTCTCCCGGTTTCTTGCTGAGCACATTGGGGAAGGTATACTGACCGGTTCCCACCTTCACCGGCAGAGAAACGGGTTCTCCCTCACGCCGGTCATAATAACACAGCTGCGAGACCTTCTCCCCAAAATCAAATCCTACCAATATATTTCTGACTTCGTTCATTTTTCTGCCTCCATCTGTGTATTACGCATGGAGTACCGGAAACATTTTTCTTGCAAAATGTTCTCTCTGTAGGTACTGTTCCATGGCTTTTTCTGTCTGCTCTCTCCGTCCCAGTTTCCGGCCTGCCAGCATCTGATTGATCAGCTGATATTTTGTGTTTCCTTCCTGTAAAGACTCTTCCATCGTCAGAAGTTTCTTTTCCGTCTGTCGGGTATCATCCGGCAGTTCCACTGTCAGGTAATATTCCAGTATCTCATCATAAAACAGCAGGAATTCCTTTACAAAAATGCCCTGGTACATATTTTTCATCGGTTCACTTTTAAAGTTTTCACCGGTATCTTTGTCACGGATCAGTCGATAATGAATTGTCACCCGCGCTCCGGCCGGGTACTGAACCTGGATAAACTGTTTGTCATCCATCTGGTATGGTTTTGTGAATCTTGCCGGGAACTTCCGGTAAAATGCAAACCGCAGGCTGTTTTCCGTACATTCTTCGAGAATCTCATCGATCAGTTTTTCCTGCTCTTCTGTATAAGTATCCAGTTCTGCATAATATTTCAGGAGTGCCAGGTGACAGATCCGGTCTACCTCCTGCTTTCTCCTGCAACATTGTTCCAGGCATTGGAAAATATATGGATCTGTTTCTTTTTTGCCCAGAAAATATCCGTATGCCCAGAAAGAAATGTATGCCAGGATCACAGGTTCTTTTCCCTTCTGTGCCACATACTGTTCCAGCATCGCAGCTCCCTGCCTCAGATAGACACGTCCGAACATGGAGAGTAGAAGAATCTCTTCCTCCAGCGCATACGTATCCAGCTGGAATCCGCGCATCCGTTCCCATAAAAGTGCCATCTGTTCCACAGATCCAAGCAGATTATCGCTCAGGTAAATCAGAATCACTTCATTGTAGAGTCCCTGTTCAAATACATACTGCGCCAGATACACCAGTTCTTCCTGTTCCACAAAATCATAATCCAGAATCAGATAGCTGGTCAGTTTCATCAGACTTTCCGTTTTTATGCCTTCATAGCCATAACGGCTGATCATGTCCAATGCCGTGGCATACATCCCTTTTTCAATCAGGATCTCGCAGAGTAATACCTTATCTACTTTTGCAAATGTCACCAGATCCATTTTTTTCAGATAACTATCCAGCGTATCATCGCCTGCGTGTTCTGCATAATATTCCAGAATTTTTCTGCATACCATATGGCGGTATGGCTCTTGGAATTCTGACATTTCCACCACATGCTGGTAACAGCCAAGGGTGGAAAGCCCGATCTGTCTGCGGCTGTCATTGCCACATACGGCAAGTAACAATCCGGGTGTTGCGATATCCAGATTCATGCACGACTGCAGATATGGTTTTTCATCCATCAGTTTCTGTATATTGTAATCTACCGTTGTAGCATAACGCCGCCGTTTCTCATCCTCAAAAAGGATTCTCGCATCCGGTGTATACAGCTGAATATAGGCAGCACCGTCTGTGCACGGATAGCTTTGTTCTTCTTTCAGTTCTCCATGACACACGATGACGCTGCGAATCTTCGGATCATCACAGTACACCCGATAAGAAAACATAACTTTCGCCATCGCTTCTCCAAGAGCCGGCGTTGCAATGTCTTCGATGCATTCCTGATAGATGGTAGCATAATCTTCACTGATTCTTCCCTCCATCAATGCTTCCTGCGCGAATACTTCCATCGCCTTACGATAATTCTGATATGTTGTCTTATCTGCCTCTTTATTGCGTATCACATTGGCATACACAGATGCCCGTTTTCTGCTGCTCAGTGTATTGTTATATACAAAATACATACGGATCACCTGCGGCAGTACACTCTGGAAGCCCTGAGGCATAGTTTCAATATAATATTCATATAAGCGGGTGATCCGGATATCTGCCTCCACTGCCAGCTGATACCAGCGGAAATACTCGCTCTTCGCCGGCTGTCCCTTCATAATGTATTTGCAGATATGATCCACCAGATCATTGCCAGGATAAGCCTCGTAACATTTTACCAGCAGACGGTAGATCACCGGCTGGAAATTCTTCACATATTCTGAGAGATGCCCGATCCGCATGGTCAGTTCTTCATTCAGTTTTCCATAACGTGCTGCATAGTGAAGAACCTGTACCATAAACGGTGACAGTTTTTTCAGATAGCCTGCTTCTGTTTCCATTTTCTCATAGGCTGCCAGATACAGAAACGGGCTTCTGCATCCCAGATCAAACAGTTCTTCCAACATATACATCTGTCTGCCCGGTGCCTGCTTATATTCTTCCGAAGTTTCCATCAGCACTTTCAGGATTGGATAACTGCCCGGATTCATACGATAGAGATTTTCGATCCTGGCCTGTGCTGTCATCTTCTGTTCTTCAGTAGCCACAGAGGTCTTCACTGCCAGCGCCAGATACCAGGCTTCTTCCTCCATCTGTTCCCTGGTAAATTTCAGTTCCCTGAGAGGCCACAGCACAGACATGGCATTTGCCACATCTCCGGTCTGTTCATAGATGTATGCCTCTGTCAGCTGTTGTTTCGGATAATAACATCCGAGATTCCGGAGATTTTCCAGTTCTTTCAAGGATGCTTCTTTCCATTCCTGCTGTTTTATCTCGCCCAGCAGATATTTTTCATACAGTGTTGCCAGTGCCGCCTGTCCTTTTTTCTCATAAGTTCTTGTGCTCAGTTCATAGGAAGCATTGCCCGAAGCCTTCACCTCATAGATATACGTTCCATATACGGTTTTGATCCGGATCTGTCCGTATTTTCTTCCGCTTCCCAGTTTTTCTTTGCGGATCAGATATTCCAGCCCATAAACACTTCCGATGAAATCCTCACTGGTGATCACTTTCTTTTCCACTTCCAGGAAATCTCCGGTAACCTCCACTTCCATCCGGGTATACCCCCAGGTGCTCTTATACAGATTCAGACAGTCTTTGACTGTAGTATCCAGATGATCCCAGGTCTGTTCTGTCTTTTCCAGACGCAGAGTCACCGGCTCTTTTTTTCCGGTTCCGATCAGAAACTCTTCCATATGCTGATAGGTCACCGGGTTTCTGGACATCCCCCGGTACAGGCTTTCGTATCCCGGATCTTCTCCCTGCAGCACTTTCAGAAAGCTCTCGCTTGTATAAAGACGAAATGCCTCCCGATAATCACTCTCCGCCAGTTTGATAAATGCTTCCAGATTATCCACTGCTCCGCGGGATGTCTGAATCCCGTCGTCTGTGATCTCTGCGTGTACCGGCACCTGGTATTCTCCCAGGTTACTGTTGATCGTAATCACTGCATCTACCGTCTCACCTGCGGACAGTCCCTTCACATCCAGCCCGTAAGGAATACATACGGTTGTTCCCGAAAATTTTTCTTTTGCCAGCAGTACCCGGCGATTGGATGACATGGTCATTCCCTTGATCCTGCGGTTATCTTCTGCCGCCACATATAATTCTCCCCGAACATTCTCCCCTTCATTGGTCGTAAGGTTAATCTGTGTATCGGAAAGAGTCAGCTTTGGTACTTCATATTCAAATCTTCCGTTTAGTAACTGTTCCATTCTTCTTTTCAAAGTATCCACCTGCGCTTCTTCTTTTATCGACCTTGACTATTTTTTTCTTATCATTATAATGAAACTAACATGATTGCTCATTTCATATGGTGTTGGGGCAAAAGGCATTTTGCCCACTTTCTTATCATTTTGCAAAGCAATCTGCAAAAATACTCATAATTATTTTTATTATACACTACGCAAAAGTTTGTTGCAAGAAAAGAGGAGACATTATGATTAAACACAAGGATCATTTCCACGGCAGTGACCTGGAAGCTATTGAGAAATGTTATCATATTAAGAAGGAGGATATCATCAGTTTCAGTGCAAATGTCAATCCGCTGGGAATTTCTTATCAGCTACGTTCCACACTGGCCGATAATCTGGATGCGATCACTACGTATCCTGACCGGGAGTATACAGCTCTTCGCACCTGTATTGCCACGTATGCGGGAACGCAGCCGGAAAATGTGATTGTCGGAAATGGTTCCACAGAACTGATTTCTCTGTTTATTCAGACGAAGCACCCGAAAAAAGCACTGGTACTTGGTCCTACGTATTCGGAGTATGAACGGGAAATCGCACTGGGCGGCGGTACAACACTGTATTATCCTTTGAAAGAAGAACATGGGTTTCATATGGATGTGGAAGATTTCTGCAGCCATCTTTCCGATCAGCTGGAGCTTCTGGTACTCTGTAATCCGAATAATCCTACTTCTACCGCAATCACCTGCAGTCAGATGCGCCGGATCCTGGATGCCTGCCTGCAGTATGGAATTTTCGTGATGGTGGATGAAACATATGTGGAATTTGCACCGGAAGAGAAAGATGTGACCAGTATTCCTCTGACAAATTATTATACAAATCTGATCATTCTGCGTGGCACTTCAAAGTTTTTCGCAGCTCCGGGACTGCGGCTTGGCTATGCGGTGACAGGAAATCAGGATCTGATCAAGGCAATCAATACAAGAAAAAATCCCTGGACGATCAATTCGCTGGCAGAGATTGCCGGACGGCTGATGTTTCCGGATGAGGAATATATTCGTCATACGAGAGAACTGATCTGCGGAGAACGGGAACGGTTATTCAACGAGTTGTCGACCTGGGACAGTGTGACGGTGTATGAGGCTTCGGCGAATTTTATCCTGATGAAGATCCGGAAACCCGGAATTACTTCCCAGGATCTGTTCGATCATTGTATCCGGAAGGGACTGATGATCCGGGATTGTTCCACGTTTCCGTTTTTGGATGATCATTTTGTGAGATTTTGCGTGATGCTGCCGGAGCAGAATGATCGGCTTTTGGAAGCGTTCAAAGAGGTGTTACTGTAAAACTTTACTTTTATGCTTCCTGACAGCTTACATCATATACTGCTCAAGTTCTGCCGGATTGTTCGTATATTCTCTGGCACGTTCTTTCGTGATATAGCCCTGTCGCATCAGTCGGGACAGATCCATATTCAGGGTATGCATACCGGCGTTTCCACCCGCCTGCATCATTGCAGAAATCTGGTGCGTCTTTCCCTCCCGGATCAGGTTCAGGATCGCATCGGTAGCCACCAGAAGTTCTGTTCCTGCTATCCGGGCTGCTCCTTTCACTTCTCCACAGGGGATCAGACACTGGCTGACAATTCCTTTCAGAGTAGCGGCCAGCTGGATTCTGATCTGATTCTGACTGCCGGTCGGGCAGGCATCAATAATACGTTCCACTGTCTGTGCCGCCCCTGTGGTATGCAGAGTGGACAGCACCAGATGACCGGTCTCAGCCGCAAGAAGGGCGGCAGAGATGGTCTCATAATCCCGCATCTCTCCTACCAGGATCACATCCGGATCTTCACGCAGAGCACTTCGCAGCGCATCCGCAAAGCTTCCCACATCTTCACCCACTTCTCTCTGGTGAATCAAAGATTTCTTACATTGATATTTGTACTCGATCGTAATAATATGCCGGTCGCTGTTCCGGTTCACATGTTCGATCATCGCCGCAAGTGTCGTGGACTTTCCGCTTCCGGTCGGTCCGGTCACAAGAATCAGCTGTTCCATCTTTGCATCCATTCGCTATCCTCCTGTACTTTTTTTATGATTTCTGTCGATATATTCTTCCTTTTTCAAACTTTCCTGATACAATCTTCTTTATACACAAATAGCTGCTTTTCGCAGCTATCTGGGCCGTTACAATATCGGTCAAGTTCTATATACTATGTTGTCCCTAAACCTCATAACTGATCTTCATCATCTCTTCCGGCGTGGTCACTCCCTGTTCCACCAGCTGAAGTGCACACTCTCTCAGAGTACGCATCTTACGCACTTCCCGCGCGTACTTTTTAATATCTTCCACCGGAGCATGCTCGATGATCATCCGGCGGACATGGTTATCCACCACTAGAGCGTGTCTGAAAAAGGCTTTTCGTGAGCTGCGAGTCTCAGTTTGTGGGAGATTTTATCCGAATGAGGGCGGCGTAGCGGGCTACGGCAACCGAATGAGGGTAAAATATACCGCAAAGTGGGGCTTGCAGATTGCGGAAATGATTTTTCAGACACGCTCTAGGATCTCATGGATAGCAATTCGTCCACGATACCCTGTATTATTGCACTTCTGGCATCCCATACCACGTTTTACCCTGCGGATATCTGCCCCGATCAGGATACGCTCCCGCTCAGTGGTCTCCACTTCTTTTTCGCCAAAAAGTCCAAGATAGTTTGCCGCATCTATCTCCAGTGTATCTGCACTGTTGTCTTTTACAATAGAGTTCTCTCCCAGTGACAGATTGCTGATTTTTGTATTTTTCCCTTTTCCTGTCAGTGTAATCTCTTTTTTCATATCTTCCTCTTCATAACGGATGTTGGACAGATGCCGAAAATACGCTACTTTGATTTTATTCTCTGTCGAATCATCTCCGTACAATGTATTGGAACTATTGGAAGTTACTTTTTCACTGGAACGATACTCATTTGTGGACTGACTTCCCCGCTGATAATAAGAGAGTGCCTGGATGCTTGCATAGATGGTCTGCTGTTCTTTCAGACTTTCTGCTACTTTTGCCAGACGCAGAATACTTGTACTTGTTGTTGCATCCAGCATGCTTTTGTCATAGGTATATCCGTCGAGAAGACCCAGAACTGCATTATTTGACTCCGATGCCCCGTCATGTTCTTTATCCAGCGTGATTCCATAGATTTTTCCCTTCCGTTTACTATCTGTAAACGGTGCTTCTTTTCCTTGGCTCATCACTTCTTTTTTGAACTCTTCCCACTGTCCGGAACTGCGATAATAAGTCAGCTTCGACTCTGCAGCCAGATACACCGTCTTCGCATTCTCCTCATTTTTTCGGAATTCTGCCATTTTCATATAGTGCAAAACCGATGGAATTGCGATACCAAGGATGACCGTCATGATCACCAGTACCACCACAAGTTCTACAAGAGTAAATCCTTTTTTCTTTGGTCTGCTCATTTTCTGTCACCTTTTACTGTTTCTTTGTAACTGTTCGGCACCTCGCAGTATATTATCTACGGAATATTTATTACATGCAGATTTTTCTCATAAAAAGATGATACTTTGCACTCTGCATATGCGATAAAAGCACTCCCATACAGCTATATTTCTATGCCATATAAAAGTGCTTTTCTATTTTATATTATTATAATAATAAAATATTTTTGTAAGTCAATTGATTTTATTAATATTTGTACATATTTTTCCGATTTTTGCTATTCTTCCTTCTATTTCTGAAAGTTATCTTCAACCTGTACAACATTTTTTATTGAAAATCAAACAACGAAATCTGATTCGACTCCGGTATATCCCCGAAGATATGCAGATCATCCATAAAATCAATCACACTCTTGCTGACCTTCGTCCGCTGTCTGAAATCATCCTTTGACAAAAACTGGCCGTCTCTCGCCGCAAGCACCACCGCATCAGCCGCTTTATCTCCCAGTCCTTCGATACTGTCCAGCGCCGGCATCAACTTACCGTCGACAACCTGGAAACGGTGCGCCTGTGCCTTATAAAGATCCACCTCCGTAAACGAGAACCCTCTCGCATACATCTCCTGTACGATTTTCATGTCTTTTACGGTATCCTGTTCTTTTTTCGTCAGTGTATCACTTCGTTTCTTATAATCCGCCATATAATACTCCAGCCGTTCCCGTCCCATACACATCAGTTCATAGGAAAATGCAGAAGCACGGATACTGAAGTAAGCCGCGTAGTAAGCCAGGGGATAGAAGATCTTATAATACGCGATCCGGTACGCCATCATAACATAGGCTGCCGCATGAGCCTTCGGAAACATGTACTTGATCTTCTTACATGACCAGATGTACCAGTCCGGCACATCGTGGGCTTTCATCTCCTCTTCCCACTCCGGTTTCAATCCCTTACCTTTACGAACGCTCTCCATGATGGTAAACGAAAGCTCACTCTCCAGTCCCTTATTGATCAGGTAGATCATGATATCATCACGGGTACAGATAGCCGTGGAAATGGTCGCTTTTCCTTCCTCTATTAATGTCTGTGCATTACCCAGCCACACATCCGTACCATGGGACAGACCGGAGATACGGATCAGATCCGAAAAAGATTCCGGTTTGGTATCCAGAAGCATCTGGATAACGAAATCCGTACCAAACTCCGGAATCCCAAGACAGCCCAGTGGACAGCCGCCAATATCATCCGGTGTGATTCCCAGTGCCTCCGTACTCTTGAACAGGGACATGACACTCTGATCATCCAGTGGCACCTGCTGGGCATCAAAATGGGTGATATCTTCCAGCATACGGATCATGGTCGGATCATCGTGTCCCAGAATATCCAGCTTCAGCAGGTTCGCATCGATAGAATGGTAATCAAAATGGGTAGTGATAATATCGGTATTCACATCATTTGCCGGATGCTGTACCGGAGTGAAGGAGTTGATATCTTCACCAAAAGGAAGAACGATGATACCGCCCGGATGCTGTCCGGTGGTACGACGGATACCTGTGCATCCCTGCACGATCCGGTCGATCTCGCAGTTTCTCTTGTGCACACCACGCTCTTCGTAATAATTTTTCACATAACCGAACGCTGTCTTATCCGCCAGCGTACCGATCGTTCCGGCACGGAAAGTCTGTCCCGCACCAAAGATTACTTCTGTATATTTATGTGCCTTACTCTGATACTCACCGGAGAAGTTCAGGTCGATATCCGGCTCTTTGTTTCCCTTGAATCCCAGGAAAGTCTCAAACGGAATATCAAACCCCATTTTCTTCAATGGTTTTCCACACCGCGGGCATATCTTATCCGGCATGTCACAACCGGCACGGCCGGAATATGTTTTCACTTCGTCGGAATCAAAATCCACATAATAGCACTCTCCGCACAGATAGTGAGGACTTAACGGATTGACTTCCGTGATTCCCGCCATCGTGGCAACAAAGGATGATCCTACGGATCCACGGGAACCTACCAGATACCCGTCTTCGTTGGACTTCCAAACCAGTTTCTGTGCAATGATGTACATTACGGCATATCCATTGGAGATGATGGAGTTCAGTTCCCGCTCCAGCCGTGCCGATACGATCTCCGGAAGATCCGGTCCATAGATCGCATGAGCCTCATTATAGCAGATATCACGAAGCATCTGATCCGAGTTTTCAATAACCGGAGGAAATTTACCGTCACGGATCGGGCAGACCCGGTCACACATATCCGCGATTTTATTCGGGTTTGTGATGACAACCTCTTCCGCTTTCTCCGCACCCAGATATTCAAATTCCTTCAACATCTCTTCTGTGGTCCGCAGATACAGCGGTGCCTGATCATCCGCATCGCTGAATCCCTTTCCGGTCATGATGATTCTCCGGTAGACTTCATCCTCGGGATCAATAAAATGTACATCACAGGTGGCAACCACAGGTTTTTTAAACTGTTCTCCCAGTTTCACGATCCGTCGGTTCAGATCCCGAAGATCTTCCTCGGAGGTTACATTATCCCGGTTTTCATCCCGCACCATAAACATGTTGTTGCCGATTGGCTGGATCTCCAGATAATCATAGAATTCCACCAGACGGGCGATCTCTGATTCCGGTTCATCCCTTAAAATCGCCTGGAAAAGTTCTCCCGCCTCACAGGCAGATCCGATCATCAGTCCTTCGTTATACTGCAGATACACACTCTTTGGGATCCTGGGCCGCCGATTGTAAAACTCCAAGTGTGATTTTGACACCAGACGGTACAGATTGACCCGGCCAATCTCGCTGGTGGCCAGAATAATCGCATGATAGGTCGGCAGTTTTTTGATGGTATGCTCGGAGAGTTTTCCGGCCTCATTTAATACATTCAGATCAAAGATGTCTCGTTCCTTACACATTTTAATGAATTTTACAAAAATTTCCGCCGTACAGGCCGCATCGTCCACTGCCCGGTGATGATTCAACAGGGAAATATTCAGTGCTTTCGCCACTGTATCCAGCTTGAACCGGTTCAGGCCCGGCAGAAGCATCCGGGCAAGACCTACCGTATCCACATAAGTAAAATCCTGTTCGATTCCAAGGCGTTTGCAGTTTTCGATGATAAAACTCATGTCAAATCCGGCATTGTGCGCCACCATGACCGCACCCTTGGAAAATTCCAGGAATTTTGGCAGAACTTCTTCTATGGTCTCTGCATCCACAACCATGCTGTCATTGATGCCGGTCAGCTGTTCGATTTTAAATGGAATCGGCACCTGCGGATTGACAAAAACGGAAAAGCGATCCACGATGGAACCCTCTTCCACTCGAACCGCACCAATCTCGATGATCCGGTTAGCCACCGGACTGAAACCGGTGGTTTCGATATCAAACACCACATAGGGATCATCCAGACTCTGTCCCCTGCTTCCGGTAACCATTCCTTTCACATCATCCACCAGATAGGCTTCCACACCATAAATTACCTTAAACGGCGGATACACCTGTTTCATCTCATCCTTTGTCGCTTCCGGGTGATCTTTCTGGTACTGTTTTCGGTAATCGCTGACAATATCGTCATAGGCATGATTGGCTTCCGGGAAGGACTGTACTACTCCATGGTCTGTGATCGCGATGGCCGGATGTCCCCATTTGTAGGCGCGTTTTACCAGAACGCTTGCATCCGTAACCCCATCCATATCACTCATTTTCGTATGGCAGTGCAGCTCTACTCGCTTTTCCGGACTGTTATCCATCCGGCTGGTGGTAAAATCACTGATTTTCCTGATACCTGCAAGGGAACCGATGGTGATCTCATGATCGAACTTATCGATGGTGGTCACACCTTTTAGCTTCAGGAAGGCACCCTTTTTGATGGCCCCACTGATTTCCGGCACCTGTTCGTTGTGCAGAAACATTTTTACGGTAATCGTATCCGTAAAGTCCGTGACGTTGAACATATAGATAGTCTTCTCGTTTCGGATTTCTCTGGCTTCCACGGAAGTTACCTGTCCGCGGATCGTAATCTCTCCCATCTCTCCGGCAATAGAATCAATGGTGATGGCATCGTCATCAAAATCCCTTCCATAGATCACATCCGGGTTGTCGGACCGTTTCAAAGGACGTGGTCCATCGCCGTAACGACCTTTCTGAAAATTCCCACGGCCACCATTTTTTCCACCGTTTCGCTCCCGGAAACCGCCTTTGTTCCCCTCTTTTCCTTTTTCCTGTGCAGCTGCCGGCTGTTTTCCACCGTCCGTGTCCTGATTCTGTAGATTTTTCCCCTGTGGTCTCTGTTCTTTTCCGTCTGCCCCGATCATCCGGTCTTCATCAAATGGTGCTTCCATGCCCTGACCGGACAGGTCTTCCCCTGCTTCCCGGTCACTGTTTTTATTCCCGACTTTAGAATGCAGCAGAATCTGTCTGGCTTCCTCCAGAATTCTCAGCTCACTGTTCTTTCTTCCTTTACTTTCCACTGGTTTCCGATAAGCCGGA
>OLRP01001629.1_pt1 | contig 17221 bp, 15 predicted proteins | sample 1672401 | NCBI WGS metagenome assembly OLRP01 (sample SAMEA3136682, study PRJEB25190) | human gut metagenome | reverse complement strand
CCCGCCGCAATTCGCTGGACTTTGACGTGTGCTTCGGCGGCTGGGGCCCGGACTACAACGATCCGATGACCGACCTCGACCTGATGGTGAGCACCAACGGCAACAACCACACCGGTTACGCCAGCGAGGAATACGACGCGCTGATCGAGTCCACCAAGACCGAGCGTGACGCGGCGGCCCGTGAGCAGATCTTCGTGCAGGCTGAAATGAAGCTGGCCGAAGACATGCCGGTGATCCCGGTCTACTGGCGCCACGAGGACTACGCGGTCAGCGAGAAGCTCGTCGAGGGCTACGCCCGCAAGCCGTTCCAGGCGTACAATTTCATCTACACCAAACTTGCCGACTAAGACAAAAACTGCTCCTTAAACGAAGAAACGCGGCATGGGAAAACCCATGCCGTTTTCTTCCATTTCAAGGGTGAAATGATAAAAAGGGCATTCTAAAACAAAAAGGAGGGGAGCGCGTTGATTCGCTACATTATCAAGCGTCTCGTCTATGCGGTACTGACGCTGTTTGTGCTCATCTCGCTCACGTTTTTCATGATGCGCATGCTGCCGGGCGATCCGTTCATCGGCGACAAGACCGTCTCCGCGACGGCGATGGCCAACATGAACGCGAAATACGGCCTGGATAAGCCTGTGTTTGTGCAATATCTGATGTATATGGGCAACTGCCTGCGCGGCGATCTGGGAATTTCCATCACCTACAACCGCGACGTGATGACCATCATCTCCGAATCGTTCCTCGTTTCGGCGGATCTGGGCATTCGCGCAATTATCTTCGCCGTGATTATCGGCATTCTGCTCGGCGCTGTGGCCGCAATCAAGCGCGGCAGCGTGTGGGACTCCGTATCCATGTTCATCGCCATGATCGGCGTCTCCGTGCCGAGCTTCATTTTGGGCGCGGTGCTGCAATATTTCCTCGGCTTGCAGCTGCGCAAAACCTTCGGCATCAATCTCTTCCCGATTCAGGGCTGGGGCAAGTTTAACCAGACGCTGCTGCCTTCGTTCGCGCTGGGGCTCGGTTCGCTGGCGACGGTTTCCCGTCTGATGCGCACGAGCATGCTCGACGTGCTGGGACAGGATTACATCAAGACTGCAAAGTCAAAGGGCCTGTCGCAGGGCAAGATTCTCTGGCGGCACGCGCTGCGCAACGCCATCATGCCTGTTGTGACGGTCATGGGTCCGACAGTGGCTTCCGTGCTGACAGGCACGTTCGTCATCGAGAGCATCTTCAACATCCCTGGCCTGGGTAAGTATTTCGTCACCAGCATCAAAGACCTTGACTACACGATGATCGGCGGCACGGTCGTGTTCTACGGCGGCTTGCTGATCGTCTGCACCCTCGTGGTCGATCTGCTTTACGGCTTCATCGATCCGCGCGTAAAACTGGAGGGCTGAGCATGGAACATATTGAAAAATCCCGCTTTGCCCATGTCGGCCAGAGCGCGCAGGAGAGCGAGTCGATCAAGCGTCCGAGCCTCACGTTCATGCAGGACGCCATGCGCCGTCTGTGGAAAAACAAGGTTGCGATGGTCTGCATCGTGATCATCCTTGTGCTGACGGCGATGAGCATTTTCGCGCCGATGGTTTCCAAATTCGATTACCGCGAGCAGCATTACAGCCACACCAACGCGCCGATGGGCACAGTCTGCAACGAGAGCGGCGCGGAGGGCGAAGGCCATGTGCATTATTTCGGCACGGACACGCTTGGCCGCGACATTTTCACCAGAATCTGGATGGGCGGCCGCGTGTCGCTGACCATCGCCGTGGTCAGCGCGCTGGTTGACCTGATTCTGGGCAGCATTTACGGCGGCATTTCCGGCTACTTCGGCGGCACGCTGGATATCATCATGATGCGCCTGCTGGAAATCATCAACGGCATTCCGTATCTGATTATCGTCATCCTGCTGATGATGATTTTGAAGCCCGGCATGATGACCATCATCATCGCCTATTCGCTCGTCGGCTGGATTCCGATGGCGCGCCTTGTGCGCGGCCAGGTCGTCGCGCTCAAGCAGCAGGAATACATTGCGGCGGCGGAAGCCATGGGCGCGGGGTCGGCGCGCATCATCGCGCGGCATTTGCTGCCCAACACGCTTTCCGTAGTCATCGTCCGCGTGACGCTGTCCATTCCGAGCGCGATCTTCTCGGAAGCGTACCTGAGCTATATCGGTCTGGGCATTCCGCTGCCGATGTGCTCGTGGGGCTCGCTGGCCCAGCTGGGCATTGAGAATTTCCGCATTTATCCGTACCAGCTCATCATTCCGGCGATCTGCATCAGCCTGACGATGCTGGCGTTCAACATGTTCGGCGACGGTCTGCGCGACGCGTTTGACCCGCGCCTGAGGAGGTAAGCGGCATGGCAGAGAGAATTCTGGATATGGAAAACCTGCATGTGTCGTTTGACACCTATGCGGGCGAGGTCAAGGCCGTTCGCGGCGTGACGCTGCACGTGGACGAAGGCGAAGTGCTGGCGATTGTCGGCGAAAGCGGCTGCGGCAAATCCGTGACCGCGCAGACGATCATGAAGCTCAACCCGATGCCACCAGCGCGCATTGTCGAAGGCAAAATCAATCTGGCCGGACACGACATCGTGAAGGCCAGCGAAAAGGACATGCAGAAGATCCGCGGTCAGGAAGTCGCCATGATCTTCCAGGACCCGATGACCTGCATGAACCCGACGACGCAGGTCGGCAAGCAGATTATCGACCAAAAAGGTCACAATAACCGCAACCATCGGAAGCGTGTCTAAATCCGTAGAGGTAACGGTACGCGGTAACTCAATAAGACACCTCACGGGAGTTACCATAACTGGAAATGATTATGTAATCAAGGATTTTCCGGTTACCTACACCGCTAAATTCTCTCCAGAGAGAATTTCGGTTGATAAGCAGCGCTGGGGTCTCACTAAGGATGACGGCTCGGCTCCCTGGACCTCCGACTGGAATATCGGCGACGTAAATCAGAAGAACGCATATGCTTCGGTCGATTCAAACGGTGTTGTCACGGGTATTTCGGCAGGCGATACAACACTGCATGCATTCGGCAGGAACGGCGTTACAAAGGTTGACGGCGCATACGTAGAAACTCAAAAGAATATAACGGTAGTTGAGGTTGAGCCGGTAAGTATTGCGTTTACCGCGCCCACTAAGACCGATTATGTAGAGGGTAGCACAGAGCTCGATCTCACCGGTATGGAGGTTAAGCTTACATATAATCGTGCGGATATTGCCGAGTATTACGGCGAAGAGGCGGCAAACGCCTATACCGACGAGCAGCTTTCCGTTCCGGTAACGGATTATACGGTAAGCTCCGTCAACACTTCGATACTTGATTCGGTGCAGTATATTATAGTTAACGTAGTAAGAGCCGGCAAAACATATCACGCAATATTCCCGATAACCGTTCACTCTAAGGCGGTAACGTCAATTGAACTCGAAAATCCTAAAAAGGATTATCTCGAGGGCGACAAGACCCTTGATCTTTCGGGCCTTAAGGTTAAGGCAAATTACAGCAACGCCGAGTCCGAATACGTCACCGATTACACGGTTGACACATCGTCATTTGACCCGGAACTTTACGACGTAGAGCAGAATATAACCGTTACATACACACATGCGGGGCGCAGCGCTTCGGCTACATTCCCCGTAATTGTATACGGTAAACCCGTTGTCAGCGTTGATAAAGGCGATTATAACGGCGGATGGACAAGCAAGGACGTAACCTTTACTCTTTCATCGACTCACGAGCTTGACGGAGTTAAGTATTACTTTAAAACCGATTCCGCAGGCGTGGAAGCACCATTGGACGGCAACACGCTTACCGTGAATGTGAACAGTAGCGATACATATTATTTTAAGGCTGTAAATTCCAAGGGCATTGAGAGCGATTACACAGAGGGCTACACCGTTATGCGTGATGATATAGAGCCTTCGTTCACTCTTACTCCCGCCGTAACCGAGCTTACAAATAAGAGCTATGATGTTACAATAGGAAGTCTTAACGTAGGCGCTTCGGGAATAGCCTCCGTTACATTAAACGGTGAGGATATAACCGCTTCTCATGATTCGTTTACCGTTGCTGAGAACGGAACTTACAACGTAGTTGTAACTGCGGGTAACGGCCTTACGGCAGAAGAAAGCATCGTTATAAACAATATCGATAAAATTGCTCCCACCGTAAACAGCATAACCGTTTTACATAAGGACATAGGCGGTGTCGCAAGAGAGGTTTCCGGAAACTTCTTCAGCAAGGCGGACACTTTATGCAGATTCTTTAACAAGACTGTTGAAATTACCGTTGATGCGTCGGATGAGGGCGTATCGGGAATAGACAAAATTGAATATCGCTTTGTAGATGGAAACGGTCAGCCGACCGGCTCCGACTGGAGCGTCTACGACAGCGAAAACAAACCGGCTAAAGACCCCGATTTCAAGGGTTTTGTAGAGGCAAGAGCTACCGATAAGGCAGGCAATGTTTCCGCGATACTTCGTTCGGATGGCGTGGTTATAGACGGTACGGCTCCCACCGATGTCACTGTTTCCGCTGTATACGGCGGTGATAAGGAATATCAAGAGGGTGCTTGGAGCGCAACAGATGTAAATATAACTCTTTCCTCCGAGGCTTATTCGGGAATTTATAAATATTATTACCGTGTTGACGGCGGCGAATGGCAGGAGCTTTCGGGCAATACCTTTACCGCAACCGAAACAGGTGAGCATAAATACGAATTTAAGGCCGAGAGCTATGCGGCTCTTGAGAGCAATGTCACCGCGTTTACGGTTAAGATAGACCGTCAGGTGCCTGTTATCCGCGTCTCGTTCGAGGGTACCTTCGGCAGATGGACGGGTGAAGGCGTTACATTCAACTTCTCTACCGAGGAAGCTTCTCTTTCCGGTATTAACTATTATTATGACAACGGAAACGGCTGGACTCTTATCGACAGCGGCACAAGCATTGAGATAACCGATACAACCAACGCCGTTTACAGATTTAAAGCCGTTAACAATGCCGGCACCGAGAGTTATCCCTCTGACAGCTATCACGTAATGATAGATGCAAAGGTTCCCGAAATAACTCTTACTCCCGAGGTTACCGATGTTACTCCGAATCCTTATAAGATAAACATAAGCACCGAGGTAGGCGAGTCGGGACTTCGCGAGGTTACCTGCAACGGTCAGGATATAACCAATGAAGACTCTTACACCGTGTCACAGAACGGTACATACGTATTTACCGTAGTAGGCAAAAACGGCAGAGTTGCAACAAAGATATTTACGGTTACAAATATCGACGGCGATAAGCCCGTGCTTACCGTATCTTCTTACGGTAAAACAGGCGAGTGGACAAGCGGCGACGTTACAATAGTTCTCTCGGCTACAAGCAATACCGGTGTTACATATTACTATGACGACGGATCGGGCTTTAAGGAGATGAACGGCAGCGTTCTCAATATTGCCGAAAACTGCAATAAGACTTATACATTTAAGGCTGTTAATAAAGCGGGCGTTGAGAGCGATGTGTCGGACGGTGTAGCCGTTATGATTGATAAGAGCGTTCCGACGGACGTTACGGTAACGGCATCTTGCGGTGAAGAAAATGTGGCTTCCGGTTCGCTTGTAAGGCAGGATGTGACATTTACTCTCAGCTCTTCGGCTTCGTCGGGCGTTAAATATCAGTATTCGCTTAACGGAGGCGAGTGGACAAATATTGAGGGCAACACTCTCACCACAAACGGCAGCGGAGCATATAATTACAAATTCCGCGCTGTCAGCGGCTCGGGTCTTGTCAGTGATAAGAGTGAATTTAACGTACAGGTTAAAATACGTTTGTTCGGCGATGTGAACGACGACGGCAAGGTTGACAGTACGGATTACAACCTTATCGTATATCATTCGCTCGGCATTGAAACTCTTACCGATGATCAGCTTGCTGCGGCGAAATATGAAGCTTTTACGTTATTACAGCAATTTTGAACTTTTTCATTGATAATCATTTCTTTTATATAGTTATATCTTTTTTTAAATGTATAATTTAAATATGGATTATAACTATCATTTATACATGAAGCCACATCTGTTATATATTTAGATTTTAATTTATTTTCTGAATAAGAATTAAATACATTCCATGATTTTAATAAATTTATTAAATCATCATTTACCATAGTAAATATTTCAAACATATTATCTGGTAGCTTATTTGCCACTCCCTCGGTGCTATTAACTCTATAGTTATATACATTTTCATCTAGTATAACTAAAGAATTGATTTTATCTATATATTCATTATTAAAAGTTAAATCTTCATATTTTTTATAATCTGGAAATCTAATTGAATATGTATCAATTATTTCTTTTCTATACATCTTATTATGTGGTGCATGTGATACACTATTTACTGCTATCTCTACATACATATTTCTGACTTTTTCCTTAGTATCATAAATATTCGCAGGATAATAATATTCAACTTTTGAATTACTTAATTTATCTTCATTGAAATAGCAATTTTTTGAGCAGCCTATAACCATATCGTATTTAGTTATGTACTTAAAATGCTCTTCTAAGGCATTATTTTCTAACCAATCATCAGCATCAACAAAGAATATATATTTACCCTGTGCTAAATCTAACCCTTTATTTCTCGCCTTTCCAGCACCTGAATTCTCCATATTAAATACTTTTATCCGTGAATCCTTTTGTGAATATATATTACAAATTTCACCACTTTTATCTTTTGATCCATCATTAACAAGTATTACTTCAAAATCTTTAAAACTTTGATTTAATATGCTTTTTAAGCAATTATCTAAATATTTTTCTACATTATAAACTGGTACTATAATACTTATTACTGGATTACTCATTAAATATAACTCTCCTTAAATACTTACTAATAAACTTGTCCATTTATCTATTATTGAATTAATATTAAACTTATCTATATCAAGTTCAGCTTTATCACTAAATTTCTTTAACTTTTTATCATCTAGTAAAACACTATTAACTTTATTACTCATTTCTTTAATATCATTTGCTTTAACTAAATATCCATTAATATTATTTCTTATAATTTCTGATGGTCCAGTTGGACAATCAAAACTTACTATAGGTAGCTTATGATTTTTAGCTTCTAAAAGAGTCATTGGTAATCCTTCAAATCTTGAAGTCATTACATATAAAGCACTATTTTCATAATAATCTTCCACATTAGAAACTTTACCTTTAAGAATTAATCTATCTTGTAAATTATATTTATTAATCTTTTCCTGTAGCCTGTTCTTATCTTCACCATCACCTAATATAAGCCACTTATACTCTTTATTTTTCTCTAAGACATCCTTTGCCACATCAATAAGCATGTCAAATCCCTTTTGATATGTAAGCCTTCCTACACTTACTATTTGTTTTGAATGCAAGCTACACTTCTTAACTTCCTTTATTTCCATAGGATTATAAATATAGTCTATTTTTCCTATTATTTTTAAATTATTTAAGTAATTATTTTTATCTTCCTCTGTAAGAGTGATTATATAATCTGAAAATTTAGCATCAATTTTTCGTGCTAAAGCTCTTAAGGAAGATCCGTTGTTTTCATAGAAATTAAAGTGTTCCCAAGCTATATGCTTTGTTTTAGTAAATCTTGTGGCTGGAATCGAAAATATACTACTTATTACTTCCACATCTATAAAAACATCAATGCTATTTTCTTTTATATAATCTCTTATGCCTTTAACTACTTTAAAATATTGCTTCTTAAAATTTAAAGACTTACTATTTAAAATTCTATTTTGCTTTATTCTACTATCTATCTTGAAAAAGGAAGTATTCTTTTCATTTACCGTACTTAAAATATGAATTTCAAATAAATCTTCTTTTTTACAAAGCTCATTGGCTATAATAGCTAATACTCTTTCAGTTCCCCCACTTCTAGACATATCACCGCTTAAAAAGCATATTTTCTTCATTCCCCATTCCCCTTAATTAAAACTTATACAAAATATTCTTTACAAAATTTTCAATATTATCACTTACCTTTTTATTTTTATCTATTACATATATTCCACTGACTAATACTAATGAGGTAAACTTATTTCTATGTCTCATAGCTGTACCAGTATTAAGACTTCCAAGTCCAAAAACAAAACCACCAAGCAACAATACTAAAACTAAGGCTTTAACTTTACTTTCCATGGTTCTAAAGTACCGCACCATTAAATACATTCCAAAAATAAATATGGTAGAATCAAACATTAATGTTGCTATATCCAATCCCCCTCTTACAAGCCATGGCATAGGTGAAAATAATAAGAATACTTCCTTAACAGGTCCCCAAATCATTAAATCCACAGGACCATCCATTTCTATATTGGTTAAGTAAGCTGAACCTCCACCTGTATCTGCTGTAGCCTTACCATATATTTCATCACCTGCATTTTGCAATATAAGAAGTGCCACAACTATTCCTGATACAATTAAAAGCTTATTAAATATATTAAAGCTAATTTTTTTCTTTTTACGACTATAAAAAATAAAATAATAAATATATGGCACAACAACAACCATAACTCCACTATGATATTTTCCTCCTATAAGCCCCATTAGTATGGCGAGTACTGCATATATATAGTTATATTTTTCAAACCATTTCAGGAAAAAGTAAATGGATTGAACTATAAAATAATACATTGATGCTTCTCTCAATAGTGCATATCCCATAAGCATAGGTATAGGCATGAAAAGCCATAATGCAATTAATAGCTTTTCATTTCTAGTCTTAAATTCTAACAAATCAGCTATATCAATAAGCTTTGTCGCTGCTAGCATGATAAATGATATATTTATAAAATGTCCAAAGAAGTTGTACTCTCCAAAAATATAGTAAACAACCCCTAAAAATTGAGAATAAAAACCTGTAAAGTGCTCTAAAAGCTGTTCTGGCAGTGCTGCAGCCGTGAGCCTTGCCATTTCATCAAATTTATATGCATCACCAGTGTTAAATGGTAATCTTGATACATTAGTATCATAAATCATCATTAATAATCTAAGTAAAAAGCCTATAAGTAAAAACATAAACATGGTGGTATCCTTAGATTTATGATAAAACCATCCAATAAGAACAAAGGAATTTATAAACATCCAAAGTACAGTTAATGTGTAGCTATCAACTACATCCTTTAACATTAAACTTATAAATGCTTCCATCATTGAAAATAACAAATATATTCTCATTGGTTTCCTCCTTACTTATCACTTAGCCATTTAAAACATTATCATATATGCTTTCTATATTTTTCACATAACATTTTATATTGTATTTTTTCTGTACAAATTTATATCCGTTTAATGCATATCTTTTTGCAATATCCTCATTGCTCTTAATTTTTTCTAACTTATCTATAAACTCTTTATAATTCCCTGCTTGTATTAATAATCCTGTTTCATTTGTCACTAACTCATTAATGCTTCCAACATCCATTGATATAACTGCTTTCTTAAAGGCCATGCCTTCTAATAATACCATTGGCAAGCCTTCATATATTGATGGTAAAAACAGCACATCTATTAGAGGATAAAATTTATAAATATCTTCTTGAAAGCCAGTAAGAATAAACATATCATTGATACCTAATTTCCTAATAAGATCATTAACTTGCTCTTGCTGTTCACCATTTCCTACTAAAAGAACCTTACAATCTTCAAATCTTTTTTTATTCTTAGCAAACTCATTAATAAATGGTACTATTCCTTTTTGTTCTGATAATCTTCCTATAAAACCCAAAATTTTCTTATCTCTTGGAATATTAAATTCCTTTCTGACATTTTCAATATCATTAAAACTAATATTTGTAATATCTTCTATATCCATTGCATTAGAAAGACTTTCTGTTTTATTCTTATTAAAATATGGTGCATATTTATCATAAAAATCATATACTCGACTGCCGCATGTAATATTAAAATCATATTTAGGTCTAAAAATACTATCTATCTTCTTATTAATTCCATCTTCCTTTATCCATGGATAACAATTATGAATATGTGAAATTACTTTTACATCTACTCTATATATTCCTTTTAATATATATCCATATAATGATGCTGTATTATCATGGCAGTGAAGTATTTCTATATTTTTTTCATTTATTAAAAACTTTAATTTTTTTAAAGTCTTTAATAAATTTTTTTTACTAAAGCTTAATGTATATGTATCTATACCTTTATCATCAAAAGCCTTCTTTAAACTTTCTCCACCACAAACAACCATTGGTTGATATTTTTTAAAATTACTGCACATTAATAATGCCATTTTTTCTGCTCCACTCATTTTATTCATTGGCAGAATATGCATAACCTTCTTTATGATAATAACCTCCTTCTTCTAATTGCTTATATATAAATCTTAATCCTTCGTTAATAGTCTTAACATCATACTTTTCAATTTCCTTTGAAATAATAAATTGATTATCTCCATATAGGTATTGTTCTTCTATGGCCTTTGCTGTAGCTTTATAGTCTCCTACTTCCACTAACTCACCAACAGTTTTATCTACCACAATATCTCTGCAACCTCTTATATTAGTAGCAATCATTTTTTTACCACAGGCCATAAGCTCCATTAAGTTTCTTGGCAAACCTTCTCTATATGAAAGAAGTACCCCTATATTACATATATTAATAAGTTCATTAATATCATTTCTAAATCCTAGGAAATTAACTTTACCTTCAAGCCCTCTATTTTTAACTTCACTTTGTAGTTCTGAAAGTTTATCTCCTTCACCTACACATATGGCTTTTATTTCAGGATATGTATCCTTTAAAACTTCCATTGCTTCAATAAGTTGTACTTGATTTTTATTTTCATTAAGTTCCGCTATCATCAAAACAACAAAATCATTTTCTTTTAGCCCAAGCTCCTTTTTCTTGCTTAATATTTCTTTCTGAGATAATTTCTTATATTGATTTAAATCTAAACCTACGCCATTTAATAAATAACAATTCTTTGGCTTTAACTTATTTTTAGTTATTTCATAATCTTCAGAATTAATATTAATAGTAGTATCTGTAAGCTTGGCCATTATTTTTTCTATGGGATAATACATTATCCATCCTAACTTTGAACCACCTTTTAAAAAATGATATCCATGAGCTGTATAAATTGTCTTTAAATTGTTAAACCTTAGCTTTAATAATCTTCCATATATAGATGCTATAGGTGTATGCACATGAACTATATCAAACTTCTCTCTTTTTTGTATCTTAACAAGATTCTTAAAAGCTCTTATGTTTCCTAAACCCAAAGGATTTCTAGAAAAAGGAATATCGTATATCTTTACTCCCTTTTCTAGCAGTCCTTTATTTATAGGCTTATCTATAGAGCAAGCACACTGCACTTCATAGCCTTCTTTTAATAACATTTCAATGTGAGGAACAAGAAATGCATTGATTGTCCTACTAACTGTTGTTACATATAATACTTTCTTCATTAACTCCTCCTAATTTTATTACTTTAGCAGGGATTCCTACTACTGTAGCTCCTGCTGGTATATCTTTTGTTACTACTGCTCCTGCACCTATTATCGCTGCCATACCTACATTTTTCCCTTGAATTATTGTAGACCCTGATCCAAACATGACTCCTTCTCCAATTCTGTCATTACCTGATATATTTACATTCCATAAAAGAGATACATAATTTTCTATTATGGTATCATGACCTACTCCACATTTTGGACTTATTATCACGTGATTTCCTATGGATACATTAGTAGTTATAATAACACCTTCATAAACTATGCATCCCTCACCAATTTCCATATAATCATGTATCAAGACCTTTGGATGTACAATTGTAGCAAACTTAAATTTATTATTTAATTTTGTTACAATTCTCTTTTTAACCTCATAATTAGCAATAGCAATTACCACATAAATATCTTTACTCATCATAGTAAGAGAATCAATTCCACCTAAAACTGCATATCCATTTATAACATTACCCCAATTTTCTGGATTATCATCTATATATCCAATCAAGTTCCAAGTTGGCTCTAACCTATTTATCTGTTGTATTATCAAAGAAACCTCTCGACCTACGCCTCCTGCTCCAACAATAACTATATTTTTCATAACAACCGCTACCTTATAATTTGTTTAAATCTTTATTACATTTCTTAAATTTATAAATTTACTTTTCTTACTTTTATTTGAGTAATCATAATATAATTTTTCTGAATACATTTCTACATCATTTAAAATCGTTCCTATAATATTAGCATTTACCTTCTCCAACTCTTTAAAAGCTTGTGATACATGTTTTGATTTACTTACCTCAGATCGTACAACAACTACTGTAGCATCTGCCTTTATTGCCAATAGCTTCGAATCTGTTACTGGTAATATTGGTGGAGTATCTAAAATTATATAATCAAAATTAATTTTACATTGCTCTAAAAAGTTCTCCATAGTATTTGATCCTATAATTTCTGCAGGATTTGGTGGTAAAGTTCCTGTGGTAAGCAGATATAAATTATCATCTATCTTTTTCATTACATTATTTAATTTAGATGTACCAACTAAAACATCTGTTAAACCTTCTTCATTGGAAACATTAAATTTTCTATGAAGAGATGGCTTTCTTAAATCACAATCTATTATCAATACTCTCTTCCCATTTTGAAAAAATGTATAAGCTAAATTGCCAGCAACTGTTGATTTGCCTTCTCCAGCATTAGAACTTGTCACTACTAATGTTTTTACTTGCTTATCAATAGATGAATACTGAATATTGGTTCTAAGGGATCTATAACTTTCTGCTGTAATTGATTTGGGCAATTTATCTACTATGAACATTTTTTCTTACCACCCTTTCAAACTCTTTTTCGTGTGTAGGTATTATTCCTAATATAGGTAAACCTGTTATCTTTTCTAATTGCTTTCTATTTTTCACACTTCCATCTAAATATATTAAGACCATAACTATTCCACTTGAAAAAATTAACCCTATAGCAAAACCTAATATTATAGGTTTCTTTTTATTTGGATATATAGTACTTACATTTATATCAGAAACTATTTTTGACTTTACATCAGGTTGAATTTCTTTTAATTCACTAATTAAACAATCATAAATAGTATCTATAATTTTCTTTATCTCCTCTTTATTTCCACCACTATATGAAATTGTAAATATAGGTGCATTTGCTCCTGGAGTAATTCCTAGATTATTTTTTACAGTTTCATAATTTGTTTCAACATGATTTCTTTTAAGTGGTTTTTCTAAGTAATCTCCAGCCTTTATAATTTCAATAAATATTTTGCAAAAATTACTATAATACTCAATTTGATCTTCAGAATAATAATCCATTTCTTTTTCACTAGTACTTATTAATACTTTCATAAAACCTGAATAAGATGGTCCAATACCTATTGTCCTACTAAAACCTAAAATTGTGGTAATTAATGTTATAAGAATAATTATCCATAATCTTTTCTTGAAGCTTCTTAATATTTCACTTATACTAATTAAATTCTCTTCCATTTAATTTCCTCCTAGCATTTTATCTATTAGTTGCTTCCATTGAAATACTCCATTGTAGCATTATTTTCTTGATTAATACCTTCTTTAATAATTACCTTCTTCATAGTTAAAAATATTATCTTTAAATCTAGTAAAAGATTTCTATTTTTTACATACCAAACATCTAAATTAAATTTTTCAGTCCAAGTAATTGAGTTTCTGCCATTGATTTGCGCCCAACCTGTTAATCCTGGTCTTACATCATGTCTTTTACTTTGCTCTTCACTATATAAAGATAAGTATTGTGTTAAAAGAGGTCTTGGCCCAACAATACTCATATCTCCCTTTAATATATTAATAAGCTCTGGAAGTTCATCTACGCTTAAACTTCTAAGTTTAGCTCCAAAAGGAGTTAATCTTTCTTCATCACTTAAATAATTGCCGTTTTTATCTTTACTATCTTTCATTGATCTAAATTTAATCATTTTAAATACCTTATTATCTTTACCAACTCTCTCTTGCACAAAAAATACAGGACTTCCTAAATTAAAATAAACAAGAATTGCTACTATAATTAATATAGGTGATAAAACTACTAAGGCTGTCAATGAAATAATAATATCTAAAAACCTTTTAGCAATTTCATATAAAATATTCCCTTTAATATCAATTCACCTCTTTTATATTAATTAAAAAAGATTTTTAATTATTTCAATAACTCTTTTTAAATCATCATTGGTCATCTTAGTGTCAGATGGAAGACACACACCCCTATTAAATATATCTTCTCCAACGCTTATACCGCTTTCATTGTGACTATAAAACATATTGTCCTTATATATAGGTTGTAAGTTCATTGGCTTCCAAATACGTCTTGATTCTATATTTTCTTTTTCTAAAGCTTCAATTATATCTGTTGGCTTAACTTTACTTTCTTCCTTTAATGTTATTACTGATAACCATTGATTGCTTGTACACCCTTCTGTTATTGGCATCATCTTTATATCATCAATTTCTTTAAATGCTTCCTTGTATGTTTCAAAAATATGGTTTTTCTCTTTTACTCTTCTGTCTAATACTCTTAATTGACCACGACCTATTCCTGCCACTACATTACTCATTCTATAGTTATAACCTATTCCTTTATGTTCATAATAAGGCATAGCTTCTTTAGCTTGTGTTGATAAAAATCTAGCTTTTTTCACATACTCATCATTATTTGATACCAAAGCTCCTCCTCCAGATGTAGTAATTATCTTATTACCATTAAAAGAATATATTCCTATATCTCCAAAAGTTCCACTCATCTTACCTTTATAAGTAGAACCTAAACTTTCTGCTGCATCTTCAATAATTTTTACATTATACGAATCACATAACTCCTTAATGGCTTCTATATTTGCACTATTACCATAAAGGTTAACAACAATTGCTACCTTTGGAGTTATTCCTTTTACTTTTAAATCTTCCAAGGCCTTTTTTAAAGCTTTCGGTGACATATTAAAGCTTTCTGGCTCTGAATCTATAAATACTGGAATTCCACCTTCATATACTATAGGATTACAGCTTGCACAAAATGTTAAAGCTGAACAAAGAACATAATCTCCTTTTGTTATACCTAAAAGCTTCACTGCTAAATGAATAGCACTGGTACCTGAACTTAAAGCAGCTGCTGATTTAACTCCTACATATTCTGATAGTTCTTTTTCAAACTCATTCACATTTGGCCCTAATGGCGCAATCCAATTTGTATCAAAAGCTTCCTTAACAAACTCCCTTTCTAATCCTCCCATATGTGGTGATGCTAAAAATATCCTCTCACTACTCATACTAAACACCTCTTATTATCATAATTATTTATCACTTGAAAGTTGTAGTTGCTGCTATTTCTTCCTTTGCCATACTTGTTGATTCTTCTATATTTTCCTTGTAAGTTGGTACTATACTTTTTAATGTATTTTTCAACTCCACCATATCGTTTTTACTTGAAATATACATTAATCTTGAAATAGCTTTTTTCAATTTTACTAAATTAAAGTATCCTGGCTTACCAATAAAAATCTTTTCGTGAGCTGTATTCTTTAATCCCTCTTCATCCATAAGAAGTTCTTCATATAATTTTTCACCTGGCCTTAACCCTGTTACTTCTATTTCAATATCCTTATTAGGTTCAAAACCTGAAAGCTTAATTAAGTTTTTCGCTAAGTCATATATCTTAACTGGTTCTCCCATATCAAGAACAAATATTTCTCCACCTTTTGCATAAACACCGGCTTGCAGTACAAGCTGTGCTGCTTCTGGAATAGTCATAAAAAATCTTGTTATTTCTTTATGAGTAAGGGTAACAGGTCCTCCCTTAGCAATTTGCTTTTTAAATAACGGAACCACTGATCCATTGGAACCTAATACATTGCCAAACCTCACTGCTACAAAATCAGTTTTACTTTCTTTATTAATTGCTTGTATTATCATTTCACAAAGTCTCTTGCTGGCTCCCATAACATTTGTTGGGTTTACTGCTTTATCTGTTGATATTAGAACAAACCTTTCAACATTGTATTTACTTGCTGCTTCTGCTACATTCAATGTGCCCATAACATTATTTTTAATAGCTTCACATGGACTATCTTCCATTAACGGCACATGCTTATGAGCTGCTGCATGGAAAACAACTTGAGGCTTATACTGATTAAATACATGCTCTAATCTTACTTTATCTCTTACAGAGCCTATAAGAGTTACTAAGTTAAGCTCTGGATAATTTCTTTTTAACTCCATTTGAATTTCATAAGCATTATTTTCATAAATATCTAATATAATAAGTTGTTTTGGATTGAATCTTACTATTTGACGGCACAACTCTGAACCTATAGAACCTCCCCCACCAGTTACTAATACTATTTTTTCTTGCAAATAATCAGCTATTCCACTGTAATCAAGTTTCACAGTTTCTCTACCTAATAAATCATTAACATCCACATCTCTAATGCTATCAATAGAAAATTTACCATCTATCATCTCATTAAGACCTGGCATTATTTTAACTTGAACTTTTAATTCTTTACATTCATTAATTAATTCTTTTAATGTCTTTTTTTCTAAATTAGCAATAGCAATTACTACTTCTTCAACATCCTTTTCATAAACTATTTGCTTTATATCATATCTATTGCCTAATATTCTTATTCCATCTATATAAGTTCCTAGCTTCTGTTTATCATCATCAATAATTCCCACAACTCTCTTTTTTAGTTCTGGTCTTTTGCTTAATTCTCTTACTACTAAAGCCCCTGCTGAACCTGCTCCAATAACTAATACTCTTTTAAAGTTTTTATTTTTAATGGTTGTATTAAAAATAATTGCTCGTCTTAATATTCTCCAACTTAATCTAAGACCATTACAAGAAACCATAATAAATATTGCTGATAAAGTAGTTACCATAATTGGTATTCTGTTTGTTGACACTAATGATAATATAGCATTTAATACATAAGCTACTGTAACTGCAATAATTCCTTTGCTTAATTCTGAAACTCCTGCTAAAGACCAAATGCTATTATACTGCTTAAATATTGCTAATACTGTAATATATATTATAGTTGCTAAAATTATCCTATTAAAATTTCCAATAAAATATGTTATTATTTCATTAAAAGTCACTGTAGCATAATATGTTCAAGTGATTACAGATATGTACT
>OLRP01001583.1_pt1 | contig 17521 bp, 10 predicted proteins | sample 1672401 | NCBI WGS metagenome assembly OLRP01 (sample SAMEA3136682, study PRJEB25190) | human gut metagenome | reverse complement strand
CCCAGGGGTCTGTGGAGGATGGACAGATCCGAGATACCAAAGGTCTGGGAGAGCTTTTGAGGCAGCAGCTGAATGAGCGGGGGATCCGCACAAAGAAGGCTTGGTTTGTTACCGGTTCTACCAGGATTGCCAGCAGGGAGGTACAGATTCCGCTGGTAAAGAAAAGCCGGATCCAGAGTATTATTGAAGCAAATGCAACGGATTATTTTCCCATTGATGTGACCAAATATGTTATGTCCTATATAATTCTGGGGATCACCGGAGAGAAGGGCAAAAAGGGCGAGGAGGCTGAGCAGAAAAAGGTTGCTGACCAGGAGAGACAGTACAGGCTGATGGTGTATGCATCTCCCAAGGCAATTTCCACTGCCTATTATGAGTTTGCCCAGAGCGCAGGACTGACTTTGTCGGGAATTACTTTTACCGGAAATACGGTGTATCAGACAGTACAGGAGGAATATACTTCCGGTGCCCATATTCTGATCAAGGTGGAGCTGGAGAATACAGGTATCAGTATTATTAGGGACGGTAAGCTTAGTTTCCAGAGAAATATTAATTATGGTATGGAGAGTGCAGTGGAAACGATCCGCAGCTTTCCACAGTTTGGGGACAGGCTGGAGGTTCAGGACGCGCTGCAGCTTCTGTCAGAGAAAAAATGGATCTATCCTTCCCTGGACGGCGAAATTGGGGAGGAGACTGATACTGTAAAAAGTGAAGTAACAGAGAGCCTTCGGTATCTGGTGGGAAATATTTCCCGTATTATGGACTATTATATTTCCAGAAATGGGGATGTGAATTTTGAAAGTATTGTTCTGTGTGGCATGGGCGGTCAGGTGCAGGGGTTGACAGAGCTTCTGACTCAGGAACTGGGGCAGAAGGTGGAGCTTCTCACAAAGATTGTCAGATATTCCGTGCCTGAGACAAACAAGAATGAGGGAATTTTCCTTTATATTGCAGTGATGGACCCTGTGAAATCCGGACTGAACCTGATGGAGAAAGTAGGCCGGAAGAAGAAAGAAACCAAGGAAACTTTAAGTGGCGCTATTGTTGTTTTTGTGGTTGGAGCGGTAGCAGGCGTTCTGCTGACAGCAGCTGGCTTTGCAAATCGAATATATCAGCAGAGAGTTCAGAACCGGCTAAATATGCGTATCACAGAGGAAAGCTCTATTGAAGATATTTATAATGCATATAATGCGGCTAAAGTGAAATATGAAAATTATGAAAATATGTATAAATACACCAATACTCCCAATGAGGGTTTGAAAGATTTTATTGAGGAGATGGAACAGAAAATGCCATCAGACATTACCATAGATAATTTTAATTCTACTGGCAGTCAGGTAAGTTTTTCCATGCGTGTGACCAGCAAATCTGCAGCAGCAAATACGCTTATGCAGCTTAGAACTTTTGACAGTCTGGCTACAGTTACTACTACAGGAATTGATCAGGGTGAAGATGGAACAGTTTCTATGAGTGTGGCATGTACTTATGCAGATCCGGCACCTTTGGATACCAGCGCAGAATAAGGAGGCAGATGAGACATGAATTTATCAATGCGTGACAAAAAAATCCTGCTGATGTTTTTGGGTGTACTTTTATTTGTATGTGGTTTCTGGTTTGGATATAAACCTCAAATGGAAGAGGCAGAAAATATCCAGATGTCAAATTCGTCTTTGCAGTCAAGACTTAATGATCTTCTTTCATTAGCTGAAAACAGGGATAAATATATTAGTGAAACTCAGTCTATAGAGGAAGAACTTAATAAATATTCCAGTAATTTTCCTGCCGATGTTAAGGCTGAGGATGGGATTGTTCTTGCTCAGAATATGGAGAACACGCTTGACATGGAGATTTCCAATGTGGGGCTTGGGGAGAAATCTTTTGTCGCATCTTTGGATGGAGGTACGGAAGGTGATTTGGTTAATGTACCGGATGAAACATTGTCTGAACAGGTGAATGCCCAGACACAGTCACAGATTGATGATATAGAGGGCACAAATACTCAAGAAGAACAGGAGTTGCAGAATGCTTCTGACGCAGAAGTGGCAAACCAGAATGCTTTTTCGCAGAATCCTGTACTTTATCGAACACAAAATTCCATGCAGTTTACGGGAACTTATGCCAGCCTGAAGGATGCGGTTTCTTATCTGGCAGATCAGACCGGACGAATGACGCTGGATAATGTAAGTGCTTCTTTTGATTCAACGACCGGGAATCTTACAGGAACTATTGTAGTAAATATGTTTTCCATGACTGGAACGGGAAATACTTATTCCGAACCGGATGCAGGATCTGTATCTTATGGAACAGATAATATTTTCGGAACAATAGAGCAGTCAAAAAAATCAAAGAATAAGAAAACAAATAAGGCTAAAAAAGCTCAGACACAGGAAACGGCCAGTCAGACAACAGATCAGGCTTCCCAGGAGACTGGCAGTGAAAACCAGACAGATAATTCTGTACAGAAGCAATAGAGACATAATTAGTTAGAGGGGATGTTGGATGCCCCTCTAACTGTCTATCTGTGCTTTAAAGGAGAAATGTCTGATTAAAATTATTGTAATGAATGTGAATTAAGGCTATCCCCATAGACGAGAATTAAGCAGAAAGGAGTACTGTCATGATAGAAACTGTAAAAAAGAAAAATTCTAATGCAGGAATGACACTGATTGAAGTGATTGTGGCAGTCAGTATTTTTGCAATTACAGCGGCAGTATTTTTACAGAGCTTTGTAACATCAAGCAGGATAAATAAAAAATCCAACGTATATCTGGAAGCTACTACAGTTGCACAGAATATTATGGAAGAAGTGAAGGCTAAGGACTTTGTAGATGTTTCGCTTGCTTTTAATTATCCTGTTTATAAAGATATTTCCACTGGCAGAACTGCCATGCGGCTTTCTTTTCTGAGTCCGCAATTAGGCGAATATAATAGTGGAGCAATGCAGGTAAAAGAAGTATTGCCAGCGTCAGATGGTAGTTATTCACCTGTAAGATTGTATAATAGGGAGTCTGATTTAGGGCTTACAGATAATGAACTGGCTTCGGTTGTGACAGCATCTGTAATTTCAAAAGATGGTGGAATTACCTATAAGTTTAATCCGCGCAAAAAAGGAACCGATTCTTCAAAGTATTATTTTGAACTGACGAATATAAAAAGTGGATTGGATTCCAATAATTCCTATGATGCGTTGATTAAATTTGATGGAAGCCAGAGCGCTGGATATAAGGAAGCCAGCAGTGTACAAAGTGATCTGAAAAATGATTATGAAGTACCTAATATTGTAAAACTGAATACGAAAACAGATGCGCTGATTACGTTGAAAGAAAATCAATGCTTTAAAGAATTCAGTGAACAATTCAGTGATGTAAGAGATGAAAACAACCTTCCATTGACAGAGGATGCCATTCATGAGATTTATCAAACTTCTGAAAAAAGGCTGGTTATAAAACTGGAAAGGGAAAGCAGCGGAATTGTGAATGTCAGTGAAGATTTTTCTATTGAGAACAGTAATTATCCTCAGCAGAAAATAAAAGTAACAGAATCTTCTATTTTCAGGTCAGAGGCAGATTCGGAATTAAAAAATGTATGTATTTTTTATTATCCAAATTATAATTCAACAAGCAGTATGAAGCCCTTAGATGTGATTGAGTTTGAAAATAAGAACAATTATCCAGTGAATTTGTTTGTGGTAAAGCAGAAAACAGAAATTTCAGATCTCTTCCAAAAGGAAAATGCATACAAAATGAATCTTACAGTTACAGAAGATACTATGAAGCAGAAAAATCATACAAACTGGTATACAAATCCCAGTTTGTATCCTGGAGTAACAAAACTTCGTACAAATCTGGGTTGGAATATTGCCAATAATGAAAAGGTTAATAATCAGGTAAATTTGTTGTATCAGGATTTGAATATTCCACCCCATATAGTTAAAAATGCAGGAGCTGTAAAAGTACTGGATGCCAATACTCTGAACAATAAAGAAGCAAAGGATCGTATCTATAAGGCGAAAGTAATGGTTTACAAGTCTGGTGCCGCGGCAAAGGGATTTCCAAAAGAGGATTTGGTTGTGACATTAGATGGAGCAAAAGAGGATTGATTATACAGGAGAAGTGAATGGAAAGTAAGAAAAGATTAAAAGGACAATTGAATAAAGGCTTTTCTTTGTTTACTGTGATCATTGCAGTCTCCTTTATTATGATTTTAGGGCTATTAGTCACTTACATTTCTGTTTCTAATTTCTATATGAAAGTGACAGACTTGAAGGGAAAGGACAGTTTTTATACTGCAGAGCAAGGACTGGAGGAAATTAAGGTCGGTCTTCAGCAAGATGTTGGAACTGCAATGTCAAAAGCATTTACTGAGGTTATGGAAAATTATGATAGAGATAGTGGTTCTGGCAATGCTCAGGATACAGATCGTCAGGATAAATACAGGGAATTGTTTATTAAGTATCTTAAGGAAACATTGAAAATTTCAGAAATTCCTGGAGAATATGATCCGAATATCTTTGACAATGAAAAATATTTGAATAAATCAAATGTTCTTACTGACGAATCAAGGGAAACTCTTATGGTAGCCAGTAATGCTCCACATATTGAGTATATAGACAGTAAAAACAGTGGAATAATATTGAAAAATCTTAAAATAGTTTATGTTGATTCAAAGGGCAGGGCATCAATCATAAAGACGGACATCAGTTTGGGTACTCCGAAAGCGCAGTTTCCTACTTCCTCCACATTGCCTGATTTGATGAGTATGGTTGTGGTTGCTAATGGAGGTATTGTGTGTGAATCGCCCGATACTGTCAACACTGGTACACCAAATGACAGTAATGCTATTACTTTAAGAGGGAATATTTATGCAGGATTGCTCCAGGAGGATTCTCTTTGCAGACAGATTAACAACAGTTATGGTAATTCAAAGGCTGATTACGGTTATAAGACCAGTATCTGGATTAAGAATGGGGCACAACTTAATGTGGAATCAGGAGAAAAATTTGTAAGCAGGGCAGAGGTAAATGTAGATCACAGTTCACTGACAATTAATTCAAAAGTTGGTTTCTGGACAAGAGGAATTACGATAGGTTCTTCTTTGGATAAACAGGCAAATGTGAAACTTTTGGGAACAAGTTATGTAGCAGATGATCTTACTATTGCATCAGGAAGTAACGCATATGTAAATATTGAGGGAAATTATTACGGATATGGTTCTGAGGCATCTGCAAAAGAACTTGAAACAAATCCAGAATATGAAAGTCTTAGATGTTATGAGCAATATACGGATAAAACGCAGCAGGATTTTTATTCTACATCAGATTTAAGCAGTTCAATTGTTATTAATGGTAAAAATGCTACCTTGGATCTTTCAAAAGTTCAGAAAATGGAATTGTCTGGTAAAAGCTACATATCAACTTCTAAATATAGTAGTGATAATGGGAATAATAGTGATGTGGTTACTGGAGAAAGTGTTACGGTAAAGGGATCTCAGCTTGCATATCTTGCTCCTTCTGAAATTCTGGGAAACGAATTTGATGTTGATGGATTTACTAATCCCATTGAAGTAACGGATGAAAATAAAGATACTATAAGCATTTTAACAGACGAACATGTTCCTGTAAAATGGGATGAACCAGTTCAAGCATGGGGAGGTAAAACTCTGAATGATCTGGCTGGGCTGGGAATTGAAATTAATAAGACTGATCCAGTGCAGAAAGTACTTTATCCGGCTCCTGGAAGTGGCACTTATGCTTATTTTTATTTGAATTTTGCAGCAGATGCCACAAATCCAAACGATACAAATGCATCGAAATACATGCAGTTTTATTATCAGAATAATGGTAATATGAAAACAAATATGGATAATTATTTTTCCTTTTATTTTAGTGATCTTAATTCTGGTATAAAGGTGAACGATGAAGAAGCTTATGTGAGATATATCACAAATGGCAATCTTTTGTCTTATGGAACCAAGGATGAAATCAGACAGGGAGAATTATATAATCCTGTTGACAGTAATACTTCTGCTGAGTTAAAAAACAAGTCTGTAGTATATCGACTGATGTGGTATGCTTTAAACAGGAAAATGGTAACCAATTGGGGCGAAACTTATTTAAACCGTGAGAAACCGGATTCCAATGCACCAGGTGGTTCGCATAATGAAGCAGCATACAATCGCAGTGTGTTTGATAATTTGGTTAATGAAGAGAAAATGAGAGATTACCTGAAGAAAGAATATCCTGATTCTGAGGATGGACAAAAATGTGTATATCCAGAAGTTGATTCAGGACAAAGGCCTAAGGTAATTATGTGTAATAATGAAGGAAAAAATACATTAGAGATTACGTCTGATCTTCAGGAAGAATTGCGTCTGGTAATCTGTACCGGTGATGTGGAAATTCAAAAAGGAGTACAATTTCAGGGAATCATTATGGCCAAAGGAAAAATTATTTTGAATTCTGGTTCGTCATTGCAGGCTTCTCCAATTGAGGCTGCAAATGTATTCCAGATGCAGATGGGCGAAAATTCTGATCTGAAACCACAGGATTTCTTCTGGAATGGAGATGATTATGTGCGGGGAAACAGTTCTTCGGATGACAATACCAGTGGAAAGGATTCCTCAGATGTGTTGGATCTTTCAGATTATGTATTTTATCAGAACTGGAAAAAGCAATAGTGCCTGGAAAATTATCATATGAAGGGAGGAGGAGCAGGGCATGAAGAAAAAAAATAGTGGTTTTACACTGATAGAATTAATTGCTGTTCTTTCTATTTTTGCATTGCTTCTGGCAATTATTGTTCCGTCCCTAAATTCTATTCTGGGTTTTCGCGTACAGAGAGCAGCCAATTCTATTGGAGCTGCCTTGGATAAGACTAAAATAGAGGCTTCCAGCCGATTGGTGGGAGCCATGAAACTGGAATATCGTCCTAATGATGGCTATTACATCAGTTATATTCTGGATAGAGGTAAAATCGAAGAAACTGGTGATGATATTATAAAAACTGATCAGGATGAAGAGAAAATTGCACCTGCAAAAACCAGCATTTCCTATTTTGTAGGTGGTCAGGAGAAATTTCTGGATAACAGAAATAATAATGAACCTAATGCTATTGTAATTACCTATGATCGTGCAACGGGAAAATTTTTACCGCTTATGCAGACGGAGAGAAAACATTGGGAAGAAGATTTCATGGTTTTAAGGGAGGTTGCGACGCAAAATGGAGATAACACATATTTGTTAAAAATGCAACTGGGTGAAGATCAGTTTTGCAGTAAGATAGTAGTAAAAGGTGGTTCACGTACCAGGACGATTACGTTGATGCAGGATACCGGAAAATATAAAATAACGGCAGGAGAAACAAGCTGATAAATGAGTATAAGAAAGTGTAAATACTGTATTTCCTGAAATAAAAAAAGTGTTTTGAGAATATAGATGGAGGTAATTGTAAATGAAGCGATCAGGTAGAGATGGTAAAAATAATCGGGGATTTACATTAATAGAAATGATTGTAACTGTGTCTATTATTGCTATTTTTTCCGGTGTTGTGCTGAAATTTATGACTACCGGTTCCAATATATTCCGAAATACGTCTAACAGTGCCCAGGTCCAGATGGAAACCCAGGTTACATTTGACAAAATTGAGGATATGATTATCAATACAAACCGTGGTTTTTACTATGGTTATGGAGACAATTCCGCTATTAATTATGATGACATTGATTCTACCATACCAAGTACTGGCAGTAAGGTTTTTGCCGTATATTCTACAAAAGAGGATACGAATAGTGCCCAGACAATGGCTTTAGCTGAAGAATCGGATGAACCGGCAGTTATGTCAGAGAATAATAATGCTTTTAGTGCCCAGAGTAATGGTATAGCAGATGATGATTTGCAAGACGGCAATGGATCTGCTTTTTCGGCAGGTGAACCTGCGATTCAGTCCAGTCCCGGGGATACGATGTCTTTGATTCGATGGGATAAAGATACCGAGGAGATTACATATCATGATTATAAATATGAAGGTGGAAAATGGCAGGAAATCCCGGCATCAGATAATAATAATTTACTTGCATCAGGAGTAACAGACTTCAGGGCAGACCTGACAAAAGCTAGATCAGCCAACATTGTACGTTTTCTCCTGACGTCAAAAACCGGTACAAAAGAAGTCCAGACCCAACATAGCGTCAGCCTGAGAAATCAGATTAGTATTTTTGATTCTATAAATGTACCACCGTCACCGACTAAAACCCCGACCCCGATCGTGACTCCAACGCCAACAGTGACCCCGACACCAACAGTGACCCCAACACCAACAGTGACCCCGACACCAACAGTGACCCCGACACCAACAGTAACCCCGACACCAACAGTAACTCCAACACCAACAGTAACCCCAACGCCAACAGTGACCCCGACACCAACAGTGACTCCGACACCAATGGTGGAGCCAATGCCAACGGTGACAGCAGTGCCAACACCAATGCCAATAGTAACACCAACGCCAGTACCTGATACGTCGGATAAAATTGTTTCTTATAATGATTGTAGTTGTATAGTTGTTGGAAACACCTATAGGTGTAGTGATAATACTGACTATGGATTTAAATTTTTAAAAGGAAAGGATCCTAAAAGTAAATATGAAATAAAGTGGTCTCTTGAAGGAAATAGTAATGATACTACTATACAAACTGATGATATATATGCTGCATATATTACTGTAGGAGCTAATGAAAGAGGATTTATTCTTAAGGCAGAATACATTGTTTATGAGAACTGGGATAGTAATGTTGTTATTAAAAGAAGTGTTGTTGAAAAAAATATTAACGTTGCATATAAGGTTGAAATTAATTCAGCTGATATTCCAGATAAAGTGAAAGCAGGTAATACTTATAATCTTGGAGTAGATGTTACGATTGGAACTGCAGAAAGAAATTCTGATAATACAATAAGTCATAAAGATAAAGTAGTACATTTAGTTGATGGAATCAATGGTGCAACGTTAGATTGGAAGGAAAGTGTTAGAGCTTTGGGGTATAATATTCCTGAAGTAGGAAAATGGACCGTTGATAAAGGTTATGCAAATGGAACAACATTGTCTGCAGACGTTTCTGTAATTGGTTTTCAAGAAGGATTTTATGGAACACATGCCAAACACCTTTCTACAAGGAAAACGATGATTGTAAACAATGATATGCTAACACCTAGTATTATGCCAACCCCATCACCATCACCAACCCCTACAATTACAACTCATCCAGATGTTATGATTGTAATTCATGGTAAAGAGAAGGTAGATTCCGGCGATACGTTGGAGTTGTATGCGTGTGTTTTTGAGAATGGTGTTGAAGTAGAGAAAAAAGTAAATTGGAAGTGCTATACAATAGGTTTTTCTGCTGAAAAAAAATCTGGCGAAGATAATAAAGTTAAACTACATTTTGAAGAATATCATTCTGGAACGTTTACAGTTACAGCTTCAGTGGAAATAAATGGAGTTGAATATTCACAAAATAGACAAATTAATGTAGAGAGCCATGTGTATTCTATTATTGTTTCGCCGGTTTCTAAAACAGAACTGAAAAAAAATGAAGAAATAAACTTTTCGGCTGAAATATATCAGGATGGAAAAAAATATAACAAGCGAGATACTCAAATTGATTGGTATATTAATAATACAAAAGTTGGGACAGGAAAAACATTAAAATATAAATTTACAGAACAATCTTATAATGTTCAAGTAAATGTACAGACATTGGTTAAAGGATGTATAGAAAACATAGTATATTGTAACTATAGTGTTAAATGAAAGAGATACTGTCTGTCGCTTGCGTATCCGGGTCTGGCGGGGTCGCACCCCCTGTCGGGAAAATAAAGAAACGAAATTTGTTTTAAAAGATTTCTAAAGAAAGTATAAAAATCTAACTGAGTCACAGACTGGCACCATCCAGCCTGTGGCTTTCTTCATCCCGTGGTTGACACGCCGGCCATCATTTGCTACACTAAAATTACATATCTGGGAAAGTTCTAAGGCCGTTCGGTCAATCTGATTCCACATATGAAACTGAAATAAATATGGTGGAAACAGTACAACGGCACATATAAATTCTGTAGAAACGATGCTGTTTCCTCCATCATAAGGAAAGGAGCATGCAGATGCAGAATGAAAGAAAAAAACTGGAAGAGTTGAACCTGCTGGATGATTTTCTCTTCAATGCCATGATGACATATCCTGAAATGGGAGAGAAGTTTACACGAAAGATCCTGAAACTTCTGTTTAACAAGGAGTTTCGAAATCTGAAAGTGATCGCACAGAAATCCTATGGGGGATTGAATACGGATTTGCGGGGAGCCCGTCTGGATGTTTATGTAGAAAGCGATGACAGCGCGGAGATAGATGCGTCAGAGGATGCATCTATTTATGACCTGGAGCCGGATAAGAATGATAAAACAAAGTATGTTGCCGCATTTCCGCAGAGGATCCGCTTTTATCATGCCATCATAGACAGCCGCAGTCTGAAATCAGGAGAGGATTTTGGAAAGTTAAAGAGAGTATACGTAATCTTTATCTGTAATTACGATCCTTTTGGTTACGATAGGGTGAAATATACAATACGAAATATGTGCGTAGAAGAACCGGAAATGCCATACGATGATGGTGCACAGACAACCGTATTGTATACTAAGGGAACAAAAGGTGATGACATATCCGAAGAGCTCCGGCAGTTTTTAAAGTATATGGAGAACACAACCCAGACAAATGCCGTAAATGATACACTGAAGGATATCCAGAAAATGGTGGATATCGTGAAGCGGGACGGGGAGGTGTCGTTAAGCTATATGAAGGGTTTTGAGAGAGATACGATCATGTATGAAAAAGGTCAGGCAGCTGAACGCAAGAATACAGAAAAGGAACGCCAAAGAGCGGATTCTGCTGAAAAAGCAAGGATGATTGCTGAAGAAGAAAAAATAGAAGCACAGAAAGAGACAGCAGAAGCACTTAAAAGAGTTGCTGAACTGGAGAAGCTTCTGCAATGTAAAACAACTGAAATTAAATAAAATTTCTCCAATAAAGTCACAGACTGGAACCCACCCAGCCTGTGGCTTTCTTCATTCCGTGGTTGACACACCGTCCATCATTTGCTACACTAAAATCACATATCTGGGAAAGTTCTAAGGCCGTTCGGTCAATCTGATTCCACATATGAAACTAAAATAAATATGGTGGAAACAGTACAACGGCACATATAAATTCTGCAGAAACGATGCTGTTTCCTCCATCATAAGGAAAAGAGCATGCAGATGCAGAATGAAAGAAAAAACTGGAAGAGGTGAACCTGTTGGATGATTTTCTCTTCCGTGGTCTGGCGGGGTCGCATCCCCTGTCGTAAATTCCACAGCAAAAATAAAGTAGACAAAAAAGACTATAATGGTCCAGTGTTATATAATAAAGCTCAAGCTGATAGAACACGTTACTATTGGGATTTGGAAGACAGTGTTCATTTGTATGATGATGCAGGAAATGAGATAGGGGGAAACAGGGGAATTCAGAATACTTATTTCTGGCAGAAATGGAAATAATGAGGTGATATTAAAGGTGGTTGGTGTTGCCCCTGTCGGGAAAATATTGGTATCAGCGCACAATAAAACGTTTGCAGCACAGTTGTACGGTGAGCTTAAGGAATTCTTCCCTGAGAATGCAGTGGAATATTTTGTCTCCTAGCATGAGAAAGGCACAAAACGGGTAGTATTTTGTGGTATGTGGGCGGTTGAACATCCAGATGTTGTGGAAACGGTAGTGGTGAGAGTATAGGTGAAAAGCGGGTGGATGAAGAGGTTTTGTGACTTTTTATCGCTTGATATAAGAAAGATATATATTTTTTCGTTATATGTTTCCTTTAACGGAAACAAAATAGTGATAGTATTGTAAGGTATGTAAATCATAAGTAAAATAGGAGCTTCCTGTATAATAAAAAGCGTGGATGTTGAAAATTGAAAATACCTCAGAGTACAATAAGACTACTGACTGGCAGGTTAGTAAAAATCTTATTATACAGAGAGGTATCTATAATGAAGTCTAACACACAGAACGCAAAAATTGAAGCTATTACAGAAAAAACTTTGGTACTCGGAATTGATGTCGGAAGTGAAATGCACTATGCCAGAGCTTTTGATTACAGAGGAATCGAGTATTCGAAGAAGCCATTTAAGTTTAGTAACACAGAGGCCGGATTTGCGACATTTAAGGAATGGATCCTGGACCTCAAAGAAAGGCATGAGAAGGATAAGGTGGTTCCGGGTATGGAACCGACCGGGCATTACTGGTTCAATCTTGGAAAGTTTCTACAGGATAATGAAATGAAACCGGTTCTTGTAAATCCTCACCATGTGAAAAAATCAAAAGAACTCGACGACAATAATCCAACTAAAAATGACCGTAAGGATCCGAAAGTTATAGCAGGCTTAGTTAGAGAGGGACGTTACATGATCCCATACCTGCCGGAAGGTGTTTACGCTGATCTTAGAACAGCATCAAACATAAGATTCCAGTTACAGGCGGAACTTACAAGAATTCAAAACAGGATCAGTCGTTGGTTCAATATATATTTTCCTGAATATAAGACGGTATACGGAAAGCCGGATGCCAAGAGCGGAATGCTAATCCTTAAAGCAGCACCACTCCCTGAAGATATCCTGACGTTAGGTATCGATGGAGTGAACCAAATCTGGCGTGATGCGAAGTTAAGAGCAGTTGGAAAAGCGAGGGCGAAGACCCTGATAGAAGCTGCAGAGCACAGCGTCGGAAGCAAAGAAGGAGCAGTATCTGCAAGAATGGAAATCCGAATGCTTCTGGAGGACTATGAATCCAGAAATACGCGTCTACAGGAAGTTATGGTTCTAATTGAAGAACTAGTAAGAAAGATTCCGATGGCTGAAAAGCTGTTAGAGATCAAAGGTGTGGGAATCAGGACAGTGTCAGGGTTCCTTGCAGAAGTAGGTGATATCAGCCGCTTCAACAATCCGAAGGAACTGCAGAAGCTTGCAGGATTGGCATTGGTTGAAAATAGTTCGGGAAAGCACAAGGGCGAGACAACAATAAGCAGACGAGGTCGAAAGAGACTCAGATATCTGCTCTTTGAGGTTGCAATGTCACTTGTGTCGAAGAACCAGGAGTTCAGGGAACTCCATAATTATTACACAACCAGAAGGCTGAATCCGTTGAAGAAAATGCAGTCACTTATGGCGATTGCAGCCAAGCTGATACGTGTCTTTTATGCCATGCTGACAAAAGGTGTGGATTATGATCCGAAAAAGATGGTCAGTGACATCAAGAGACCGGCAGTTTATCTACAGGCTGCGTAAGAAAGACAAGTAACTGTAATGGAGGCTGTCAAGTGGACAGCCACTGAATTAAGCAGAATGTAACAGATAACGTCCACTGATCACAGTGCTGGAACAGGAAGCGAGTCAGTAATCAATAATACAAAGAATGAGCCAGTAGTCGGCAGGAATATTTTCCATGGAGCGAGACCCCGTATAGGAGCATAGCTGACACCCTGGTTATGGGCAGGCAGGACGAAGGAAGTTAGGACCTCTGGAGACAGAGATGATCCTGGTGGATATAGGAGGTTAGCTGCCATAGAGGGAAGGGTATACACAAGGCCAGTAAAGCGAAAATCAATGACGTTTTATTTCGTATACCATTCAACCGCTATTTCAGTACCTGATACATCGAAATGCTCATAGCTGTGGCTTATTCACTGAGATATGAAAGGTCGAAAATCTTGAATTTTCAATAAAAAACACTTGATTATATGAGGAGGATATTGAAATGGAAGTTTTTAATATAATAGCAGGAGTTTCTTCAATAATTTCGCTAGGAATATCAATAATTTCGTTAGTTAAAGTAAATGGAATTCAGAAATCGATGAAGGCTGATACAAAACAAAAGATGAAAAATGTATCTGCAGATTCTGGAAGTACAATAATGCAAGTGGGGCAAAAAAATGATACAAGAAATTTGAAGTAGAAATTGTTGCTTTTTGGTGAGTGGAGGTTACTTGTATGCTATCATGGATAAGGCAGAAAATGAAAAATATAACAGCTAACAATTCAACAATTATAATGGCTGGTGGAGATATTGTTATAGATGAGAATTTGATTAGCGAGTTATCAAAAAGTAAACAAGGAAGTAAATTGTTTCAAAAACTTGTAAATGAAAAGATCGAAGTATGTAAAAAAAGTTTACTTGACAAAGATATCCATACATTTGAAATACTGATAAACACATTTTTTAATTATGGATTAGTTGAACTTCCTGATGAGATACAGATGAAACTTCAATTTTATAAGCTGTTATTGGCAATATATAAAAATGATATAAATGCATTAAATGACGCAGCAGATAATATTGAAGAAGCGTATGTTAGTGAAAAAGATTTTTTATTGAATTTTAGAAAAAAAGTATTTTTTATTTCGGCAGAAGAATTTTTAAAACATATGGATGAAACTCAAGTAATCATATTGGATATATTATTTAAATATGAAAATTATGACAATATAAAAGAGTTATACGAAAATATTTCCAATGAAAGTCCAATATACATTTTTTCATTGCCTTACTATTATGGTATTTCTATGTTTTGTTGTCAGGAATATGAAAAATCAATAATGATATTAGAAAGTTTGCTGTCTGAAAATAATAACCCGTTTTTAATATTTTTTGTGATGATGTCAAAGTTACAAGACTGCATAAATAAGGTAAGAATTGGGATATTAACAAAGGATGATCTAAAAAAGCAATTATGTGAGTTGAATGAACGTAAGGGGGAATTTGAAGAAGCTATCGCTATGAATAAAGTATTGTTTAATAATGCTGAATTGCAAGCTGAACTGATATTAAATCTGGATGGGTTTATCGAAAAGTATGAACTACTTGATAAAAGTTTAAAAGAGGATCCGGCAAACTTATTTTTAAAAGCACAATACTTTGAACAAAAAAATGAGTTGAAAAAGGCCATTAAAATATATCAAGAAATGGATTGGCAGAGTAATGAAATTGTATTATATAATTTTATGCTTTTAAATTTACGGATGGAAGAATATGAAAAAGTTACAAATTGTTATATGGAATTGCCTGAAGAAAATAAAACTGCAAAAATAACAGGACTTTGGTTGCATGCAATAAAAAAACAAAATCCAGAAAAATATGTACAAGTATTGAAAGAAAAACTTGTACAATATCGTAATGATGTAATAGGATTGCTTTTTATAGGATTGTCAATAGAAGAAAATAAATTGTTTAGAGAACTTTTCATTCCTTGCTTGCAACCCAATATAGATAAAATATTTGATCTGAATGATAGAATAAAATCAGATTATGCATACATTTTATTGAAACATGGACAAGGAAAACTTTGTATAAAGATATTGAATTCAATTAATAATTCTATATATGTTACTTCGGATATAGCAGGAGAATTTTATAGAGAATTATATAAATATAAAATTGACGAAATTGAGAAGAATAAACAGATTTTGCCAGGAGACGAGCTTACTAAATCTATAAATATAAAAATTGAAATAGCAGATTGGTTTATACAGCATAGAATTTTAAAAAAATATTTTTTGGAAATAAAGATAAATTGCTTATCACTTCAGAAAAAGAATATAAGTTGTTTAGCATGTTCAAAAGAACTTTATGAAGAAACACATGAAGAAATAGTAGCAGTAAATATTATTGGATTAATGTTGCAAGATGAAAGGATAAGTGATGAAGAGTATGACTATTATATAGATGAATTGAAAGATTCAAAAATTCCTAAATCGTTAATGGCAGTTGCAACGGCGTATGGGCATATCGGTAATATGATAGAGGCTAATAAATATTCATATAAGGCACTTTTTGTTTTGAATGGTAGTATGGATTTTGATTTATATCATAATTTTTTGGCACTACATTTCAAGATGTTGTATGCGTATAATGATGCGGAAATTTGTAAGGAAAGAGTAATAGGAAACGTTGTAGTGACTCTTATGAAGAACAAAAAACATAGTTATAACGAAGATGAGTATATTGATATTTGTTTAGATGACGAACAAAGTCTAGAGAAAGAAATCTGTGATAATAATAGTTTTGGAGTTAAGCATTATGGAAAAAAAGATTTAATATTTATACGTTTACAAAATAAGAAGGTAGGAGAATGCGTTAAGTTAAAAGATGACTATATTATAACGGAAATAATTGATAAATATGTATATGCATTTAGATATGTATTGAAAAAGCTAGACGAAAATCCAGAACAGGCTAAATTTGTTTCTGTTCATATGGAATCAGGTATTAATTATACAAGTGAACAAGTTATACAAAAATTACAAGATGGTTTTAAAGAATTTACAAGAAAATTTGGTGGAAATGAATTAAAAGAGTTTTCATCAGAAAAACCTACATTGATAGAGTTGTATTATTCAGATGATAATGGAATGACGTTACCTATAGATACCTTGGTACAAGGTGATTATGATAAATATATCGATATTATTCGGAGATTGCTTTTGGGATCAAATGAAGCCTTATATGCAGGAATAACATATTCAGATTATGTGTTAATGAGTGAAAAAATAGTGGTATCCATTTCAACCCTTGTAATATTATGTCAGATGAAACTTTTATCGTTACTTGAAACTTTTAGAGAAAAAATTATTATTCCGGAATCAGTAGTTGATTTTATTTTGACAAGAATAAAAAATGCAAGAGAATCACAAGTAATATCACCAGGCAAAATATTAGAATTAGAGAATGGAAATACATGTATGATACCATATGATTCATCAATCAATGAAATGTGGTATGAAATATACGAATGCGTTCAATCATTTCAAGTAGAATATGTTGAAAATCAAGAACGTATGGAAATAAAGTTATTCGAAAATATAGAAGCAGAACTTTTGATATCATCATTTAATATAGATAAATCACAGTTAGATTGTTTAATAGTGGCAAAAAAGACAAATTCAACATTATTATGTGATGATTTTTTCTTTCGGCAGATTGCGGATTTTATGCATATAGAAAATGTTAATTTAACTTATCTAATATATAATTTACAAGATAAAGAAAAAGCATTTCAAATTGCGTTAAGTTTATCAGAAACAAATTATATATATAGTCCATTCATATACAGATCTATGAAAGAGGTAAATCAAATTTGGGGGAATTTACTTAATAGTATTAAAAAGAAAAAACATTATGAACCAATATTTAGAAGCATTATTGCGAATGCAATGGATAATGTTTTAGATTGGGAATCAAATTAAATATAGGGGTGTAGAAAAATTCTGAATTTCAACATTTATGAAAAAGATTGGTTCAATTAAGATTCAATCGTTTTTGGTACCCATTTTATACATAGCCAGTCCCGTAAAAAGGATTGGCTATTAAATTTTTCGAGGAAGGAGGAAACTATATGACCAAGTGTAAAGTAATCGCCCTTGCAAATCAGAAGGGAGGAACAGCCAAGACCACAA
>OLRP01001578.1_pt1 | contig 17574 bp, 8 predicted proteins | sample 1672401 | NCBI WGS metagenome assembly OLRP01 (sample SAMEA3136682, study PRJEB25190) | human gut metagenome | reverse complement strand
CGGCCGAAGCGGCTATGGGCGCAGCAATCCATCTGTAAGGCCGAATATCGCGCCGAAAAAGAACCGCCCCTTTCCTGCCGAAAGGGGCGGTTTTCGTATCCGCGGCGGCCGGCCTCGCCTTAAAGCGCAACCACGAGACGCATCCCCGGCCCGGAACAAAAAAAGAGTCCCGTTTCCGAGACTCTCCGCTGTTTATTTGAACCACTCTTCCAGATGGTCGCGGCCATAGAAATAATAAACCGCAAGCCCCAGCCAGCTGGTCAGCAGTACCACGATCGCGGCAATGACTTTGCCGGCGGTAGAAATGTTTTTCTTGAAGATGTCCATGACGCACCAGATTGCGCAGGCGACACCGATCAGCCAAATAATAGTTCCGATCATAATTTTAAAGTATTAGAGTTTAGTAAAACATTTTTCGTTCGAATACGCCGGGCGGATAGACCACGTCGCTCAGAAACAACCCCTGCGCCGGAGCGCCGCCGCTCGACCGCGAAAGGTCGCGGCTCCCGACTATCTCGCGGAAGCCGTCGGGCGTATAGCGCCCGCGTCCCACATCGACCAGCGTCCCGACCAGCGACCGAACCATGTTGCGCAGAAAACGGTCGGCGCGGATCGTGAAGCAGAGCACGCCACGTTCGTCGGCCGTCCATGCCGCGTGCATGATGCGGCAGATATTGGTCTTGTTGTTCGAATTGAGCTTGGCGAACGAGGTGAAGTCGTCGTATTCCAACAACGCCGCCGCCGCCTCGTTCATCCGGTCCATGTCCAGCGGCACGTAATACTGCCACGTCGCATCCCGCGTAAAGGGATTCTTGCGCGGTTCGATATAGTAACGGTATTCGCGTTCGCGGGCCGCGAAACGCGCGTGCGCATCCGCTCCGACGGGCGTCATGCTCCCGACGGCGATGTCGCCCGGAAGCAGGAAATTCAGTTTGTAGACGACCTGCGCCGGATCGGGCACCGGTTCCGCACAATCGAAATGCGCCACGTAATAGGAGGCGTTGACGCCCGTGTCGGTGCGTCCCGCTCCGGTCACCTCGATTTTCCCGCGCAGCAGGGTAGAGAGCGCCCGCTCCAGCGTCTGCTGCACCGATGGCATGTCGGGCTGGCGCTGCCAGCCGCAGTAGGCGGCTCCGTTGTACCGAAGTTCGAGAAAATAACGCATTGCGATCGATGAAGTTTCCGCAAATTTACAAAAATTTTTCTAACGCCGCGGCCTGATATTCAGTTTTACGGGACGGATCTTGTTTTCGGGCTTCAGCACCTCGTCCAGCTCCTCGCGGCTCAGGATGCCGTGTTCGAGCACCAGCTCGTAAACGCCGCGCCCGGTTTCCAGCGCCTCCTTGGCGATTTTCGTCGAATTCTTGTACCCGATGATCGGATTGAGCGCCGTCACCACGCCGATACTGTTGTGCACGTACTGCAGGCACTTCTCCTCGTTGGCCGTGATGCCCTCGACACAGCGGATGCGCAACGTGTCGAAGCCGTTGACAAGCAGTTCGGCGGACTCGAAACAGCACTGGGCCATCACCGGCTCCATGGCGTTCAGCTCCATTTGCGCAGCTTCGTCGGCCATCGTCACGCAGAGTTCGTTGCCGATGACCTTGAAGGCGATCTGGTTCATCACTTCGGGAATCACCGGATTGACCTTGCCGGGCATGATCGACGAACCGGGCTGACGGGCCGGCAGGTTGAATTCGCCCAGCCCGCAGCGGGGTCCCGAAGAGAGCAGGCGCAGGTCGTTGCAGATTTTGTTCATCTTCGAGGCGATGCGCTTCATGGCCGAAGAGTAGCCGACCATGCAGACCGTGTCCGAAGTGGCCCCCACGAGATCCTCGGCCTGTTTCACGTCCCAGCCCGTAATCTCCCGGATGGCGGCCGTACAGCGCTCGGCATAGCCCGGTTCGGCGCAGATACCCGTACCGATGGCCGTGGCGCCCATGTTGATAGACAGAAACTCCGAAGCCGCATGGTCGAGATTCTCGACTTCGCCCTGCAGGACGCTCGCAAAGCCGTGGAAAGTCTGGCCGAGGGTCATCGGCACGGCGTCCTGCAGCTGCGTGCGGCCCATCTTGAGCACGTGGGCGAACTCTTCGCCCTTGCGGGCAAAGGAGGCGATCAGCTCCATGAGGTGTTTGCGCAGTTCGAGGTGCGTGGCATAAAGTCCGAGGTGGATCGCCGAAGGGTAGGCGTCGTTGGTAGACTGCGAGCAGTTGACATGGTCGTTGGGCGAGCAGTACTGGTATTCGCCGCGGGCGTGCCCCATGATCTCCAGCGCACGGTTGGCGATCACCTCGTTGGCGTTCATGTTGGTGGTGGTGCCCGCACCGCCCTGAATCATGTCCACGGGGAAGAATTCGTGGAATTTGCCCTCCATGATTTCACGGCAGGCCTGCGAAATGGCGTTGAAAAGCTCGTCCGAAAGCAGCCCCATGTCGTGATTGGCGACGGCGGCGCCCAGTTTCACGATCGCCAGCCCCCGGATAAAGAGGGGATACTCGCACAACCGGAACTTGCTGATCGGGAAATTCTCCAGCCCGCGCATGGTCTGCACGCCGTACAATACGTTTTCCGGCACCTCAACACACCCAAGCAGGTCGCACTCGGTGCGTGTCTTTTTCTGTTCTTTTTCCATGTATCGTTTACATAAAAGTTATTTATCGAATCGGCAGTCGCCGATTCTTCGTTATATCCAAACCCGATGCCCATTTTTCAGGCCCGCCTATTTCGCGGCTCAATGCCGCAAGCCGGACCGTACCGTCGATATCGTTCACTACGCCCTCGGCATGCAGCGTATAGTCGGCACCGTCGTCAGCCGTATAAAATTCAAACACGGCACGTCCTTCCGGCGATATCTTCACGGCGGGATTCCAGTAGAGAGTCGTCCGCAAGTCCCGCTCCGGAGCGCTGCGCTGTCTCGGCGTCTCGTATTTCGGGGAATAGAATTCAGCCGGTTTCTGATAGCCGAGCGGCATCAAGACCTGCATATGAAGCCGGTCGAGATTTTCCCGTTTCTCGTTCAGAAGTTCGGAGCCGTTTTTGGTAGTAATGGCTATAACGCCGGAACCTTTCGCCCGCATGCCGAATAAAGTCGAATTGACCGGAGGAATGATATCGATTCTTTTTATCATATCAATCGGTATAAAAGAGGGTATCGTTTCAATACTTAAAGGTGCCGATGCCATTGTCGGATCTATCGTCAACGGTTCATACGGCTCCCAGATTATTCCGTCTATCACATATGTCGCACTTCTCCCAAAAACAAATATTTCATCTCCTTTCGGTGTGGTTCTGACACTCACGCCATGCTTGCTTCGTAATGCCTCCATAAGATTCCCGTAATGCTCCTGCTCGATCTTTTTATAATCGACCGAACTGCTCGCCAGCACCTCATACGGGGATTCGATCCTTTTCCGCGGCGTACCCGAAATAACTACCTCTTCGATCAGGATATGTTTCAGACTGTCGGTAAACTGTGACAGGTTGTCGTTATAGTTCCGCATACGTGCAGTCCAGTCTGGGACCGGCAGGAGGTTATCGGAACCGGAATAATCCTCCTCGTCGACGATAAGTTCAGCGTCGGCCCTGCCGTCCGGCCCTTCGGCCTGCAGCACATAGAGCGTACTGTCGGGATAATCGAATCCGTTCAGCACGAAACGGCACGCAGCGTCCACCTCGGAAACCGCAAAATGCCCGAACTGCGGAATCAGGGCCGAAACCCGGTAGTCCTTGAAATTCCGTTTGCGGAAGATGCCGGTCTTGCGGATGCGCCCCGAAATCTCCTGACCTATTTCCAGCGGTTCCGACGGTTCGGCATATTCGCCCAACAGGACCGCGGGAATATCATACCGCCGCCAGCCCTGCGTAAGCATCAGGGCATCGGCCGCCTGCCGGCGGGCAGGCTCCCGCTCATCGAAGTAAAAAGCCGGATCTTCGACATAACCCCTCAACTCGGATTCCAGCAAAAGGGAGGTGCGGATGTCGTTCGGACGGCGGGACGCGACAATGCGGTTATCCGTCACCGACACCGAGAAATCACCCGTCAGCGGATTGCCTCCGGCATCTTTGAAATCCAATGTCAGCGACACCTTTTCCCGCCGGCCGTACCGGGGCTTATCCTGCGTCGCCGTAACCTGCGGCTGCCGGTCTTCGTCGTAACAGAACAGCAGGCGTTCGCTCAGCGGACGATTTTCACGATCCAGCAGCAGGAATTGCAGCACGCCGTCCGGGAAGTCGTTGCGCATAAAGGTTAGGTGTTCCTTCGAAGCACCCCAATCTTTATAGTAGCACAGTTCGCCCCGGCAATGGACAAGCAGGGCCAGCGGACCGGGATCGTATCCGCGGGGAACAGCGACCTGCACGGAAAAACGTTCGGAAGCCGGAAATATCTGCAGGACACAAACGTCCCTCCGGGCCGCAGGCAGCCGAAACCGCTTGGTAACACCCTGAGGGTTGGTACATTCGGCATAATAAATCCCGGCATGCTGCGGGGTGAAAGAGACTTTCCCCATTCCGGCATGCAGGCTTTCGGCCGCGGCTGTTTCCCGACCTTCCGCATCGACGATCCGGCACGAAACAAACGTCGAATTGCCGTCGGGTTTCAATGCTTTGAATCCCAGCGTACACGGAACGCCTTCGACCAGATAACCTCCTTCGGGGAAAAACGAGACATCGAAATCCCGTTCGGCATTCCGCTTCGATGCCTGACGCTCGTAACGGCGGCCGTAAGCCGAGACATGCACGGGTGCACGGAAAAAATAATCGGGTCCCGCATTGCGCATAAAAGCGGTATAGGCCGTCAGGGTGTAATCACCGCTTTTGGCGGTCATGGGCAGCGGCAGATAACCTGCATAGACGCCCTCCCGCTCCCGAATCCGTATCCGCAAAGGAGCGGAAGGCGGCTCGTCGAAGGCGGGCTTTTCCATGCTCCGGAGTTCGACATAGACGTATTTGCTCAGCGCCGTCCGGACATGCGAAGAGGCATCGACCACATGGGCGCGAAGCCAAATCGTATCTCCGGCCATGTAATACGGTTTATCGGTATGCACATACACCTTTTCCTGTGGAAAGACCTCGGTTTGGGCGGACAAATTATGAACGGCCCGCTCCTCGTTTCGGGAAACAGGCTGAGCCGCAATACTGCCGACAGACAGCAACGGGACAGACAGAAAAAAAAGGAGGTGGAGGTTCATAATTTCTATTTTTATAGTGTGGGCAAGCAAACGCAACGCAGGAACTATCAGGAAAGTTAATAAATATTTCCCGAACAGAAAAATATTTTCCCGTTCTTCGTCCGTTCAGCGTCCATTGGAAAGACAAACGCGCCTGCGGCGGCGGTTGAAAAATTTGGCAGTGCGGCCGGGTTGTATTATCTTTGTACGAATTTGCACGACAATAAAGACAGAAAGCATGAAAGCAGCTATCATAGGTTACGGCAAAATGGGCCGCGAGATCGAAAAAATACTCATCGAACGCGGTCACGACGTGACGCTCGTGATCGACACCGACAACGCCGCGGACCTCACCCGCGAAGGCGTCGATGGTCTTGCCGCCGCCGAAGATATTTTCGCGCGAAATAAGGAACGTGCTGTCAAGCCGGTTGTTGAACTCCTCGCGGCCGACCATCTCCACCAGACGGTCGATATCGTGGGGAACATAATAGGTGTACTGTACGGCATTGCCCTCCTGAAAGCCCACCCACGGCGCATAAGGATCGAAGTCGGCGATAAACCGGCCCTGCTCGTCGCGCGGACGCATCAGTTTGGTTTCGGGGTCGAAGAGCAGTTTCCACCCTTCGGAGAGCTTCGAAAGCCGTTCGTAATCGGCTTCATGTCCCAGCTGGCGGGCCATCTGGGCCACGGCATAGGCGCTGAACGAATATTCGAGCGTATGCGAAGCCGAGAAACCCGAACCGCGGGGCGTGGTCTGCATGTGCAGCTCCGTCGAATAGGGCGAATAGCCGCGCTCGACGAACTGCCCCACATCCAGCTTGCCGGCTCCCGCGGGACGGCCTTCGCTGCCCAGTTCGTTCTTGAGGGCGGCTTCGTAGCCGAGCGCCACGTCGAAATTGCGGATGCCGCAGTTGTAGGCCGCCGCGATAGCGAGACCCGTAAAGTTGGTGCCCACGCCCGAAACATACTTGCTGCATGCGATGCCGTCGCCCAGCCAGCCGGCGTCCTTGTAAACCAGCAGCTGGCTCGAAATCCAGTCGGCGTAATATTCGGGATAGGCGATGCTCCACAACTGGGTCAGGTTCCAGAATCCGCCCCAGATGGCATCGGTATTATAATGGTTATGCAGCGGATTGCCGGCGGGGTCGAGCGGAATCTGCCCGACGGTTCCGTCGTTCGCGGGATAGGCCCCGTTCACGTCGCTGGCCAGACCGCGTCCCAGCACGGCATGGAACAGACCCGTATAGAATTTGACCCGGTCCTCCCGTTTGCCGCCCTCGACACGGATGCGTCCGAGCGCCTCTTCCCATGCTTCGTTTGCGGCCAAGAGCGCCCCGTCGAAATCCAGATCGGCGGCTTCGGCCTGCATGTTCAGGCGGGCGTTCTCGACCGACGTATACGACAGGCCGATCTTCACGCCGACGTCCCGACGCGCACGGGTATCGAAACGCAGGTACACGCCGGCGCCCACGCCCGTACGGCTCCGCTCACCGGCAAAAACCTCCTCGCCGCAGAAGGCGCCCCACGACGCAGGTTCGGCATCCACGACGGCGCTGAAATACATCTTCACGACGGCGCCCTTCTGATAAATGTCCACATAGACGGGTTCGGTCACCACCCAGCCCTCGATACGGCCGTCCTCGGTGAAGGTCACCGAAGCGTCGCGCGCAGGACCGCTTTCGCCCATCTTCGTGCCGATGTTGAAGATCAGGTTGGCCTCCTCCGAAGCGGGGAAGGTATAGCGGTGGAAACCGACGCGCTCGGTAGCCGTCAGTTCGGCTTTCACGCCGTAGTCTTTCAGCAGTACGGAGTAATAGCCCGGCCGCGCCACCTCGTCTTTCTTGTCGAAGCGCGAACGGTAACCCGCCTCCGGATCGTCGAGGGGACCGGGAACGGTCTGCAGCGCGCCGACGGTCGGGGCGATCACCACGCCGCCCACCTGAAATTCGTGGAAATTGGCGAAACCTTCGATCGAAGTATGGCGGGCGTCGTAGCCCACGGCCTGCCAGCCGCCGGGATTTCCGAGGTGGCCGTCGGTGGTCGGCGCCAGCTTCGCCATGCCGAACGGCACCGCCGCGGGCGTGAAGAAGAACCAGCGCGAATGGGCCGTTCCGATACGGGGATCGACATAGTCGGTCAGCGGTTCGGGCGACGTGCAGGAGGTCATGCAGGCCGCCAAGGAAATCAGGGATAAAAAGAGTCTATTCATAGGTAGTTTGAGTTATTCGGTTTCGACTTTGAGCATCAGGTACTCGAAGGGTTTCATCCAGAAGGAGCGGTCGTCGAACGGCGCGAGGGGCTGTTCGCGGTAGTCGCAGACGCTCACCCGGCGGGCCTTCATCCGGCCCCAGACGAATGCGGAATGCACGCTTTGATCGCCCATGTTCTGCAGACGCACGATATAGCCCGTCCCGTCCGCCGAGGGCGCGATGCCCGACACGGCGATCCGGTTGCGGCCTTCGAGCCGGAACAGCCGGCCGACAGGTTCGGCCCTGCCGCTTTCGACGGCGATCAGGGGCTGTTCGCGTTCGGCACCGCGCTGTTTGAGTTTCAGATCGAACGGGTCGCATATCTGCAACGAATAACGGAAGCTGGCCACGCCGCCCTGCGACGCCTTGTAGTTCGTCCGCCACGTATTGTTCATCACCCACGAATAGACCACGGGCGAAATCTGCGCCGAGGGCCACCAGCCGTAGCCGTGACGGGGATTGAGCCGGTAATCTTCGCCCGAAGGTGTGCCCAGCTCGACGAACGGCGCGTCGAGGGTGGTCAGGCATACGGCATGTTCCAGATCGCCGACGGCCATGCCGTTCAGCAGCGAATAGTAGTGCTTGTTGACGCCCGCGAGCTGTTCGCGTTCGGGGTGCATCTCGCTCATGGCGAGGTCCATCGTGATTTCGGGATGCGCGAAGTTGAACGGGAAGACGAAACGCACGCTTTCGTGCTCCAAAATATCCTGCTTGTCGACCGTATTGCGGATATCGACGCGGCCGAGTCCCCTGTAAACCGTCACGTCGCGCCAGAGGGCATTGCAGCCGGGAGCCTCGGAGACGATGCGCAGGGTCGCGGCGACGGGGCCGTCGTCGAGCACTTCGACACGCGTCACCCGGTCGATGCCCCGCGGATCGGCGGCAATGCGGCCCGAATAGATATAATCGTTGAGTCCTTCGCCTGCGGCATATTCGTAATCGGCGCCCACAGCCTTCAGCGAGCGGATCGTACCCTTCGCCGGATCGACCGCGACACGCACCAGCCCGTTGTCAAGCACGTTGCCGCCGATCATCGAAACCGGAGCCGCAGGACTCTTCTTCGCCTTCGCGGAAGACGCGGCAGGAACGATCCGGTAAACCGACGACGAAAGCGCGGGCACCTCTTCGGCAAGGAAGATCCAGCCGCCGTCGTGCAGGCGCTGAACGGCGACCGGCTCTCCCGAAGGAGCGAGCAGCCGCTTGCCGGTCAGGTCGGCCGCCACGGTCACAACGTCCGTACGGGGCCAGAGGTTCGTATTGAGCACCTGAACATACCCCTCGCCGGCCGTTATGCCGGCCATCGCCTCGTCGCAGAGACGGCGCGACTGCACGTCGGCACTGTCGGCGTACATCTTCTTGCCGGCCCACAAGTCTTTCGTAAACTGCGAGTAGGGATCGGGACCGCTGGCCGACGCGCCCCACGTATGTTCGGAAAAGAGCAGCACATTCTTCCACGCCTCGGCAAGTTCACGGGCAGGATAGTCGCTTTCGGGAGAAAGCATGCTCCAGAGAATTTCGGTACGGGTCAGACGGGCGGCGCTTTCGCGGTTCATCGCCGTTTCGCGGGCCGTCGAGGAGGCGCCGTCCTCCCACGTCGGGGTCATGTCGCCCCCGTAGGTGGGCAGGTATTCGCCGTACTGCTCTTCGAATGCCGTAAAGAATTCCTTGGTCGTCGTGATGCGGAACTGCGGCGAATCGTAACGCTCGTTCCACGCGCGGATCACGTCGGGCATCAGCTCGTCGGGAGGTCCGTTGTCGCCGTGGACCGTGTAGCGCAGATAACAGGTGTTATAGGGAAATTCGTCGGTCTCCAGCTCCTGCAGGTAGTTCCAGATCGGCTCCACCCCGCACACCGAAAGGCGTCCGGCCAGCCAGCCGTGGAACCACGAATAGCCGCGTCCGGCCTGCCACACCAGCACCTTGTCGGGTCCCGACTGCGACTGCCAGTAGAAGGGCCGGTCGCCCCATTCGACGTGCAGGGCCGCGGCACGGTCGTTGCCGATCTTTCCGTAGAAAGGCACGTAATTGGGACCCGGCGAGTAGTACTTCACGCCGTTTTTGGACATGGCGGTGGCAAGTCCCCAGACCTGTCCGGGAACGTCGCTCATCATCGCCGTATTCACTTCCACGCCGATTTCACGGGCAAGCCGGTGCGCGTCGTCGAACATGTGCATCAGCTCCTCCTGACGGCAGATGCCCGTCAGGATACTGCCCAGCGGGGCGTCGATGTTGATTACGCCGTCGCGTACGGCCTGAATCAGCCGTGCGGCCTTGTCGGTTCCGGCATAGGCTTCGAGATACCCGGCGATCGACCACGTCGCTTCGGTATTCCAGCGGTAACGGGCGCCTTCGGGATAATCCTTCGTCCGCTCGGCGAGGTCCATCGCACGCTCCAGATTGCGCCACTGAAGCTTCATCACGTCCATCTGACGGTGCGTATAGCCGATGTCCTGATGCGAATGGGAGAGGAAATTGACGGTCCATTTGCGGGCGGCAGGCACCTCGAAACGCTTTTCGACGGTTCCCTGACGGCTCGTCAGACGCACGTCGAGCTTCGCCGTCTCCTCCATGTATCCCGCCGGGAAAAGGCCGTCGTAACGCACGACGCCGACGCCAGAAGGTGCGATTTCGGCGTTCCACGTACGGCCGCCGCATTCGAACGCGAGGTCGGCCCCGGCATATATCGGATTGTCGAAGCGCAGGGTGAATTCGCGCGACGGTCCTTCGGGCGTTTTCAGATAGCCCTGCGAAGCCGCGAGCGACAGCTCCGAAACGGGAGCCAGCGTGCGCACGTCGGCGCGCTCCTTCGTATAGAAACGGATTTCGGCCAGCCCGTAATAATCGGGATTCTGGTGCATGTCGGCCGCTTCGCGCATGACGACCGGATCGTTGCGGTCGTAGTGGTTGCCCTCGCCGCCGGCAGCTGCCGTAAAACAGATATAGCGGGCTTTCAGGCCCGGTGTGTTCAGGATAAGGTCGGCCGGTTCGGGATTGCGCCCCACCGACTCCGGAATGACGTAGTAGTCGAGCCGTCCGTCGGGCAGCAGCTGCCACGTTTGGCCGTCGGCCGAATACTCGACATATACTTTGTTCAGTCCGCGGCGGGTGTGTTCGTTCTGGTTATGATTCCATATGCGGATCTGGTCGATTTGACGGGGGGGGGAATTCTTATCGCCCACCTGACAGAGGAACCACACTACCCCTTCGCGCGTCGAGGGGCTGTAACGCACCGTTCCGGCCGAAGCCTGCGACACCCACATGCCATGCCCCAGATTGTTGGCTTCGTGCAGGTCGCCCCGCATGCCGGCGCCGTCGACCGCAGCCGCGGCGGACGAGCCCCTGAGCGTCGAACTGGCCGACGCCGTAATTTGGTCGGAAGGCAACTGGCGATAGACTTCGACACGCTGTGCATGCACGGCGGCGGTCGTCGCCAGCGTCAGGAGCCATAAAAGGAGTAACTTCTTCATTTCTATAGGTTAGTCGTTATACGTATCCGGCAGGCCGGAAAGACATATGTCGGGTTGTTTTCACATATGTCCATACATTACCACATCGCAAATGTAAAAATATTTTCCGTATTCTGTTTGTTTCAAGCGAAAAAATTTCAAATAATTTTTCAAACGCACCATACAACGCGGACGAATAAGAAACATAAAACATTGTATTTCAATATATTAAATACAAATAAACGTATCAAACACGCTCTATCCCAAAAGACCGGACATGCCAGACCGATTATTGTGCAAACAATAAAATACATAGCAGAAACATACCGCCCCCTCTGCGGCCGAAGATTCCGGCGGGAGGCTTAACGCCTTGTAGACGACCGGGTTTTGCACCGACGGACAATCGGGCATGTCCGATGTCGGAAACCACAACGCCGACCGCCGTCACGCGCAAAACAGCCCTACTGCGACAACATATCCGCCAACGGCGAATTATCCGCATTCCGAGAGCGAAGCCCGGACAGCAACCGCCTTTTCCATATATAATAATAGGTAAACACCGGCAGACGCCTGTTTCAGGCGGCAGGGAACGCACATATGTACCTACAATAAAAAACCATAAAGCAGCGGCAAATTCAACTTTTTCGAGCAAAACAGAGCTGAAATTTGCATTTACACGAAAATTTTGTTTATTTTACGCCAAAATTGTATGAACATTTAATCAACCAACAAACCCAAACCATGAGAAAAACATTGTTTTCGGGAATTGCAGCATGTCTTCTCGCCACGGCGGCAACGGCTGCGGAGCAATCTCCTTCGGTTATATGGACGGTGGGACAGGCCGACCGGTCGGCATCCGAATTCGCACTGGCTCCGGACCGCTTCCGCGACTTCCTCGCCAACGATTTCGGCTATGAAGACAAATATTTCCTCGTCGGGCACTCCGTTCCCGCCGCCGATTTCCCCTACGTCCTGCCCGGACCTGCCGACACGTGGGGCGGCACATGGCCCACGTCGGGCTGGCGCACGCATCAGGTCAATATCCTCTTCGGCCTGAAAGAGATTCCCTCCGACGGAACCTGCACGCTCGTCGTCGATCTGCTCGATTACGCCAAAAACTTCCTGCCGCTGGTAAAGGTTTCGGTCAATACGCAGGATGCCAAGTTCCAGCTCGACGCTCCGGGACTCAGCGTCGCCGACCAGCGCAAGCCCAACCAGATGGAAAAGATCGTCGATACGCTGTCGATCACGGGCAATCTCGCCAAAGCGACGCCCCGCCGGCTCGAAATCCCGATCCGTCCCGGCGTACTCAAGGCCGGCGGCAACGAGGTGACGATCACCGTGCTGGAAGGCTCGTGGATACTTTTCGACCGCGTGAGCCTCGAAGGCCCTGCCGGCACGAACGTGGAACAGCCGCAGCAGCTCTTCATCCGCAACATCGAGGCCGCTCCCTATGAACTGGCCGACGGCAAACGACGCGTCCAGCCCCTGCTGGTCGATCTCGAATGGCTCGAAGGCGCACCCGCGCTCAGCGTCGAACTCGACGGCAAAGAGATACTGAACCAGCGCATCGAAACGGGCCGTTACCAGCTCGAAGCCCCGATGCCGCAGGTGAAGAAAGCCAAAAAGAGCGCTTACCGGATTCTTTGCGACGGCCGTGAAATAGCACGGGGCAGCGTCGTACGCACGCCGCAAAAGCTCCAGACGCCGGCCGATTACGTGGATACGCGCATCGGCACGGCCCACTCGCGCTGGATGATCGCGCCGGGACCGTGGATGCCGTTCAGCATGGTCAAGATGAGTCCCGACAACCAGAATACGGGATGGCAGGCCGGCTACCAGCCCTCGTTCGAGAATATCGGCTGTTTCAGCCATATCCACGAATGGACGCTCGGAGGACTGGGCATCATGGCCGCAAACGGCGAGCTGAAAACCCGCGTCGGCGACGAACAGAAGCCCGACGAAGGCTACCGTTCGCGCATCGACAAGCGCACCGAGCGGGCCGACATCGGCTATTACAGCGCCGACCTGACCGACTACGGCATCAAGGCCGAAGTGACGGCCACAACGCGCTGCGGCTTCGAGCGTTTCACCTTCCCCGCAGACCGCGGCACGGGCCGTATCCTGATCGAGCTGCATCCCGAAACCGAGTACGGCATCCAGCTCAAAAACGTCTCGGTGAAGCGGGTCGGAGAGCGCCGCATCGAGGGTTCGTGCCACCAGTTCTCGCCGGGCGTATGGAGCCACGACGCCGATCAGGACTACGTACTGCACTTCGTCGTCGAATTCGACCGTCCGATCCTCCGCGTGGGCAGCTGGAAAGACGACGTCGTCGCCAACGACATCCGGGAGCTCAGCAGCGGCCCCTGCAAATACGCAGGCCTGTTCGTGGAGTTCGATCCCGTGCGGAATCCCGTCGTACAGGTACGTTCGGGCATCTCGCTCGTCAGCGTCGAAAACGCCGCGCAGAACCTCGCCGCCGAGGTCACCGAACCTTTCGGCTGGGATTTCGAGGCCGTACGCCGGAATCAGGTGGACACATGGAACGACCTGTTCAGCCGCCTGACTGTAAAGACCAACGACCGGCTCGAAAAGGTCCGTTTCTACAACAACATGTACCGTGCGATCTGCAGCCGCAACACGTGGAGCGACGTAAACGGCCAGTGGGTTTCGACCGACGGCAAAGTACACACCGTGGCCGATCCCTCGGAAGACGTCATGCTGGGTTGCGACGCATTCTGGAACACGTTCTGGAACCTCAACCAGTTCTGGAACCTCGTGACGCCCGAATGGAGCAGCCGCTGGGTCAACTCGCAGCTGGCGATGTACGACGCCAACGGCTGGCTGGCCAAAGGCCCCGCAGGCATGAACTACATTCCCGTCATGGTCGGCGAACACGAAATTCCGCTGATCGTCAGCGCATGGCAGATGGGCATCCGCGACTTCGACGCCAAGAAGGCGCTCGAAGCCTCGGTCAAGATGCAGACCACCCCGGCGCAGAAGGTATTCAAAGGCTTCGCCGGCAACCGCGACCTGACCGCCTACATGGAACACCACTACGTCCCCTACGACAAGGGCCGCTTCTCGAATACGATGGAATACTCCTACGACGACTGGACCGTAGGCCAGCTGGCCAAGGCGCTCGGCGACGAAGAGACCTACCGCACGTTCAACGACCGCGGCTACTGGTGGCGCAACGTCATCAGCGACGAGGGATACTGCCACATGCGCGACAGCAAGGGCCAATGGCTCGAAAACTTCGATCCCTTCCGCAGCGGCGCCAACCAGCACTACGTCGAAGGCAACGCATGGCAGCTCACCTTCTTCGTACCGCAGGACGTTCCGGCGCTGGTCAAGAAGATCGGCAAGCAGCGCTTCACCGACCGCCTGCTCTGGGGCTTCAATCAGGATGAGGCGTGGCGTTACAACGCCCCGAACGACCAGTATTGGGACCACCCCGTCGTGCAGGGCAATCAGCAGTCGATGCACTTCGCATTCCTATTCAACTACGCCGACACGCCGTGGAACACCCAGCGCTGGAGCCGCTCGATCCTCGACCGCTACTACGGTTACGGCATCGCCAACGCCTACCTCGGCGACGAGGATCAGGGACAGATGAGCGCATGGGCGATCATGACCTCGATCGGTCTGTTCCAGACCGACGGCGGATGCCGCGTGGATCCGGTTTACGAAATCGCAAGCCCGATCTTCGAAGAGGTGACGATCGACCTCGGCGAACGTTACGGCCGCGGCAAAAAGTTCACCATCAAGGCCCACAACGCTTCGCGCAGAAACATCTACGTGCAGAGCGCCCGCCTGAACGGCAGACTGCTCGACACGTTCCACTTCCCGGCTTCGGAGCTGCTGCAGGGCGGGGAGCTGGTTCTCGAAATGGGACCCGAACCCAACAAGAGCTGGGGTCTGAAATAACCCCGGAGATACGGACAAGAATAAAGGCGGAACAATGTTCCGCCTTTATTCATATTGTCTATTGGCCTGCTCCGCGGTCCATGACCTCCCTACGGAACGCCCCGCCGCAAAGACCGAGTCCGACACTCCGGAGCGTCTTACAGACCAACCCGGCGCCCGGTCAGTCTCTGCACCGCCGGATTCAGCCATGCCGGACACCGTCCCGCCGTTGCAGCCACACTGCCGTTTCGGCCGCATCCGACACCGATCCCGCAGTCTCGGCCGCGCCGCCATTTCAGCCGCGCACCGCAGACCCGCATCCTGCCGTCTCAGTTGCCACCGCCGGATTCAGCCGCCGCGCCGTCAATCGTTGGTGAACTCGATCGAATAGGTAAAGCTGTCAGCCCGGTAATAGCCGATGTTGTATTCGACGGGTTTGTCGTTTATGTCGAGCACGAAACGTTTGCGCACGAGAATCGGCGCACCTTCGCTGATATCGAGCTTGTCGGCCAGATCGGGACTCGCCGCACGGGCATAGATCTGCTCGCGCGAAGTCTTGACGACGATGCCGTAATTCTTCTGCAGGTTCTCATACAGCGGCATGGCCATATCCTCCTCGCCCGTCATCGGAATCGCCGGATTGAAATAGGAGATGAAATAGACGAACGGCAGTCCCGGACGTCCGCGCAAACGCTCCAGACAGAGCAGTTTCGTCCCTTCGGGAGCGTTCAGAAACGCAGCCGCCTCCTGCGAAGGGTGTTTGCGGCTGATATGCAGTTCGAAATTCTGCACCACCATTCCCTGCGCGTGCATCTCCTGCGAAAAACTCATCCAATTGCGGGCATTGCTCATCACGTTCTGCGGCGCAACAGTCGTGCCGTAACCCTTCTTGCGGATAAGCAGTCCTTCGAAAACCAGCCGGTTGATGGCCTGCCGAAGCGTATTGCGGGATATGTTCAGTTCTTTGGAGAGTTCCACCTCATTGGGCAGCAGCTTGCCTTTTTTATACTCCTCCTGCTGAATCATCGTGCGCAGCAGGTCTTCCGCCTGCTGATGCAGCGGCTGGGTGGAGTTCGGGTCGAGTCGAAGTTTCATTGCGCTATTTATTATCGTAATACAAATATACGACATTTATTTGATTATACATAGTATGCACATGCGATATTTTTCGGCGGCGTCCATTCGGCAATACGGCCGCAAATCGGGGAATAATAGCAAAATAGAAGCGTTTCAATGTACTCACATAAATACAGCGACCGGAACGGCAGACGGCAGGTGCATGGAAGCGTGTTTTACGACCGGACATGAGAACAGGACATCCGGAAAGGATTTTCCGAATGTCCTTATCAACCGACATGCAAACCAACTATCTGATTCCCAACTCGCCGCGTTTTTCGGCCAACAGCCGCGCCAGCTCCCGGCGGATAGGGAGGTATCCGCGCTCCTCGTAAACATTATGCACCTCGCAGGGGTCTTTCCGCAGGTCGTACAGCTCCCAGAAGTCGATATCGGGATCGCCGTCCGCCCCCGGACCGAACCAATGGATCAGTTTGTAACGATCGGTCCGGATGCCGTAATGCGCACGCACGCTGCCGACGGCGGGATAATCGTAATACTGGTAATAGAGCGACGTCCGCCAGCCGCGCGCCTTTCCGCTGCGGAACAGGGGTTGCAGCGAAACGCCGTCCATTCCGTCCGGGACCTCGACGCCGGCGGCGTCGAGCAGCGTCGGGGCATAGTCGATATTCTGCACCAGCTCCCGGCAGACCGTACCGGGGCGGATATGCCCGCGCCACGCCATGATCAGCGGCGTGCGGAACGACTCCTCATACATGAAACGCTTGTCGTAGAGACCGTGTTCGCCCAGCAGAAATCCCTGATCGGAGGTGTAAACGATCAGCGTGTTGTCCATCAGGCCGTTTTCCTCCAGATAGTCGAGCACCCGGCCGATCTGGTCGTCCACCGAACGGATCGTGCGGCAGTAATCGTGTATGTAACGCTGGTACTTCCAGCGCAGCAGCTCCTTCCCTTCAGGACGGTCGGCCAGAAAGTCCCGGTTCTTACGACCGTAGGAGTCGTCCCACACGCGGCGCTGTTCGGGCGTCAGCGTGCTCATGGCGATATCCCAGCTGTCGTGAATGTATTGCAGAGTCGGCTCGTCCTTCAGCTCCTCCACCTTGAAATCGAAGGCATATCCCATGTGGCGGTCGATCGTCAGTTGCTGCTGGCGCATCTGGTCGCCGCGCGTGGCGTAATCGTCGAAAAGGGTTTCCGGCTCCGGGAACTCGACATCCTCGTACAGATCGAGGTACTTCAGGTCGGCCATCCAATTCCGGTGCGGGGCCTTGTGGTGGATCATCAGGCAGAAAGGCGCGTCGTCGTCCCTGTGCCCGTCGAGCCACGCCAAAGCGTGGTCGGTAATGATGTCGGTGGCGTATCCCTCCTGACGGACGTACTTGCCGCCGGTTTCGGGCGTGCGCATCACCGGATTGTAATACTCCCCCTGATCCCACAGCAGGTCGTAATGATCGAAGCCCTTGGGTTCGATGCTCAGGTGCCATTTGCCGAAGATCGCCGTCCGGTAGCCTTCGGCCCGGAGCAGTTCGGGGAAATGCACCAGCGTCGTGTCCATAATGCCGTAGCTGAGCGTGGTCTGGCCGTGACGATGGCTGTACACGCCGGTCAGCAGGGTCGCCCGCGAAGGCGCCGAGATCGAGTTTTCGACGAACGCCTCGCGGAAAAGCATTCCTTCGCGTGCCAGCCGGTCGATATTGGGCGTCGGCGCCAGCCGCGAAATCG
>OLRP01001562.1_pt1 | contig 17677 bp, 17 predicted proteins | sample 1672401 | NCBI WGS metagenome assembly OLRP01 (sample SAMEA3136682, study PRJEB25190) | human gut metagenome | reverse complement strand
ATGTTTCCTAATACGGTGCATGTGGAGACGGTGGTGAAACTTAGCCGATAAATAAAGGAATTCCGTGGATTTGGAAATCCATCGGTAGCTCCCACTTAGGTGGGAGTTTTTTATGGATGCAGAAAGATAGACAGACAATTAGCAAATAGGAAAAACTAAGGATGCAGTAGTAAAAGTCAGATTGCTATTTAAAGAAGGTGGACAATCCTTTGGCTATGGCACAAGCAATAAAAGTATTATTGAATAAAAGAACAAGGAGGAGAAGGTATATTAATAAATGATTAATGAGCCATTTCGATATACTGAGAATGAAATATGTGGATTATTTGTGGAGCAATCAGCATTATATTTTGTATTGGTGGTTGGATATTAAAAATTAAAGAAAGTGATAGGGCGGTATTATCAGCAGTCTGCTCGTTAGCATTTGTGATAGCTACACTTTTGGTTCAGTACAAAATGGCATTAAATTGGGTTAATAAAAAAGACAGGACAGCGTTAATGGATATTATGCCATCAACGCTTGTAATATTGTGTGTGTATGCTGTCGTTTTGATTTTGGCAAATGTGATTACAATTGCAGATAAGAAAAATAATAATTGCCAATAGTGGTAATTATGGAAAAAATAGATGTAGATGGGTGCAGGATAAAAAATTAGATTAATGCTAGATGAAATGAGGAGATAGCAATGTAAAACACTGAATTAAAAATAAATTTGCAGGATACAGAATGGAAACTTGCTTATATTAATCATGACAGAAATATAGCTAGAGCAATTGTTTATGATGAAAAAGAACAATTTTATTTTGTAAGAGCAGAACGTGATGATGATTTTGGAAAAGCAACATTGATTGAAACGGCAGGTGGGGGTGTTGAAGAAGGAGAAAATTTAACAGACGAAATGTACAATCAACATATTAATTTTTGAGAAAAATAGTACAATGACATATTATGTCCTTGTGTCAAACTACAATGAAAATGTAAAAGTTAATGATTTGTGTCAAAGATACGGAGGAATAAATATGGCAAAAAAGGTTAGATTTCCATTAGAAATGGAAGATGGTGTTGAAGTAAGAAGTATGGAAGAATTACGTGATAATTTTTCATTATCGAGATTATTGGAATACTTTAATGATGGAAGGCTTGTAACATGGCTTCAGGACAGGTATGAAAATACTATTGCAGAAGAAATCGCAGCAATTAATCCAAACGAAGAAGATGTTGAAAAGAAAATTGAGGGTGCGGACAAAATTCTGGACTACTATAGGGCTTCGAAAGGAGCCTTTTTATGTATTCAAAAGAACAAAAAGATATTGCACTACGGATATATCATCAAACAGAGTCTGTAACTGAAACTATTAGGATTCTAGGGTATCCAACACGTAGAAATCTGTACACATGGATTGCTGAGGAAAATACCCCACCCAAAACAAGGAAAGAATATCCTGTAATTAATAATCCTCCTGATCATCCTCGCAATCCTCCATTAGAAGTAAAATTAGATGCAATTCACCGTTGCTATGAGCTCGGAGAAAATATAAAATATGTTTCAGAAGACATTGGGTATAGTAGAGCTAGTATTTATCAATGGCGAAAACGTTATTTAAAAGAAGGTACATTAGGTCTTATGAATCACAAAAACATTACTCCGGGAACATTAGTAGAAGGTTCTGTTTCAAGTACAGATATTTCTTCTGATGAAATAAATCAGTTGAAGGCTCAAATACAAGATATGCAATTAGAAATAGATATTCTTAAAGAAACGATAAATGTATTAAAAAAAGACCCAGACATCGATCAGAGTGCTCTCAGCAACAGAGAGAAGGCGGTGATAATCGATGTCTTGAAAAATAGATACTCACTGCCATTATTATTACAGAAATTACAATTATCAAAAAGCAGTTATTATTATCAGGAACAATCCCTAAAAAAAGAAGATAAATATACACTTTTACGTGTTAGAGTCATTGAATTATTTACAGAGAATAAAGGTCGGTATGGTTACAGACGAATTCACGCCCTACTTAAGCGTGAAAATATAATTGTCTCAGAAAAAGTTATTCGTAGGATTATGAAAGAAGAACAACTTGTAGTAAAAATCAAACGAACTCGTAAATATAATTCCTATCAAGGTGAAATATCTCCAGCAGTAGATAATCTAATTAACAGAAATTTTTCTGCATCTAAACCTAACGAAAAATGGTTAACAGATATAACCGAGTTTGCAATTCCGGCAGGAAAGGTTTATTTATCGCCTATAGTAGATTGTTTTGATGGCTTACTTGTCAATTGGAATATAAGCACTTCTCCAGATGCATTACTTGTCAATTCTATGCTTGACGATGCAGCTAAATTACTATCTGTAGGAGAAAAACCAATCATACATTCAGACAGAGGCGTACACTACCGCTGGCCAGGCTGGATTGACAGGATGGAGAAAAATGGTTTCATACGATCAATGTCAAAGAAAGGCTGTTCACCTGATAATTCTGCCTGTGAGGGCGTATTTGGAAGAATTAAAAATGAGATGTTCTATAATGCAGATTGGTCTGGGGTAAACATCTCAGAATTTATTGGTATTTTAAATGATTATCTTTATTGGTATAATGAAAAAAGAATAAAAAAATCATTAGGATATTTGAGTCCTATAGAGTACAGACATAGACTTGGATTGGTCACTTAGATAGTCCAAGAAAATGTCCGCACCCCCGAGTGTGAAAGTTTTTCTGTAAATTAAATATTTAAATATAATTAATAGGCCTTCTATGATAAAATTTATTATTATAGGAGGCCTTAATTATGGCAAGAGAAAGAAAAAAAGTACACAAGGTACAAATGACCGATGGCAAACGTGCCATCATCCACCAGCTATTGGATGAATATGACATTCAGACAGCTGAAGACATCCAGGATGCATTAAAAGATCTTCTTGGAGGCACAATCAAGGAAATGATGGAAGCTGAAATGGATGACCATTTAGGTTATTCAAAATCACAACGTTCAGAATCCGATGATTATCGAAACGGTTACAAGTCAAAACGTGTCAACAGCAGTTATGGTTCCATGGAAATCGATGTTCCACAGGACCGTCGTTCTACTTTTGAACCACAGATTGTAAAGAAACGTCAGAAAGACATTTCAGACATTGACCAGAAAATAATCTCAATGTACGCAAAGGGAATGACAACACGACAGATTTCCGACACAATTGAGGATATTTATGGATTTGAAACATCAGAAGGATTTATTTCTGATGTGACTGATAAAATAATGCCACAAATCGAGGACTGGCAAAACCGACCATTAGATGACGTTTATCCTGTTGTTTACATTGATGCCATTCATTATTCTGTAAGGGATGAGGGAATAATAAGAAAACTTGCTGCTTATGTAATTCTTGGAATTACAGTGGATGGAAAAAAGGATGTATTAAGCATAAGTGTTGGAGACGCCCGGATCGACGAAATAGATGTTTTTGTCGGTCTTCATGCGGTCGCGGACCTGCGCTTCGGCGGCGGCCTGCTTCTCGCGTTCGAATTTCTCGATCCGGGTGCTGAAGTTGCGGGTTTCGCGCCGGATGGTTTGCAGGAAAATCAGCGGCGTGGTGGGATGCGTGCGGCGAATGGTATCGACGAAAGCGTCGAAACGTTCGTTGATGACCTCGGCGCTGGGATTCGAGAAACAGTCGAAGACGAAGGCGTCGGCTTCGACGCGGGACAGATACGATGCGAATTCGGGCTGCATGGTGCACTGTCCGCTGAATCCCAGATTGATGCAGTAAAGTCCCGTGTCGCGTCCGAGACGAGACGAATAGGCCATGCCTGCGCGTCCGGCCGCGATTCCGTGCGTAATGCTCGAACCGTGGACGACGATCTTGTGGCGGAACGGATTTTCCATCGGGGCGATGACGCTCTTTTCATCGACGCCGATTTCGAGCTTCTTCAGCTGGTCGTAAAGCGGCAGATAGAGCAGGCACTCCTTTTCGCCCTCCGCCATATTGCTGATTATTGCGGCGTCGTGGAGGTCGTTCTTGCCGTTGATCTTCGGTCTGCCGACTCCCGCGAAGACCCACTCTCCGTTGCTGCGGATGTAGAGGTCCAGCCCTTTTTGTGCGACGGCGGCCATGTTGTCGCTCGGATTTTTGCCCGATGTCTCCCAGCGGGCGCGGATTGTGCGGCTGTCCGTGCGGAACACGACGGCCAGTCCCGTCGGGTGGTAGCAGTAGCCGGGTGTCTTTGCGGGCACCCGGAAGCGGGTGGTGTCGATGCGGTTGTAGGGCTGTTCGGTGGGAAGCGCCTTGCCGATGACGGTCAGCGTCGCGGCGTCCACGTAGCGGACGGGGTCTGCGGAACGGGCCGCCGTTGCGAGAAGCAGGCCGCCGAGCAGCAGAAGCAGGTGTGGGTGTTTCATAATAGGTCGGGTTGTTTTTGGTGTTCAGGAATACAAAGATAGTATAATTATGGTCGGACGATATTCGTTCGGATAAAATTTTTCCGGACGGGGACCGCCGCGGCCGTATGGTTGCGGGCGTTCTGATTGTCAGGCGGGCGATATGCCGGCGGTTCCCGGCGTCGGCCGCCGGAGCGTTGTAACATATTTGAAACGTTCCGTTCTTCGTATTGTCATCGGGGCGTCGCGACGGCGAAACAGGGGGAGCGTAGTTTTGCGGTGTCGAAAGAAAACCGCTCTCCGGATTCCCGCCGCCGGCGAATCTATTGACCGGTCCTGAAAACTTCACCCCTCCCGTTCGCAATGAACGGGATTTTTTTGCGTTTGCAGGGTACGGCCGCCGCGGAAAAATGCCTATATTTGCGGCGGCGATAAGCCCCGGAGAAACGATATGAAAGATTTTGCAGCGATAGATTTCGAAACGGCCAACGGCAAGCGCACGAGCGTCTGCTCGGTGGGCGTGGTGGTCGTACGCGGCGGCGAGGTGACCGATTCGTTTTACAGCCTGATCCGCCCGCGGCCCAATTTTTACAGCCGCTTCACCACGGCCATCCACGGCCTGACCTATGACGATACGGCCGAAGCGCCCGATTTCGAAACGGTGTGGAAACAGATCGCCCCGCGCATCGAGGGTCTGCCGCTCGTGGCCCACAATTCGCCCTTCGACGAAGGGTGCCTGCGCGCCGTCTTCGAACTTTACGGCATGCCTTATCCCGGTTATCGGTTCTACTGTACCTGCCGGGCTTCGCGGCGGACGTTCGGCACGCGGCTGCCCAATCATCAGCTGCATACCGTTTCGGCCGCCTGCGGTTTCGACTTGGCGAACCATCACCACGCTCTGGCCGATGCCGAAGCCTGCGCCCGGATCGCGCTCAAAATCCTGTAAAAGCATACGGTTCTATTGAAATGCACCCCAAAGTTATCTCGCTTTGGGGTGCATTTCAATAGAAAGGGAGTATTTCGTATCAGAGTCCCAGTTCCAGCTGGAACCGGATCTCCCAGCGGTTGTAATTGGGGTCGATCGACTCGCTGCGGTGGTTGTAGGACATGTCGGCCTGCACTTTCAGGCTGTGTCCGATGATGTAGCGGGTGACGCCGACGGTGGTCTGGTTCCAGCGTTTGTATCCGGCGAAAGGCTGCACTTCGCTCTGGGGGAAGAGCGTCGAGTTGCGCAGGGCGATCTCCCATTTCTTGTCGAACAGGTAGCTGGTCTGCACGTTGAGACCCTGCCCGCTGTATACGAAGGCGTTGCTCCGGGGATCGAACAGCGGTTCGTCGCAGCTGCGGCCCATGAAGTCGGTATAGAATGCGAATCCCCGGTATTTGAGGATGAAGTCGGCGAAGTAGGCGCCCAGATTGCGGGTCGCGTCGTCGGGCATGACGGCGCCGCGCTGGCCCTTCAGGCGCGAAGCCTTGTGGTTGTAGGAGTAGGCTCCCGCCAGCAGGATCCTGACCCGTTCTTCGCCTTCGAAGTCACCTTCGAGCACGTCGCCCTTCGATTTGAACCGCCCCAGCGGATAGAGTTCCAGACGCCCCGTGTAGGCCAGTCCTCCGTTCGACGAACTGCCCCAGTTGCGGCCTTCGCCCAGCGTTACGGAGCCTTTGGCCGAGAGGTTGAATCCGTCGCCCTGACGCATGTTGTATTCGCCGAAGAATCCGAAGTCGCGGTCGAGGTTGAATTCGCTGTTGACGATGCTCCGGTCGACGAACTGCAGGGCGCTCGACGAGTTGGTGCGCGCCCGGTTGGCCTTGATCTTGGTCTGGCCGAACCCGATGTTCCATTTGGGACTGGGCACATAGTAGACGATGGCGTCGCGGACGATGTTCATGTTGCCGTTGGGCAGCGGTTCGGTATCGTAGGAGGTGAAGCCCAGCTGTATGGAGTAAACCAGTTTCGGGGAGTAGATGTGTCCGTCGAAACGCAGCCGCAGACGTTTTACCTGCGCGTCGGTTTTGGTGAGCGTAAAATCCTTGTCGAACGACAGTCCCACCATGTTCTGCATGCGGAAGCGCATGGTCAGCGAAAACCAGTTGCTTTTGGGACGGAACGTGATGCCCTTGCCCACTTCGAGGTTGGGCATGTTGCGCAGACGTTCCAGCAGTTCGGCGTCGTTGTCGAGCGAATCGGCGGTAATGACTTCGGTGCGCCTGAGCGGCGAGCGCTCTTGTGCTGCGGCGAGCGAGCAGCAGCCGGTCAGCAGGAGCAGGAGGAGTGTTTTTTTCATTTCTGTCTTGTCTGTTTGTTTTCGTTCGTCCGGTTCCCCGCAAAACTACAAAAAATATGCGCCTTCCCGGTTAATTTGCTGCAAAGTTGGCATGTAAACCTGAAAAGAATATGAAACAGACTTTGGAATCCTGCCGGAAAGGAATTAAATTTGCTGGAGCGGACGGGGGATCGGACTGATTCGGAGGACTCCCGGCCGGCCGTCCGAAAAACAATAAACCCCGGCCGGGGACGTTTAATAATGGAACCGTTAAAGTAAACAGTCATGTCAAAGACAAAATTCAAAGGTTCGCCCGTGCTTGTCGCCGGCGAATTCATAACGGCGGGCGCCGAAGCTCCCGCTTTCGAACTGGTTAAGAGCGACCTTTCGCCCCTGCGCTTGAGCGACCTGAAAGGCAAGCGCGTCGTGCTGAACATCTTTCCAAGTCTCGATACGAGCGTATGCGCGACTTCGGTGCGCAAATTCAACAAACTTGCCGCTTCGCTGCCCGATACCGTCGTTGTGGCCGTGTCGAAGGACCTGCCTTTCGCGCATGCCCGTTTCTGCACGACCGAGGGCATCGAGAACGTCGTGCCCGCATCGGATTTCCGTGCGTTGGGGTTCGACGGGGCCTACGGCGTGCTGATGGCCGACGGACCGCTGGCCGGCCTGCTGGCGCGTGCCGTCGTGGTGATCGACAAGGCGGGCAGGGTGGTGTACACCGAGCTGGTGCCGGAGATTACCGAGGAGCCTGACTACGACAAGGCCGTCGAAGCCGTGAAAGCTAACTAACCGACCTAAATAGATACGATCATGATAAGACTGAATGTTTTTATCCGCACGACCGAATCCAACCGTGCGGAAATACTCTCCGTGGCAAAAGAACTGGTGACCGCTTCGCTCAAGGACGAAGGCTGCATTGCGTACGATATTTTCGAGAGTGCGACGCGGCCGGACGTGCTGATGATCTGCGAGACGTGGAGCGACGCCAAGGCGCTGGCCGCACACGAACAGGCGTCGCATTTCACGACGCTGGTGCCGCGTTTGCATCAGTTGGGCGAAATGAAACTGGAGAAGTTTATTTTCTAAACTCCTGCAATGCAAAACGAACCCTCCGCATCTCGATGCGGAGGGTTCGTTTTGCACTAAGCAGCCGGCAATCAATTTCGGCGGCGACGGCTTGGAGTATTACGGTCTTTTAATATATAATGAAACAATGTAGCGGTATTGTGTTGGAAGGTTATTTCAGCACAACTTCCCCGCCGCCTTCGTTCGAGCCGTCCCACGTCGTGTCGACATCGACCGAAAATTCGATCTCTTCCCGAAGACCGCCCTCCTTGAAACGCGCCGTAAGTTCGGTCAGTTGGTTGCATTCGATGTTCAGCGTATCCGTTACCATCCGGTCGTAAACGGGCGATGGGCCGTCGTCGTTGTAGAGCTTCAGTCGCCACGCGGTCTTCATGCCCGGCAGGGTGCAGAACGTTCCGAGCGTATATGTGCCGTCGGCGCGTGCGGCCATGTCGGTCACGGGAATGCGTCTGGCTACCTCGCACGGGCGGTCGGGATCGCCGCAGAGCGGCATGCGCTCGCCTACGTTGTCGAGCGAAACCTCCACGGATGCGATCTCCGCAGGCAGGTTTTCGAAGCGGAAACGTGTCACGCCGTATACGCGCCGAAGCACGGCTTCGAACTCGTTGCGGCAGGGACATGTCACCTCGAAGGGGAGATCCGCCCGGAAATGGTCGTCGGCGCCCTTTTCCCCCTGATAGACGATGTAACGCAGCTCCGGTGCATCGGTGGTTCCGGCCATCATGCGCGGTGCGGCGTTGGCGGCGAACGCCAGCCGGTAGTTTCCGAACGGAAGCGTGTCGAGACGGAAGAGGTAGCTGTTTCCGTCGGCGGCCCGTATGTCGTCCGCCCGGCCCTGTCCGATCAGCCTCCCTTCGGCATAGAGCAGGTAGTCGAGCGAATGGATGCGTTCGGCGAATTCCGGCTCCAAGTCCGACGGACGATAGGGCGGCCGGGTCTGGAATCTTTCGACCCGAAGTGTCACCGCAACGTTTCCGCCTTGGGGCGGGCAGGCGTCGAGCTTCTCCTCGATGCACGATGCCGACAGCAGCAGGCACGAAAATGCGAACGGTATGCAGGATAAATTTTTCATGGCTTCGTGTTTTTAATAGGACATGGCGTTCCACTCGTAGAACGGATCGAAGAGCGTTACCGCGTTTTCGGGGGTGCCTGCGTCGTCCGCAGCCTCGACCACGTCGATCAGGAGCTGCGACGAGGAGTCGTCGTAGATGTCGGTGGCTTCGAAAACGATGCCGGCGATCGTGCTGCAGGCCAGACTGCGGGTGTAGACTTCATCCGTTTTGTAGCTGAATCCGCCGCTTTTGCCCGAAATCCGGATGTCCGTTATCTTCACCGGGATCTCTCCGGCTTCCGGTCCGGCGAAAAGGAAGGGCGAAAAGACCGTCGAATTGGTCTGACACATTTGATATCTGCCCGCTCCCGATGTGTGGAAATCTCCCATCGTCGACATGCACCACGGCAGCTCGTATATTCCGGAAGCGCCGTAGTACATATTTCCGAGCGCATCGATTCCTTCGGCAAAGGGCTTCGTTTGCGACGTGAAGAGCGCCTGAACGGTATGGGCCGTCGTTTCGAACGTGAATGCGTTGACGGGCGAAGGCTTGTCCTTGAGCAGGACGCGGAATTTCGCCACGCGCCGCTCGGCCCGCAGCGTCACTGCCGGCATGCCGGCCGAGTGGAGATCGCCGCTTTTGGGCACCGTGAAGTCGGCGACGGCAATGAAAACCTCGCGGGTCAGCTGCCGGTAGCCGCTGTTCATCCAGTGTGTCGAAATCGGATAGGTAATCAGCGGCGGCGTGAGCAGCGCATCGTCGGCGTCGTCGGCGACCACTTTTCCGGGGACAAGCTCCGTATTCCAGTCGCACGACTGCCAGTTGATCGCGGCAACGATCCGGTAATCGCCGGGCCGCAGTTCGCAGCCGAACGAGCACGGCGGCAGGGCGTCCGCGAGTTTCAGTTCGGCCCACGGACCCGAATCGGCATCCAGCAGAACGGTTTGCGTCGCGTCCACGATCCAGCGTGCTCCGGTCTTTTTCAGGATCAGCAGGCGGCAGGCGTTGCCGAACCACTCCTTGTAGGAGGAGGCCCGCGTCATGGGTTCGAGCGATGTGTCCGTGTCGGGGGCTTCCAGCCGGAAGCCGACTTCGACACGTGGCTCTTCGTCCGCCGACGGTCCTCCTGCGGGGGCGGTGTCCGAACACCCGCCCGTCAGCAGCGCCGCACATATCATCAAGAATGGAAATTTTTTCATAACCGTACGATTTTCCGTTTTACAGCCAGTCGAAATTCGTTTCGACACCTCCTCCGACCGGAACGTCGATGATCCGGTCGCAGCGCAGTCCCACCCGGTTGACCGTGTAGCAGTCCGCAGCCACCGGAAGTCCCGTGCCGGCCTCGGCCGCCGGAAGGGCGAGCGTTACCTGACGCTGCTGGAAACATGCCGGGGTGTGGGCGTCCGCGTGGCCGTTGCCGCAGACGGGCGTCGTGTCGTAGTAGGTGAAGAGCAGTTTGATGCGGAGGTGCGAGTCGGACGGCAGCAGGAATGCCCCTTCCATGCGCAGACTGCCGCGCAGACCGGCATCGTATACGCCGAGTCCTCTGTCCGCTTGGGGAAGCGCGACCCTGAAGTCGGTTGCTTGAGGCTCGATGCTCCGTGTCAGCGGTTCCGCGGCATATGCCGCAGGAACCAGCGTCCCGCTTTCGTCGAAACGCAGCGCCGTCGTCGGATTCTCATAGGTGATTTCGATCCGGGATACCCGGTCGATCACCGACTCCGTGTCGGGCGAAACGATGCTTTCGGGCTGTGACAGCGAGCCGCCCGTACGGAAGATGTCGAAAAGCACCTGTCCGGCGATACGCGTCAGCGTGAGACGAATGCTTCCGTCGCGCAGAATGGCTTCGCCGCTCAGGTCGGTAAAGCCGCCGTACCCGTCCGGCGCCGCTGCACCGGCAGCGCATTCCAGCCGCAGGTCTTCCCAAGCCGCTCCGGTGACGAGCGTGGTGCCGGCCGCCGTGTTCAGCGTGAGCCACTCCCCGCCGTCGGGCTGGGCGATCATCAGAAAACGGTAGTCGGAACTTCTCAGCTCGGTGAGCGGTAGCCTGAGCGTTTCGCCGTCGGCGACCGAAGTGTAACTGCGGTCGAAGAGGTATCCGTCCTGCGTTCCCGCCGCCCGGCGGAAAACGTAGAGCGGGGTTGCGAATCCCGCTGCCGAAGGCGCGCCTTCCATATGCACTTCGGTGTAGCGGAGTTTGCCGTTGCAGGGGAGACACTCCTCCTGCGGTTCCAGCCCGCAGGCCGCCAGCGCCGAGAGCGAAAACAGCGTTCCGCAGATTCTGTATAGGATATTTCTTTTCATCACGATTGTGTTTTATTCCCAAATGCCCGTATCTCCGTCCTGTTCCCGTTCGATCGGGGCGGTTTTTATTTCGACCCCGACGGCGGGATATCCGGAGGTGATCCAGAGCGTGACGTCGAGCCGTTTGTTGCGTTCCGCCCGGCCCGTCAGATGCAGTCGCGCCGGTTGCAGGGCGGCCCCCGCGGCGGGAACGACCGAAATGTCGAGACCTACCTCTCCGCCGTCGGCGGGCGGAATGATGAAAGGCCCTTCGAGCCGGATGAATCCGCCGTCGGTCAGCTCCGCATAATCCGCCGCCGCGAGTGTCGCCGCCACGGTGGCCGTCCCGCTGCTTCCGGCCGGGGTTACCCGCAGTCCCGCGGCTCCGGCCGAAAGTTCGATGCGGTCGATCTCGCCGAGTACCGATTGCGGTTCCGCATAGGGAACCTCCACGTACTGCGTGCCGTCATGGTATCCGCGCTTGACCGAGACTTCGATCCGGCAGACGGCGCGCCGGAGCGTTGCCGCGACGGTCAGGTCCGCACTGCCGACCGTATGGATCGCGTCGGCGTCCGAAGCCGGGTATTGCAGGAACAGCTCGTCGGCCGGACAGCAGGTGCCGGGCGCCTCCGCATTCTCGCGCAGGGCGAAGTGCACCTCCTCCCATGCCGTCTGCCGTGTGAGCGGTTCGGGTGCGAGGACGAGCCGGTCGGCCGCTCCGCTTGCGAAGAGGAATTTGTACTGTCCGTTCGGCATGCGCACCGACATCCTGCCGTCGGAGGTCCATCCTTCGCGGAAGAGCGTGTCGAAGAGGAACCGGTCGCCCTGCCGGCGGAAGGCATAGACCGCAACGTCCGCGGCTCCTTCGCGCCGCAGCGTGACGCGCGTCGTTTGCGGATTCGGACCTCCGTCCGCCGTCTCCGGCTCCGAACAGGCAGCGCAGACGGCTGCCGCCAGAATGAGCGCCGTTAGTTTGCAGTGTTTCATGGTGAGTCTGTTTTCGTCAGTCTATCTCTCCGTCCACGAAGTTCGATCCGTCCCAGACCGTATCGACCTCGACGTCGAAATCGACACCCGTGGTAAAGACATTGTCGCCCAGTACGTAGATCCGGATCAATGTCGCTTTGTTGCGCTCGACCGGAATTTTGTCCGTCAGGGCTATGGTGCGCGTCGATCCCTTGCCTGAGGTGAGCAGCATCGAGAATCCGGTGGCGGGAGTATTGTCGGGGTTGGGGATCAGGTATGTGCCTTTCAGGTGCGCCGAACCGGAGATGATGTCGGCGGGCTGTACGTTCTCGAAATCGTATTTGTCGGCTCCGACGACCGTCGAGACGCCCGTACCCGTCGTTACCGCGTCCGCAGGAACGGCAATGGTGTGCGACACGTCGAAAAGCCCCTCGGCCTTCTCGCCCGAAAGGCCCAGCCGGCTGTTGGCCCCGGTGTACGAGAGCTTCACCCCGGCCAGTTTTTCGGGGCCGAAGATGTCGTCGCCCGGTTTTTCGGTATAGACGCCTGTCGCCGCGTCCTTCTCCGCCCGGATGAAGAGCACGTCCACGCGCGAAACGGCGCGGCGGAGCGTGGCGCTCACGGTTTGTTTCGGGCCGTCGAGCGATACGGTGCAGGACGGAACCGCATCGAGCGGTGCGTTGAGCATGAAGGCCGCAGGAAAACTCTCTTGGGTATGTGTTACGCAGAGCGCGTCGGAAAGCACGGCGTCCGTGAGGGCCGGCCATGTGTAGTTGCCCGGCGCCGCCAGTCCGTAGGAGGGCAGGAACTTGTAGTCGCCGGCGGGAAACTGTACCGTGCCGGAGAGCGCCGAACCGTCGAAGCTCATCGCGCCGAGCGGGACGTCCTGCATGTAGACATAGTCCGAGCCGGTGTTTCTGAACGCCAGAATGCGGAATCCGCCGGTGTCGTAAACCGGGCCGCGCCCCGACGCCGCCTGCGGCGTTCGGGTGACGAATTGCAGGTTGCCGGCCGCCGGATCGGTAACTCCCGTTTTTTCTCCCTCGTCGGAGCATGCGGCGGCAACGGCGAAAGCCGCAAATACGAACAGATTGTAAATTTTTTTCATGTCTTATTTTTTTAGGTGATTTGGAATCCGAAACCGGGTGTTACCAATCGCAGCTCAGTTCTGCGAAATGGGCCAGATTGTATGCCGCATCGTCCGAACCTTGCTCCGCGGCGAGCGAGAAGCAATGCTGCGCCTTCTGCGTATCGCCGTCGATCAGGCACAGAATGCCGAGGTTGTTCCATGCGCAGGAAGCTCCGTCGCAGCGGGCCAGACATTGGCGGGCCGTCTGGACATCGCCGCGTCGCAGGGCCAGCGCCGCCATGTTGCTGCAGGCGCAGGGATCGTCGGGGTAAAACTCCAGTGCGACCGCGCAGACATAGGCCCTTTCGGGCGAATCGACGCCGTAGCTTTCGGCCAGCCGGCACATTTCGCCGAGGCTCAGCCATTCGGGGCGCGAGCCGATCAGTTCGCGGCACTGCTCCACGGTGAACGGGGGCAGCGTATATCCGATGCGGTAATCCACGCGCCGCAGCTGCGGATAAACTTCGTGCAGCAGCATGAGATAAGTTTTGCCGCCGTCCGTTTTCCAGATGCCGGCGTCGCGGGCGTCGGGATCCGCGACCGTGTCGATTACGGCCAGCACCTCGTCTCTTGCGGGCAGGTCGGAGAGGACGACCCAGCGCCGCAGGCTGTCCCAGTCCTCCGGTGAGACTTTCAGCATTCGTCACGGCATCGTTGCGGTCCCAGTCCTCCGGTTCGGTCGCGGTGGTGAACTCGGCCTCCTCCAGTCCGAAGTTCTCCTGCAGGTAATTGCGGATCGACCGTACCCGGTTTGCTGAAAGACGGGTGTTGAATGCGTATGTATCTTCGGGTGAGGCATATCCTTTCAGGTAGATGTTCTCGACCCGGAGCGTGTCGTTCCCCGTCAGGCAGGCCGTAAGACTGTCAATGCGCGCCAGCTGGCGGCCGTTGTCGGCGAATCCGCGCAGCAGTACCGAACGGCCCTGCGGAAAATGCACGACGGCGGTGATCCGTTCGCTGCGCCGTTTGGGGGCGTCCGCGGGGACGAGGAACGACAGCCGAGGTTGTACGGGGGCCGCGATTTCTGCGGCGATCAGCGGCGGCAGGGCGGTCCTGCGCCCGGCGCACCCCTCCAGATCGCGGTAAAGGACGACGCGCCCGCCCGCCATCCACGGCAGGTAGGGTATCTCGCCTTCGAAGAGAACCGCATTTCCCGACGTGTTTTTCCGGCCGTACCGGATGACCGTGTTGCTGAAAACATTCTCGGAGGCGGCCGGCGTGCCGTAAAGCCGCTCCCGGCGTTCGTTGACTTTCTCCCGGATGCGTCCCGTGAAAACGACGGGAGCCAGTTGCATGCGGTGTTCGCCGTCGGTGACGACCGGCGTGACGGTCAATTGTCCGTTGGCCGGGAGGTCCATGCCGGCGGCGATCGGCAGCTTTATGCAGAGCCGGTCGCCGTCTCTGTAAGCGGCGGGATTGCCTTCGCGGCCGTAAGCCGCTGCGGCAGTGATCAGACATGCGGCCAGCAGGCCGGTTATGCGGTGTAGCGTATGGCGTTTCATATCTTGCTGCTTTATTTGATGATGAAGATGAGTGTCAGGCCGATTTTTGTCGGTCCGAAATAGTTGCGCGACCGGGTGCGGATCACCTCGCCGCATTCGGCGATCGGATATTTCCGGTCCCATAGACGGGCATACCCGACGCCGACCGTGGCTTCGAGATTCCAGCGTTTCCCGATCAGCCACTGATACCCGTAGGACAATCCCGCGCCGTAGAGGTGCCCCTGATAACGGTTGTGGCGGAAGGCGGTGCTGAAATCGATTCCTCCCGCATTGTATTCGGCGTAGTGGGCGTGAAGTCCGAAGAAATGGCCGTTGAAACTCTCGCAGAGCCAGTAGCGCACTTCGGGTTGTACGAGCCAGTGTTTCCACCGGGCGTCGCCGAATTTCCACGGGTTGTAATTGCCCGATACGTCCAGCGTCACGCGGCGGCCGAGCGCCGCTTCGACGCCCAAGTTGATCGTAGCCGTGGCATCGTAGAGCAGGTTGCTCTTGACAGCCCATTTCTGAGCATGGGATGTATTTACCGACGCCAGCAGGAGTGCCAGCATGAAATAAACCTTATTCATTTTCTCATCTTTTATTGTCCCGAAAGCGACCGGGTAAAGGTGTTGCGACCCGGTTTCACCTTGAAAAGAATGGCACCCTGAAAAGGCGCCGTCGTAGCATATGCGTGCAAATGATCTGCCAGAAATGGATGAACTTTTTCCGGTCAGGTTCAATGTTTTATCTTATAGCGAAATAAAAATACGGCCGCTGCGGTCCGTAACAGGGGCGCGGTGCATGTCCCGGCGCAATAGAACGAACGGGTGCCGGCCCTGCGTGTCCGGCGCATGCAGACCTTGGGACCGGTCGGCTCCCGGTTGCATGTCGTCTCGGCGCGGCAATGAGGCAGGGCGCAGATTATCAACGCCAAGGCGAATGCGGTGCGATGGAAAAATGAAATTTTGACTGCATTTCTTTGTATTTCGTCAAAAAGATTCTATATTTGCACACCCGTTTCAGGATAAAGGCCCGGAACGGCGACCGGAGAGTTGGGTGAGTGGCTGAAACCACCAGTTTGCTAAACTGACGTACGGGATTACTGTACCGGGGGTTCGAATCCCCCACTCTCCGCGAAATCGAGCGAAACCCCTGCAAATTAACATTTGCAGGGGTTTCCATTTCCGGGGTGCCGTCCAACGGAAAAAAAGGAAAAAACCTCGGACAAACCCCGATATGCCGGGCTTGGATGCCTTCAGCAACGCCCTTCCCCATCGCGGTACGACCTTTGCAGCACACTTTCCAAAAAAGAACCGATGAAAAACACCGACCAACACCATCCGTCCTGCCGGCAAGAGGCAGCGCAGGCCGACGTAAGACAATCGCAAGGCATGCAGGAAATCCCCGTCACCCAGATCACCCCGGACGACATACTCGCCGACGGCGGCCCCATCACCCCTGCCACCGAAGACGGAACGCCTACGCAGCGGCAAATAGAGCAGGACGTGGTGAGCGTCAATCCCTCGGCTGACAGCATGGAAAGCCGGGGTTGAATTTCCCGTCCGGGTTTTCCCCGTCGTTCTTACAGGTTTCCGGCGGTGCTTTCCGGACGGAAACCGGATTGAAACATCTATCCCCGAGGCCGAAAAATTTGAGAAAACGGGCGTAATTTGTTATATTTGTGATGACAACCCATATATTCGGAAGATTCAGTCGCAAATATACAACATTCAGTCCGCAAATGCGGCATCGGGGATATGACAATCGAAAAACTGGACGGAACTTCGCCTCGCCTCTACACACTCGTCGCGCCTCTGGTCATGCGGCGCAGCGTATTGCGCCAGAACAACAACTATCCGTTCTGGACTTCGCGTTCGCATACGTGGTTCGTCGCCTGGGAAGGTGAAAATGTCTACGGATTCGTGCCGGTGGAGATTACCGACAGCGGGATCGCAAGGATCAACAACTACTATGTCTCGGGCGACGACCCGCAGCTGCTCGCGCGGTTCCTGCGGGAGGTCGTCCGGTATTATGGCCGCGACTATACGATACGTTCCGTCACGCTGATCCGCCATGCGGAGATATTCCGCACCGAGGGGTTCGCCGCAATCCGGGAGTGGAAGCAGTACGTCGCGATGCAGTACGACAATAAACGTCCGCAGCCATGAACGTCTACGAGCGGACACAGCAACGGCTGAAAACCGTATTCGATCTCTTCGACAACGTCTACGTCTCCTTCTCGGGCGGCAAGGACCGTCCAGCTCCCGTCGGCCCGGCAGACCCGGACACAGGGGGCGTCGGGATCGGTGCCGGTTTTGGTCAGGGTGAGCTTGTCGGTGAGGGCACACAGGGCCTCCATGTAGCCTGCCAGCTCCTGGGAGACGGGGGCGTTGTTCAGGGTCAGCTCCAGCACCAGGGGGGAGGCCATGCGGCCGAAGACGGTGTGGAGCTGGGCCAGCATCTCCGGGGGGAAGAGACCGCCGGAAGCGCTTTGCCCTGCGGGTGCGGAGGGCTGCGCGGCGGGGATGTCCGATGCGGGGGTAGACGCTGGAGCAGCGGGGCGCAGGCCCGTGGCCTGCTGGCAGGCGGCAGCGTATTTTTCCAGCTCCGTGGCGGCCAGAGCGCCGTCGCCCACGGCGGTGACAACCTGGCGCAGGGGCTTCTGACAGACGTCTCCGGCGGCGTAGAGACCGGGGACGGAGGTCTGCTGGCTCTTGTCCGTAAGGATGTAGCCCTGGGCGTCCAGCTCGGCCAGCCCTTGCAGCAGCTCCGTGGCGGGCTGGTACCCGGCAAAGACGAAGAGGCCAAACGTCTCCCCTTCGGGAGGCTGATATTCGGTGACCTGGCCGGTCTCCGTGTTCTGATAGCGCAGCAGGCGCAGGGCGCTGTCCCCCTCCACGGCCTGGACCTGGGTGTGGGTGAGGACGGTGATCTTGGGGTGCTTCCGGGCCGCGTCGGCGGCAGTGGGGGCACAGGAAAAATCCTTGCCCCGGATGAGAATGGTCACGTGGCGGGCGTATTTGGTG
>OLRP01001557.1_pt1 | contig 17737 bp, 10 predicted proteins | sample 1672401 | NCBI WGS metagenome assembly OLRP01 (sample SAMEA3136682, study PRJEB25190) | human gut metagenome | reverse complement strand
TAAACAGAAATAACTGTTTAATTTTCAATTAGATAGAGATTGTATGATGTTTCGCCATGTGGATCGTCGGATTGAACGACAGACCGGCATGTCTGGCAACATGACGTAACGACATGTTCAGTGTTTTATAAGTGCCTTTAAGCGGAAAAACCTTCTCGCTTGTGCGATATGTATCCTTATAACGCTTGTAGAGCATTTCAGCGGCGGGAAGCAGTTTGACCCGGAACTGCGTACCTGTTTTCTGGCGCCTGTCGATAATCCAGCGCTCTCCGTTATCGTCCGTATGGATGTCCGCGTGGGTGAGTTTCACTACGTCCGCATGGCTCAGGCCCGTGAAGGCGCAGAAGACGAAGGCATCCCGGTTGATGCCTGTCCGATAGTTGGGGAGCCTGACATCCATGACAGCCTGCAATTCCGAAGCCGAGAGGTAGCGACGTTCCGAGTACTCCGGCCTGACGTAGAAACCTGCGAAAGGATCGGTGGGAATCCAGCCGTTCTTATACGCCGTGTAGGTCATCAGCTTCAGCTTCTTGAGTGTAGAATGGATCGTCCCGGAAGCAAGACCCTTTACCGTGGAGAGGTAGACGACGAACTTTTCCACGAACTCCCGCTTCAGCTCTTTGAACGCAATATCCTTGACGTGGTATTCGTATTCGAGGAAAGAGGCAAGGCGGTTACGGCGTTTGCGGTAATTGTCATAGCTCGAATAGGCGCGGTCTTTGCCCACACGTTTGAGGAACCCTGCAAGGTATTCGTCGAAGGTCTGCAGCAGCAGGCGGCAGTCATCGCCCATACCGAGGAAGGCGTTGCGAACCTTTTCGGCCGTGACATACGAATCACGGTCGCAGAGACGTTGGTACTGCTTGCCGATATTGGTCTTGATGTTCTCCAACTTTTCATTGAGACGCTGGGCTTCAAGACTTCTGCCGGAGGCTTTGTTGGCTTTGGCATCCCAAAGGCTGGAACGAACGGAGAGTTTGCTGCTGAACTGCGACATCGTGCCATTGATGGTGATACGGCCCATAACGGGAACCTGACCGTGTTTTTCCGACTGCCTTTTTACATAGAAAAGGACTTTGAAAGTGCTGCGTTGCATAATAACTTGAACTTTGTGGATGGGTTAAACGTTAAGTCAAGTTATTTGTTATGCGGAAATCCGATGCAACAAACTGAAAACAAACGCCTTAATGCAAACAAAAGCATTTCGGGCAGGTAACGGATAAGTAACACAACTCACCGTTAATCCTGCCCGATTCTGCAATTTTATTGCTCGGAACAGATGCAGAACAGGGAATTAAATACCTGTAAACATGATATTTACTCTTTTCTGCATATTCGTTTACCTACAAATACCGAACCATTCGAGGTACGTGAAGGTATAGGCATCGTTCCGGCCGTTCATCTTGTGCCGGTGGTTCCCGATATGGGCGATCGTTCCATCCTTGACGAACGACTTGGTCTTGTCGGCCCAGGCCCACTGGGCGCGGAAGCCCGAGTAATAGGGCACGACAGCCTCGTACTTGCGGCCGTCGACGTCGAATACGGCCTTGCGGTCGCCCCTGGATGACGATGCGAGGATGTAGACCTTGTTATAATCGCCCTGCGGCAAATCGACCGTGACGGCCTCCCTGCAGTTCAGCACGTTTTTCACGTCGGGTTCGCCACGGCGGTATTCGATGCCGCCATGGACGATCACTTCGGGCATGAGCTCGGCAGCATAGGAGTTGCACTCCTTATCCACCTTGGCGACGGACTTGAACGCGTCGCTCGAAATGGAGTTCTGGTTTACAGGAAAATCCACAAAGGCATTCTCGATCGCGGGGGCGGCCACGGGAGCCTCCGCCAGCGTAACCTTATAGGTCTTGGGTGCGAAACGCCCGGCATCGACGATCAGCCGGTTGCCTTCGAATCGTGCCTCCCCGACCGGTTCCTCGATTCCGTTCACCTCCTCGGCCGAAACGATCCGCACGGGGAAAGCCAGCTCGGCGCCGCGCACCTCCCTGCCCGTCGTCTCGAATACACGGACGATATAACCGCTGCCGTCCTCGGCCTTCTTAAGCGCCTTGACGGCGATCTGCGGGGTCGAAGCCGCGACAAAAGAGAACCTGCGTCCCAGCTTCCCGGGATGCTTCGGCGTCGTGAAGCTGAGGAGCGGCTGATTGAGCAGCTCGCCTTTCTCCACCACCCCGGCGCGGTTATGGTCGCCATCGTGCCCGACGAGCGAGTAAGTCATCGTATGGCGTCCGAAATCCAGATCCCGTTGGTCGGCATAGCGTTTCTCGGTCGAAGGCGTATGCAGCAGACTCAGGCGCAGGGTATTGTCGGCGGGTTTGTCCCAGCCGTATTTCGAATCGTTCAGAACGGCGATGCCATAGTCTCCGTCCGAGAGGTCTGCCCAATGGTGGGCGAATGTTTCGTGCGCCCGCTGGTGGTTGGTGGGACGGCGCTGGTTGCCGATGCCGATGTCGTAGACAGCCTCCTCGGCGGAAACGGACATCGGGAATTCGGCCTTGAGCAGGGCGTCGGGCGTCTTCCAGTCAATGTCGGCCACGATATCGATACGCTCGTCGTCCCCGCCGTCGGTCAGGCGGATATACTGCACCAGCCGGGAATCGCCGTACCGCCGTTCTACTTTCAGGGAGGCCCGTGCGGCGCCGCACTCCGCCACGCTGATCCGGACATCCGTATCCACGGGTTCGGGTGTCTGGTCGAGCGTCGCCTTGTGGATCTCCCATGCCGGATAGCGGTTCGACACATTGGGGGTCAGCACCGCAAGGCGGAAGGCCCTGCCTTTTTCGACCAAATCGCGGCCGTTGCGTTTGTCGATGACCGAGGCGATGTCGCCGTTGGCATCGAGCGTCACCTTATAGACCCGGTTCTCGAGCGTATTGCCCGAAGCCCTGAGCACCTTGCCCTTGCCGGCCTTGCCGGCCCTCACGTCGTATACCGCATAGCTTACGGGTTCCATCGCGGCGGCAAACAGCACGGTCGCCCTGGCACCGTCGCGGGCAACGATCTGCGCAGGAACGGTCTTCCCGTCCGGCGCATAAACGGCCACCCCTTCGGCCTCCGCAGGCAGGTCGACCGTCGCCTCGACAAGGCTCCTGCGCGAATAAGCGGCGGGGTTATAAACCAGTACCGGACTTCCCTTCGCGCGGGTGTCCATTACGGATGCCGCAGCCCCGGCCGAGGCGAGGATCACATCGCAGAATTGCCCCTGCGCCAGGAATTCGTCGTTCCAGGAATAGGTATAAGCCTCCCAAATGCTGGTTCCCGTAAGGTCGTCGTGGAACTGGTGCCAGAGGAAACGCTTCCAGGCATCGTTAAGCGCCTCTTTCGGATAAGGTACGGCTCCCATCCAGTCGGCGATCACGGCCGAACGCTCGGCGGCATCGGCCAACTGTTCGTTACGGCGGTTGTAACGCTTCATCTCGGCCTGGGAGGTATAACAGCCCGGAGCGTGGACGTCGAGAGGCATCTCCCCGACGAACACCGGGAGTTCCGGATGGTTCCCGTAGGGCATATAATCCTCGTAGAGCTGCGAGGACGTGGCGCTGACAAGCTGCACGGGCCCCTTGCCGTTCGTAATCCCCTCCTCGAGCAGCTGGATGCTGCGGGGCAGGGCCGAGCCGCCGTGGTCTCCGGCTCCGTTCGCCAGTTTGTTGCCATAGTACCGGTAAGCGATGCCGAAAGGCGACTTCCGGGCGCTTTCGGCCAATTCCTCGTTGGCGCTCAGATCCCCTTCGGGAAACTCGTTCCACGAATAGCGTCCCGGCTCGAGCGCCACCATGATGCGGGCGCCGTCGACCCCTTCCCAGAGCCCGATCGGAAACGGGGTTTTGGAGTCGCCGACAAGCGGCTCGGTGCGCCACGACAATTTCTGCGTCGAGAAACCGATCAGGCCGCAGTGGTGTCCCAGCGTCGGCATGACCTGGCTGAATCCGAAGCAGTCGGGCAGGAACATATCCTTCGACTTGATGCCGAACTCCTTTTTATAAAACTCCTGTGCAAGCAGGATGTTGCGGATAAACGACTCCGACGACGGCATGTTCGGGTCGTTGGCCTCGAACGAAGCCCCCGAAATGTTCCATCGCCCGTCGGCTACGAATTTCCGGATGCGCTCGAAGAGGTGCGGATAGTACTCCTTGATCCATTCGTACTTGACGGCACCTTCGAAATTGAACACGTAATGCGGATATTTTTCGAGCAGCGCCAGATTCTGCACAGCCGTATTATATAGGTAATCGTCGATCGTGGCTTTCACGTCCCACCGCCACTGCGTGTCGAGATGGGAATTGGAGACCATATAGACCTTGTATTTTTTCCCGGAATCCTGCGCCGACGTATCCGACGGGCTTCCCGCCGAAAACAGCGCGAAGACGATTCCGATAAATCGCATGATTTTCATATTTGCTTGCTTTAATATTGAATGATGGAAAGAGGATGGAAGTTGACCGGACTTCGACTACGTTGCGGACAAAAGTAATAAAAGGCAAGATAAATAACAACATAAACACAACAAATAATCAAAAATAAATTTCCTTTTAATCTCTTTTTAACACTTGTATTAAAATTAAACTTATATATTTGTCATATCTTAAAGCCTAAAAACGATGGAAAAGAAATTCCGGACTCTTTCGGCCTACCTCCCCAGCAGGAGACCGTCCATACCGCCCGCCCTGCCGTTCGCCCTGCAAAACGGGTACGGCACATCCGCGGCCGGTCAGGGTATCGTCGTCGGCACCACCGGCCGTACTTGTCCTGCGACAGCCTCCGGCCGGGTGACTGACGCAACCGCACACCAGGCATCCGGGGATGCCCTAAGCGGCGACTGCAATTGCGCCCCGATGGCCCGGGCCGGCTTTACCGCAGCAACAAGGCTGACGGCGGCATACTGAGACAGCACCAAAAACGCCGCCGCCCGGGCACAACCCGTACAGTCTCGATTTTATAATGTATATTTGTAGTACCACAACCTAACCCTCGACCAGACATGAACCGTCATTTCGCTCTGCTTACCGGCCTTCTGATCTGCTGCTGCGTCCCGAAAAACGACGTTACCGCCCGCACAATGCGTGGGGGGGGGATTTCCCTCTTTTAATTTCGGGAACCGGCAACATCCTGCCGGAGCAAACAATCCGCTACGCCCCGAACGGCGACCAAGCCGGCAAAAGCAACGCTGCCCCCGAGCCGGCAACGGCAGGGGGCACCCACATCCGAAGCCCGCGAAAAAGCAAGGCCGCACTGCCGGCCATCGCAACGGGCGCACTTCTTCTACTGGCGGCCGTCTCGCTCGCCTTCAGGCAAAAACACCTGATCAAACAGTTGCGTACGCAACACGCGCAAACCTGCGCCCGGCTGCACGAACTCAGCGAACAGCTCGCCGCCAGCAGCCTCCGCCACGAAACAGCCACCCGGGCACTCTCCCAGGCCAATACCATCAAAGACAAATACCTGCGTTACTACATGCAACGCAGCACGTTCTACATCAACAAATTAGAACGTCACCGCACACACCTCTACAAGACTGCGCTCTCGTTCGGGCAGGAGCGCCTTTTGCGTGAGCTGCGCTCGCCTACGCCCATCGAGCAGGAATACAAATCGTTCTTCCACGAATTCGACCGGGTATTCCTATCGCTTTATCCCGATTTCGTGGAAAAAGCCAACGCACTGCTGCGGGACGGGGAGCAAATGAAAACGCCCGGCCTCAACACTGAATTCCGGCTGCTGGCCGTGATCCGGCTGGGCATCACGGGCAACAGCGAAATCGCCCAGTTTCTGCATATCTCCATAAATACGGTCTACACCTACCGCAACCGGCTGCGGAACGCCGCCAAATGCCCGCCCGCCGAATTCGAGCGCCGGATCATGGAGATCGTCTGACAGCCGGAAATCGCGCGCCGGCGATTCATACGGGATTCATATAATAACACCCGGGTATCGGAAATAACATGCTTTCCACCAGCTCATTGTCGGAAATACGCATTCATATTTCATTTTGATGCTGTTGACACACATTTTCCAAAAGCATACTTTTACAAACAACAAAGCGGAATTTCTTCTGAAATAAACACAAAAGAACACAATAAGAAATCCATTATAGTTCTATTTGATTTTCATTTATTTCTCATTCAATATCTTTTTCCCAACCTTTAAAATACAAAGATGCCTATGACAAAGTAAAAACTACGACCGGACTTTTACGAACCATTCATTCATCCAAATATTCAACCCTAAAACTTTCATTTATGAGAAAATCTCTTCATTTTCTTATTTACATGCTTTTTGCCGCACCGCTATTGCTGTGCAGCTCCTGCGGCATCGAGGATGTAGAGGCAGAAGACGGTGCGATCGTATTCGAACTCTATGACACGGAGGGCAACCTGATCGAGGGCCTCCAGAGCATGCGGTTCGGCACGACGGCCACCTATACCTTAAAGAGTGCATTCGTCACCTACACGGTGGCCACCCCGCCCACAGGCTGGAAATGCACCGTGATCCCCAGCTCGCGGAGCTGTTCGGTCACCGCCCCCCCAGCCTCCGACCTGGGAGCCAAGGCCAGCGGCGACGTGGTCATCGAAATACAGTCGCAGGCAGGCCGCACGGAGACCTATACGCTCGCCGTAGCCGCTCTGGAAAACGACATCACGCTCACATTCGACGAAGAGACGACCTCGAAGACCCATGTCTTCTCCTACGGGAAGAGCATGGAATTCGAATTCACCAGCGAGAACACCGCGTCGCTCGACGTAAGCGTCCCCAAGGGATGGACTTACACGGCCGATGTCGATGCGGGTCTGCTGACCGTCACCGCGCCCACGCAGGAGGAGGCCGACCCGGCCATGGAAGGCAGCGTCAAGGTTACGCCGCTGAGCGTCCGCGGAACGGCCGGCGAGGGTGCGTCGATCCCCGTCGAACTCTCGACCAAGTTGCCGATCATCTCCTTTGCCGAGGCCGATTACAAATTCGCCTTCGGCGAGCAGCGCGACATCCCCTGTACCGTCACCAACGTAGCCACGTGCGACATCACGGCGCTCAAAGGCTGGGACATCGCACTCGACATCAAAAATTCGGTGCTCAAAGTCACGGCTCCGGCCGACGGTGCGGACTGCACCGGTGCGGGCACGATAGAGTTCGCAGCCGTTTCGGCGGAAGAGCTCACGGCATCGTTCAGCGTCCGCCTGAGCTGGAAGGGCATCTCAACCCCCGAAGAGTTCGTAGCCTTCGGCAACGCGGTGACCGAAGGGGCGCCGCTCGACGCCTACACCAACGGCGGCAGGATCGTCCTTGTCAGCGACATCGATCTGAGCGCCCTTACCCAAACCAGCTTCGTAGGCTCGGCCGCCAATCCGTTCAAAGGGACTTTCGACGGTCTGAACAATACGATCACCGTCAAGCTGGCGGATCAGGATTCGAAGGAACTCGGCCTGTTTCACACGCTCGACGCAGCGGCCGAGATAAAGAACCTCTCGCTGGCGGGCAGCATGTCCGTATCGCAAGCCACCCCCGTAGTCGCCGGCACGCTGGCCGTCTATAACGACGGTGCGGCACTGACGAAAGTCACCAACAAGGCCACACTGTCCTTCTCCGGGGCGAAAACCGTTGCCACGGCAGGTTATCTCGGCGGACTGGTCGGCCTGGCGAACGTCGGTTCGGTCTACACCGATTGCCACAATACCGGCGAATTCATCGTCACGGGGACAGCCCGGACGGAGTTCATCGGCGGCATCGTCGCAGGCACCGCGGACAAAACGGAAGGATCGCTCGTGAACTGCACGAACAAAGGCAATTTCAGCTTCGACTTCCCGGGCGCCGTCGACACCGGCAAATACGGAGGATTGTTCGGCCATGCCGAGAAATCGAACTGGACGTTCAGCAACTGCACCAATGAAGGCACCTTCACCGTCACCTTCGCCGATCCGGGGCACCAGTTCCACTCGCTGGGCGGTATCCTGGCCACCGGCTACGGCGTGTTCGACAATTGTGTCAACAAGGGCAAGATCACGTTCAACAACTCCAACGGCACGAAATATCGCCGCACGGGCGGTATCGTAGGCTGCGTCGGATCGGATGCCGGCCTGGGTTATACGCTCAGGATGACCAACTGCCGCAACGAGGCCGACATCGCGGCGTCGACGGCATCGGTCGGCGGTCTGATCGGCATTGCCGAAAAGGTGGCGTCGCCGGCCCTGATCGAAAACTGCATCAACACAGGTAACATGACCAGCCCCACGATGGCCGACTACGACCTCTTCTACATGGGCGGCATCGCCGGCAAGGTCGCCGGAGCCTTCACGTTGAAAAACTGCATCAACCGCGGCAACCTCACGGCGGCCGTAGAGCGCGACATCGCGGGCATCGCCGTATCCGGAGACGATAATGCCGTGTTCGACGGTTGCGAGAACTACGGCAACATTACGGTAGTGGCCAACCACAAAACCGACAAGTGGCGCCCGATCGTGGCAGGTATCGTCGCCATAGAAAATGACAAGGTCACCACAATCACCAACTGCACCTGCAAGTGCACGATCGATGCGACGCTCTACCAGGCGACCAGCATCGGAGCGGTCTATGTCTTCCAGAAAACCTGGGAAAAGGGTGTCGAAGATAAGAAGACCGTATGCGACGAGGCTTCCAAAACCAATTCGGCGGAAACGACAATCAGAATCACGACAAGAGAGTAAAACCCAATAAGAATACAATACGGTTATGAATAAATATCATATTATAACACTGATATTGTGTCTGTTTTGTCTGGGAGGGGCCGCCACGGCCTCTCCGGACAGGACGGCAGCCGCCCCGGACACCCAGGCGCGTTCCTCGCAGCTGAAGGTCTCGGGTATCATCAAGGATGACGCGGGAAGCCCGCTGATCGGCGTGACCATCGTCGTCAAAGGCACCTCCTCGGGCAGCGTATCGAACTCCGACGGCAGCTATACGATCACGGTTCCCTACGCCGAAGCGACGCTGATGGTCTCCTACATCGGCTATGCCCCGCAGGAGATAGGCGTAAACAACCGCACGAGGATCGACATCACGATGGTCGAGGACAGCAAGGCGCTCGAAGAGGTCGTGGTGGTAGGTTACAACGTACAGAAGAAGGAGACCATCACCGGTTCGATCTCGACGATCACCACCAAAGACCTCAAGCAGTCCCCCACTGCCAACATCAACAATGCGCTGGCCGGGCGCATGCCGGGCCTGCTGGTCAACCAGTTCAACGGCGGCGAACCGGGTAACGACGCCGCACAGCTCAACATTCGCGGTAAATCGACCTACGGCAAGTCGGACGTGATCATGATCGTCGACGGCATCGAGCGCGACATGAGCTACCTCTCCCCGGACGAGATCGAGACCTTCACGATCCTCAAGGACGCTTCGGCGACGGCACCCTACGGTATCCGCGGCGCCAACGGCGTGATCATCGTCACGACCAAGCGCGGCCGAAAGGGCGAAAAGCCGACCGTCGATTTCAAGGCGTCGGTGGGTGTCAGCGAACCGATCCGCTACCCCGACTACCTGGGTTCGGCAGGCTATGCGACCCTCTACAACGAGGCGATGCTCAACGACAACCCCTCGCTGGATCCCGGCTCGGCATCGCTCTTCTCCCAGGAGACGATCAGCAACTTCCGCCGCGCCAAGGGCGACAACTCCGACGGCCTGGGCTACAACTGGGATTACTTCGACTACGCATTCAAACCGTCGATCCTCCAGGATTACAGCCTTTCGGTACGAGGCGGCACCGACCGCGCCCGTTATTTCATCCTCGGCAGCTACTACAACCAGGGCGGCAACTACAAGCATTCGAACTCCGACAACGTCAACAAGTTCCTGCGCTATAACTTCCGCGCCAACGTCGATGTCGACGCCACCAAGCGGCTGAAGATCTCGGTCGACCTGGGCGCCCGCGTCACGGAATACAACTATCCGGGCGCCACGGCGGCCAACATCATCTCGCTGGCCAACACGCAGCCCCCCTACCTGCCGATCATCCTGCCCAACAACCACAACGACGTCAACCAGGCCGATTTCGAGGAGAACGGCGGCTACCTGCTCTATGCCGACAACGACTACCGCTACAACATGCTCGGGCAGCTCAACCGCACCGGCTTCAGCAAACGTACGCGCCGCTACCTGCAGGGATCGTTCAAACTGAGCCACGACCTGGACTTCATCACCAAGGGCCTGAGCGTCGCCGCGCAGTTCTCCTACGACACCTACAACCAGCACACCATCAACAACAGCGTGCCGACCCACAGCACGGGCAACCTGACCTACCCGGGCTATTCGACGTGGATGCTCCCCACCGAATACAGTATCGACGAGTGGAAGAACAACGCCGACTACTGGATCAAGAACGGCACCTATGTAACCGCCAACCAGCGAACCACGGACGATGCGCAAAGCAACAGCATCAGCCACGGCTCGCCCGAAGGGACGTCGCGTTTTCAGGCGCGCCTGGACTACGCCCGCAAATTCGGCGACCACAACGTGTCGGGCATGCTGCTCTTCTACCTGCAGAACAAGGTCATCAGCAACCAGGTTCCCTTCCGCTACATGGGATTTTCGGGCCGCGCGACCTACGACTACCGGAACAAGTACCTCTTCGAGTTCAACATCGGCTACAACGGCTCCGAGAACTTCGCCCGCGGAAAGCGCTACGGCGTATTCCCGGCAGGCGCCGTCGGCTGGGTCATCACGCAGGAGCGATTCATGAGGGGCGTAAAGTGGCTCGACCACCTCAAGCTGCGCGCATCGTACGGTCTGGTGGGTAACGACCAGCTCTCGGGCAACCGTTTCTCCTACCTGCAGTACTACAAGTCGTCGGACGGCATGACCACCTATTTCGGCGAGACCGAGGCCGGCTATACCAGCTACCTGGTCGAGGGCGTGTTCGCCAACCCGAACCTGACGTGGGAGAAGGCCCGCAAGTTCAACTTCGGTATCGACGCCCAGTTCTTCAACCAGCGGCTGACCTTCACGCTCGATGTCTTCAAGGAGCACCGCTACGACATCCTCACCTCGCTCTCGGCAGATGACAAGGTCGGGTTCCCCTACATCGTCGGGCAGGTCGCCCCGATCGTCAACTCGGGTATCGTCGACAACCACGGCGTCGAATTCGAAATCGGCTGGAACGGTCATATCGGGCAGCATTTCCGCTACTACATCCGCCCGAACTTCACGTTCGCACGCAACAAGATAAAATACTGCAACGAAATCTCCTACATCGACAACAACGGCCGTGACTGCCCGTGGCGTTACCAGACCGGCAAACGCCTCGATGAGAATTTCTGCTACATCTTCGACCACTTCGTGGCCGACCAGGGCGAGGCCGACCGCCTGAACGCGATGAACGGCGGCAGCGGATTCGCCATCTGGGGGCCCGTACAGCCGGGCGACGTGGTCTACAAAGACCTCAACGGCGACGGTGTGGTCAACAACTACGACCGCGCAGCCATCGGCAACCCCCGTACGCCCGAGATCCAGTTCGGCATTCCGCTGGGACTCTCCTACAAGGGCTTCGACTTCAGCATGCTGTGGCAGGGCTCGGCGCTCTGCTCCGTACAGCTGAGCGGCCCGGCCGTATGGGATTTCCCGCTCTACGACCAGTCGCGTATCGGCAAGGTGCGCCGGATGCACCTCGACCGCTGGACGCCCGAAACGGCAGCTACGGCGAAATACCCCGCCCTGCACTACGGCATCCACAACAACAATAAACAGCAGTATTCGAGCCTCTTCCTCTACGACGCTTCGTACATCCGCCTGAAGAACGTCGAGATCGGTTACACGCTGCCCAAAGCCTGGACTTCGAAAGCCGGCATCCAGAACGTCCGCATCTACGTGCAGGGACAGAACCTGCTCACGTTCGACAACCTGGGCGACGTCGACATGGATCCCGAGATCAAGAACGGCGACGGCAGCTGGTTCCCCGTACAGCGTGTCATCAACATCGGCCTTAACATGACCTTCTAATCCAACAAAAACCAATGACAATGAAAAAAATCTTATATCTGCTCTGTAGCTGCTTTGCAGTCACGCTGATGGCTTCCTGCGAGGATTTCCTCGACAAGACCCCGCAGGGCGACAAAACGGATCAGGACATATTCTCGCGTTTCAACGAGACAGAAAGCCTGATCAACCGGCTCTACTTCTACGCCCGCGCCGCCGACCAGCCGCTCGTACACATCCGTTTCTTCAGCGACTCGGCGCTCACGGACGAATGCGAAGGCTCTTCGGCCGAGAACGGGTGGTCCAACAAGTTCAACGACGGCGACTGGGAACCGGGTTCCCAGCTCTACACCTCGTGCAACGCCACGACCAACTCCGGCGCCTGCCACACCTTCTGGCCCAAACTCTACGAAGACATCCGCTGCGCCAACGTCATCCTCGAAGGTATCGAGAAGTACAACACCCCGGATTCCGAGGCACGCCCCGGCACGCTTTCGCAGCGTATCGGCGAGGTGCTCTTCATCCGCGCCTACCTGCACTACTGCGTGCTGAAAAGCTACGGCGAATGCCCCTACGTCGACTATACGGTAAACCCCAACGCACTGCCGCCGTTCGAACGCGAGAACATCCATACGATCGTCGAGAAGATCTGCCGCGACTGCGACGAGGCCTATGCCCGCGTCCCGGCGCAGAACCTGATGGATCAGTTCGGCCGCGTGGAGAAAGGCGCCTGCCTTGCGCTGAAGGCCATGGCGCTCTGGATCGCAGCCACGCCGCTCTACAACGGGTCGACGCTCAAAGGCGACACCCGCAACTATGCGTCGGTCTACCAGTCGTACGACCCCGCGCGTTGGGACGCCGCAGCCGCAGCCGCCAAGGCCGTGATGGATTTCGAGGCCGAGGGGCAGAAACGCTACTCGCTCTACCAGGGTTCGCCCAAAAGCCAGACGACCGACTCGGGCGGCACGGATCAGAGCAACGGCGCGGTTTACAGCCGTCTTTGGGAGCTGTTCCACCGCACGATGAACGACGCCAAGAAGGCCGAATGGATCTTCTTCCACCTCCACTGCAAGACCGTGGGTTACCACAACGACATGTACCCGCCTTCGGCGCAGGGACAGGCACGCGAGGTACCCGTACAGGATCAGGTGGACGAATACGAGGTGATCGGCCCCGACGGCTACGGCTATCCGATCTATGCGCTCAAGCAGAATCACAAGGCGCTCTACGGCAGCCTGATCTCCGAGCAGGACATGGCCAAGGCCTATGACGACGGCAACCCCTATGTCAACCGCGACCCGCGTTTCTACCGCGACATCATCTACCACGGATCCATGTTCAAGGGCAAGTGGATCAACACGGCCACCGGAGCCGACGCCATCAACGCCGCCAACTCCACGTCGACGGGCTACTTCACCCGCAAATATTTCGACGGCTATTACACCAAGGGCATGTCGGGCAACTGGAACTTCGACGCGCCGCTGATCCGCCTGGCGACGATCTACCTGGTCTATGCCGAAGCGGTCACCCGCTCGAAGGGCGCCACCCCCGAGGTCTACAACCTGATGAACGAGCTGCGTGCCCGTTCGTTCATGGCCCCCATCCCGCCGGCCGCGCAGACCAACAAGGAGTTACTGCTCGACTACATCCTGCGCGAACGCCGCGTAGAGCTCTACCACGAAAAGAGCCGCTTCTTCTCGACGCGGTTCTACCTCGAACCGACCAGCCCCGAAGAACTGGCCAAGGATGCCCAGTGGAGTTCGATCCAGGGGACGAACGACCAGAAGGCACAGTTGTATTTCGACAAATACGGCGCCTACCCCAAGACGCAGCACCGCATCTGCGGCATGCGCCCCGTGGAAGACCCCAACGGCAAGATATCGGTGGGCGGCAAAACCTACCGCATGGAACGCTTCTGGAAGGAGGACCGCGTATTCCTCGAGAAGCACTACCTCTTCCCGATCCCGACCGAAGAGTTGCAGCGGGCCAACATTCCGCAAAACCCCAACTGGTAATTGACAATCACCGGCCCGACCGCCCGAACCGGCGGTCGGGCTGACAGTAAAACAGACTATGAAAAACGATTCAATCTTCACACGGCTCCGCAGGACGCTCAGCCTCGCGCTCACGGCCCTGATAGCCGCAACGATGATGGCGTGCGAGGGAGACGACAAAATGCTCACCGAGCTCCCCAAGCCCGACGACGGCAACGGAAACGGCACGACGGAGATCACGCCCGACAAGGGCATCACCCTCTACGGACTGGTAAGCGACAAGGAGGGCAACCCCCTCGAAGGGGTCGTCGTGAGCGACGGGTACAGCGTCGTGGCGAGCGACAAGAAAGGCGTCTACCAGATCGTGCGCGACCCCAACGCCAAGCACGTATTCATTTCGGTACCTTCGGGCTACGAAATCCCGGCACAGGCGAACTTCGGCTCCTACCAGGGTGCCTACCAGGCGGCCAACTCCGTCACCGGAAGCAGTTCGAAACCCTACCGGGCGGACTTCACGCTCACCAAACTCACCCAAAGCGACAAACGGTTCCTGCTCTTCGGGCTGGGAGACCCGCAGCCCGACAACAGCGACCATATCCAGCGGTTCCGCACGGAAGCCGTACCCGATGTGAAAAAGATCAGCGCGAAATACTCGATCCCGCAGGTCGGCATCGCCCTTGGCGACATCTTGGGTAAAGGCGACGCCCAGACCTTCACCTCGATGAAACGCGCCTTCGGCGAGACGGGCGTCCCGTTCTTCACCACGATCGGCAACCACGACAAGAGTTCGGTGGACTATACGGGCGACACCTACCGCGACGTGCTCGGGCCGCGCTGGTACTCGTTCAACCGCGGCGACGTGCATTTCATAGCGATGGACAACATCATCTTCACCGGCACGGAATACACGGGCGGCTTCACCGACGAGCAGGTGGCATGGCTGGAGAAAGACCTCAGCTTCGTCCCGACGGATAAAATGGTAATCCTCTACTACCACATCCCGCTGCGCGACAACACGGGCTACCTCAACCGCAAAAAGGTGCTCGACATGATCTCCAGGTATAAGAACCCCATCCTGATGTGCGCCCATACGCACTATTTCCAGCCTTACCACATGCGCTCGCACAAACTCTTCGAACGCATCCACGGCGGCACGTGCGGTTATTTCTGGCGTTCGACATGCGGCGGCGACGGCACGCCCAACGGGTTCATGGTCTACGAGATCGACGGCACGAAAATCATCGACACCTATTTCAAGGCCTCGCAGCGCGCCGACGACTACCAGATACGGCTCTATCGCGGCAACGCCGAGTTCGCAGGCCCCTATGCGACCTACAAATACGATGTCGGGGCGGACGTGGTCGTAGCCAACGTCTTCACTTCCGGAATGGACGGCACGACCTGGAAAGTCGAACTGTCCGAAGACGGCGGCAAGACGTGGAGCGTTATGACGGAGATGTCGCAGAGCTACGGCGACCGCTGGATCCGCGGCTACCACATCGGGGTCGAGAAACATCCGGTGGAAAGCGGCACCAGCCCCTGCTACCACCAATACCAGTGCAAGCTGAAAAATCCCGAAGCGACCGGCATCGTGGTTCGTGCGACCGACAGTTTCAACCATGCCTACACGCAGACGCGCTTCAACGAGAGCAACGATTTCACCGAAGCCGAGGGTTATTGACCCTCCCGGCCTCATCTATCGAGCGGGCAGCCACAGGGCTGCCCGCTTTTTATTTACACAGGGAGGGAGGGGGGGGGCACCGGATAAGAAACGGAGGGACCGTATGAAAAAGGAGGAAGGCGAAGCACGCAAAGAGAACAGGGAACCGCACACATGAAGGAGGGGAAGCGGCCGAATTCCCGGAAAAAGATTGCCGGCACAGCAACCGTTTCCAGGCTATTTTTCGTATCTTTGCCTCACGTCACAAACGGAGGGACAAAAATGGCAGACGATTATTTAGGCAGAAAAATGGAAGAGTACATGGCCCGCAAGGCATCGGGGCAGAGCAACCGCAGGCCGCTGGCGACATTGGGACGGTTACTGCTGAAAAACCGCAGCCACCGCGGTTACGACACCGGGTTCGTCGTACGCGAGGATCAGCTCCGGCGCATGATCGAGGTGAATACCAGGATCCCCTCGGCGCGCAACCAGCAAGTGCTCCGGTTCCGCCCCGTGCTGGCGGACGAAGCCCACAAAGTCCTGCCGCACATCCGCCTTGGCGGAGCCCTGCCCGCACTCCGCCTGCCCTTTCCGGGTACCGAGCCGAATGCCTTTATCATCATCTGCTCGACAGTCGAAGAGAACCGCTACGTCGACATGGATTTGGGCATCTCGGCCCAGAGCATGCTGCTCCAGGCAGCGGAGATCGGCCTGAACGGCATCTGCATCGGCGCATTCGACAAGGAGCGGATCAAACAGGAATTCCACCTGGCCTACGAACCGCTGCTGATCCTCGCCGTCGGCAAAGGCATCGAAAAGATCGAATTGGTGCCCATAGGCCCCAGCGACAGCCACACCTATTACCGCGAAAACGGCACGCATTACGTCCCAAAACTCCGCGCCGAAGAGTTGACAATCAAGGAATGATCCGCCCGTCGGTTCATTCGACCGCCTTCCACCATCGTCCGGGACGTCGCACCCCGGTGAGGGGATCTTCGGAATAGGTAATGCGGCAGGCCACATCGATTTTGCAGGTTGTAGTTCTCCAGATAACGCATCTCTCCGGTGTCGTAATCCTGCAACAGGCGCAGCGAACGGTCGAAGCTCAGCACCTCGCCGCTCAGGTTGAGCGACGGAAGCCGGCTCGCCTGGTAGGAGCGGAACGACCAGTACGAGGAGAGAAACGTATATTTGGCGACCATCGCGGCGATCGAATGGTTCTGCGCCGAATAGATCGCCTTGTCGAGCGTCAGGCGGAGCTGGATCTAAGTCCGGCTCGCAACCTTCTCCCGAACCGAATCCTGCGGCAAAGGCCGGTCTGCCCCGGATTGCGCCGAGGAAGAGATCGTGATACCTGCACAAACGATAAATATCAATGTACTTCGTACCGATATGAATTTCATAGGCTATTACAGTGAGATCGTGACGCAATCGGGGATATTACACAATACTATTATAAATCAGGAACCATCCACTCACCATAAAAACATTCCGGGCCGCTGCAATCGCACGACAACGAATCGACGGCAAACGAACCCGGATTTATTAAGTACTATGTATTATTCCACATATAAATTTAAATCAAAAAAATGAGATTTGCAACTATGCCGGAATAAAAGTTCGGGAAGGAGATAGATCGGGTCGTTTTAGGCGTCTCGAATGACATAAGACACCGGATCCCGCTCGGTACAACGCCTTTGCCATCTTTTCTGTTTCGTATTTCCATTTTCCAAGACGGCTTCGCCATCCACAACCAACGCATTGACCACCAAGTCATCGACGGATAAGCTTCGCTTGCAGCATTTTTGGCTGGCAGCACAAAATACGAACAGTTGCCGCCAAGTGGTTTCCCGGTTTGACTTCCGGTTTAACCAGACAGCTGAAAAACGCTGAAATACACGAGAATAGCACAAAAAAAAGACAGCTGCATTTCTGCAACTGTCTGATTTTCATTGGTGGGAACATGCGGATTTGAACCGCAGACCTCCTGCTTGTCGAGCAGGCGCTCTAAACCAACTGAGCTATGCTCCCGGAACAAAAAAAACCACTTGCATTACTGTAAGTGGCTGATTTTCAGTTGTGGGAGCTGAGGGATTCGAACCCCCGACCCTCTGCTTGTAAGGCAGACGCTCTG
>OLRP01001549.1_pt1 | contig 17807 bp, 18 predicted proteins | sample 1672401 | NCBI WGS metagenome assembly OLRP01 (sample SAMEA3136682, study PRJEB25190) | human gut metagenome | reverse complement strand
TAAGGCAAAGGTCTGCAACACCTCTATCCCCGGTTCAAATCCGGGTGGCACCTCTGGAACTTCAGATATAATTTATCTGAAGTTTTTTATTTGATTTAAATTTGAGATAGAATAAAAACGCCGGTATATTGTGTAAAAAGCACAGTATACCGGTGTTTTATGCTTAAAAAGCAAGATCAGCTGTTTAGAATTCCGGCAGCTCTGAGACTAGAGAGAAGCTGATTAAACTGGGTTACAACATCTGTCTGACCTGTAGCATCTGCTACTGCTGCGGCAGATGTTACAGGTCCGGCTGGTCCTGTGGCACCGGTAGGTCCAGTTGGTCCAGTAGGTCCAGTTGGTCCAGTAGCTCCGGCAGGTCCGACAGGTCCGATAGGTCCAGTTGGTCCAATAGCTCCGGCAGGTCCTGTAGCTCCGCTAGCGCCTGTGGCACCAGTAGCTCCTGTGACTCCGGCTGGCCCCTGAGGTCCTATTGCACCAGTAGCACCAGTAGCTCCGATTGGCCCTGGATATCCCTGTATACCAGGTTCTCCCTGAGGTCCCTGGGGTCCGATAGGACCAGCCGGTCCGGGACAACCTCTGGGCCCAGTAGGTCCGGTACAGCCCCGTGGTCCGGGAGGACCCTGACAGTCACAGCCGCAGCGATTGCTATTATTACAGCAAGAAGTGCCGGAAACATCGCTGGTCAGTGATTCAAGTGACTGATCTTTGAGAGGATGACGATGAAACAACATGCATTTTACCTCTGATATTAAGAAGTTTCACTATTATTATATGGAGAACGCCAGATACTGTTCACAGATTACATATTCTTTGCTACTTGTCTGAAGCCAATAATTGTTTCACCCTTTGTCAGGAAAAACCATGCTTCTGTAAAAAATATTGTTGATTTTGGATAATACAGGGCTCATCAGGATGAATTTTAGCAGCCCTTTGAAGGCAGTCAAAGGAGGTTTTGTATTGCCCAAGTTTGTCATAACAGACGCAGAGCTGTACCAAAGGAAGAAAATCATGGCAGTCAGGGATAAAAAATCCCCCATCTTGTTCACAGTAAGGTGCATTTAATGCTTGCTGATACCAGTAAACAGCAGAGATAAAAGCTGATTTTTCCAGAAAAAGATTTCCAAGTTCATAGCACATTTCAGCACGGGGAACATCAAACTGAAAGCTTTTAAAAAGAAGATTCATTGCTTTATCATTTTCACCAAGAGCACGGTAACAGTAACAGAGTTGCAGACAGGCATCCAGTTGATTTTCCAGCCATGCTTCGGGATTTTCCAGAAAGTGAAGAAATACAGCGGCAGCTTCTCGATAAAGCTTATGATAAAAAAGTTCTTTCCCATAATAAAATTCCTGACGGGAGTCTAAAACTTCGGCATTTGCGAGCATGTGCTGATAAATCCGAAGATTGCGGTCTGGATCAGAAATCTTAATTTTGCGATGCTCAATTTGAATAGGAGAGTAAAGAAGCTTACCGGAAAGAATGATTGCTTCATGTACCTTTCCACACCATCTGAAATTACAGGAGGTTTTTAAAATACGTTCCCGGTAATAGGAAAATGCAGGAGACTGATCTGTATGGAAAGCTGTAATATATTTCATCATTACGATATCAGTGTCAGAGGGAAGAGAATTTTTCAGGGAAGAAAGGAGAGTCAGGTTAGCAGGAGTGATCAGATCATCCGCATCCAGCCACATCCAGTAGTCTGTGTGGACTTTCTCTAAAAGAAAATTTCTGGCAGCAGAAAAATCCTCGCACCAAGGAAAGTCAAACACCTGAGCTCCATATTTACAGGCAATTTCTTTCGTCTGGTCGACGGAACCGGTATCTGCAATGAGAATATGATCTGCAATATCAGTCATTGGTGAAAGAATTCGGGGAAGAACATCTGCTTCGTTTTTGACGATCATGCATAAACTTAGAGAAATCATACAATAGATAATACTCCGGGACACTATTGCAACAAGATATGTAAGATTAGCGTGAAATATGATAAAAACCGTAGCTGTAAAAAGTTACGCAGCTACGGTTTTGGCAGATATTATTCATCAAATTCTGCAGTGACGATAAATCCTCGGGGAGTATGCTCAATATTCTTGATAATACCTTTTCGGGATTTGATCCGTCTGGCATTGGGATAGCATCCTGACATGGCTACGGCTGGTTCAATAATGTAACTGTAATTCATGAAGGATTGGTATTCGGTGATTTCTACTTCATCACCGATTTCAATCAGTCCCTGACGCTCCATTTTAAATTTTTCCTGACGCATGGAATAATCCTTCTTTCTTTAATATTATTTTATTGATAGTGTGAATATCTGATAGTTGTGAACCTTACCTTTATATTAACACATATGAGTAAATGAAGAAAGTCCTGTAAAAAGGGTACTTGCTTTTGTAGAATGAATTATATATAATATTATAGAAGTTTTCTATCAAAACGATAAGAAAACAGGCTTGAAATTATGAATAGAATTATCGGCTGAAAGGGTAACAAGTAATGCGTAAGATTATAGTCTGTGATGATGTGGAACTGGAAAGACAGCTTTTAAAAGATATATTACATGAATATTTTGAAGAAATCCATGAGGAGATTTGCGTTGAGGAATATTCTTCCGGTGAGGTACTTGTAGCTGACGCTGAGGAGGGATACCTGGAGGGAGAATTGCTTTTTCTGGATATCTATATGGACCAGTTGAATGGTATGGAAACAGCCAGAAAACTTCGTGCGCTTTCCTGCAATATACCGATTATATTTCTGACAGCATCTCCGGATTTTGCTGTTGAGAGCTATGAGGTACAGGCATCCGGATATTTGTTGAAATCCTTTTCCGAGGAGAAAATAAAGAAGCTTTTGAATCGTATTCTGAAGACAGATATGCAACGCAGGGTTGCAATTAAAAGTAAACGTCAGTATCGATATCCGTATACAGATGATATTGTATATGTTGAAAGTGATAAGCATACCATTACACTTCATCTGTCCGATCAATCAGAAATTGTAGCACAGGATAAGCTTATAGAGATTGAAAAGAGAATAGATGAGAAGAGATTTCTGCATTGTCACCAGAGTTATCTGGTTAATATGGATTATATAAAGGATGTAAAAGAGGATTTTGAATTACAGGATGGGACAATAATTCCTATTCGTGTTCGAGGAAGAAAGGAAGTGCTGGATAAGTATAATGAGTATTTTGCCAGCCATTTTGAATAAGGTATTTAGTATTATTGAGGAATATGCCTGAAAAAATGAGGAAAATGCATAAATGAGAAATTTATAAAAAAGTCTGATATAATACATCATGAAGGAAGAAAAACCTGATTCAAAACGCGGAAAATGAATGATCTTTTTGCGATGCTGTGAGGCAGACAAAAAATGAAAATTGGAAAAGTGTGTATGAAAATCCCCTCAGTACAGGATGTGTCCGCGTCATCTGAAACTGAGGGGATTTTTTTGAAATAATTACAGTGCCAGCTCCAATGAGGTATCTGCAAAGAAAGTATTGGCATTGTATAGATATAGTACTTCCTGAACATTCTCAACTTGAAGCAGCTGTTCCAGATCTCCATAGTAATAACGGGGATCGATCATAATGATTTTACGGTAATGTTGTGCAAGAAATGGGACAAAACTGTTGGCATAAGAATCCTTCAGAACCAGAAGGGTATTATTACTTTCAGTAGGAGTGCTGATTTTTATCTGTGCATGATTACCGCCGAAGAACAGGGCATATTTATCTCTGGTATTAAGCTTTGAAGTATCATAGAAGCTTGCAGATTTTTTTTGTTCCTCTACATAATTAACAACAGAGGAAAGGGTATTATCTCCATTAGGAAGGAAAACATCAATTTCATCGGTTTCACTGGAACGGAAACCGCTTTTGGCAGAGAGTGTTCCTTTGAACGTCTGGGATACAGGAGCTTTATCATAAGAGTCAGAGGAGGTATCGATTCCCATAACAGCAGCTGCCTGGAGATAAGCGTAGTAGGCACCCAGAGTGGTCCAGTGATGATCAGTGTGATAATAAAGATCTTCTGTTTTGTGATCAGTAAAGGTATCACGGATATCAATAAAGGTAACTCCTGCAGAAGTGAGAGAATCCTTCAGATTATCTATCCAGGGATTCTGATCGTCAGCAGGTGCAAAAGCAGGGAGCTTTGATTTCAGGATGTTTACTGAATTGGGTGCAATCAGTGCATATTGTTTCAGGTCTGAATGCTTCTGCGCGAAGGCAGTCATAGCATTGACTGTAGCATCATATTGAGTCTGAGGAGGAGCGTTAAAGCCTTCCATCAGATATCCATTTTTGCCAAGATACACACCATTTTCCTCCACTTTACCCATCAGCCTGTCTGTAGTGGCTTTTAAAGTAATCCACATATCACGAAGGGGGAACTGATCGTTTTCATAGGTTTCAAATTGTTTTTCGTATCCTCCGGAGACTAATTGATCCAGTTTCAGGGCAGGCCTGGATGCCAGTACCCGGTTTTCTTTTTCAGAGAATCCGGTATCAGGCAGGATAATACTGCTTACCAGTACAATTATAAGAAGCAGAAAAAAAAGAAGCCCTAATCTGTGAAAGAATAGTCGGTAATTTCTCAGTGATTTTTTCATAGGTACCGTCCCTTCTAAAATTTCGCGTATAAAAATGGTGTATAGGAATTATAAACCATATAGGCTACAGACAATGCCAGTAGTATAAGATTTATAAGGAGCGCTCCTGCTGGTTTTTGCTGGATTAGTCGCCTGAAACGTTGGTACAGTCCGGGTCTGCATGCCAGAATACTGATGATAAAAAGTATCAGGCCTGTTTTCAGATAATAAAGTGCAGTTGTGTCTGCAAAGCTGCTGGCTCCTATACCAAACAGTGCACCCAGATAATGGCCAAGTGCAGAAAAGTTTGTCTGACTGAAAAATACCCATCCAATCATGACTGCAATCATAGTATAGGCTGTGCGTAGCCAGGAAGGGAGTCTATCCAATAAGTTATTTAGTACAAATTTTTCAAGTAAGAGGAGAAGGCCGTAGTATAGTCCCCATAACACAAAGTTCCAGCTTGCACCATGCCATAGTCCGGTCAGAGCCCAGACAACCAGAATATTTCGGATATGTTTTATGACTGAGACACGGTTTCCTCCAAGAGGAATGTAGATATAATCCCGAAACCAGCTTCCAAGGGAAATATGCCAACGTCTCCAGAACTCGGAAACACTTGTGGAGATATATGGATAGTCAAAGTTTTTGTTAAAATCAAATCCCAACATTTTTCCCAACCCAATGGCCATGTCAGAATAGCCGCTGAAATCAAAATATATTTGCATAGTGAAAGTCAGAATTCCAATCCATGCGGTAAGCACAGACATTTGAGTATTACTGCAGATTCCTGCATATAGAGCAGATAGATTATCAGCCAGGAGTACTTTTTTTGCAAGACCCTTAATAAAAAGTTCTGTTCCTGCACCAAAGCGGGAAATATTGACAGAACGTCTCTCAAGTTGTTCCTGGATATCTGCATAGCGGATAATAGGACCTGCAGCAGTATAAGGAAACATGGTGCTGTAGGTTGCAAAGGTAAGAAAGTTCTGTTGTGCTGTAATCTTACTTATATATATATCAAAGAGATAGGACAGGTTCCTGAAGGTATAAAAGGAAAGCCCGATTGGCAGAGAAAGTTCCGGATGGGAAATATGAATGCCTGTAATTCCGCCAAAGGTATCCAACAGGAAACCATAATATTTAAAAAATACAAGAATGCCAAGATTGATAATGATGGCAAAAACAAGATTCAGTTTTTGCTTTTTATCATCATAATAAAGCCGCTCCAGTTCAGTACCCATATAATAGTTAAATACGCTGGAGAAAAGCATAAGAATCACATAAACAGGTTCTCCCCATGCGTAAAATATAAGACTGCCTAAAAAGAGCAGCAGATTGCGAAGCTTTCCCGGAACCAGATAATAGATCAGCATAAAAACCGGAAGAAAGCAGAAAATAAAAAAGATACTGTTAAATACCATAACGAATGTTCTCCAATCTGCCTTATATCAAGGATAGAAATGCATGCTGCCAGCTATGGGCATCGGCTCCACACATATAATATACATAGTTTCCTTTTTTTCCTACAGCTGCATTATTTAAGAGAGCCATCTGGTCTGTACCATATCCTTCAAATACATTTTTCTGACTGGACAGGTGTGCCTGGGCGTTTTCCAGCAATATCTGTGCCTGGGCACGGTCTTTGGCTTTCATAATGCAGATTTCTTCAACAGCCATAGGAGAGGAGGCCTTATAAAAGAAAAAACCGTCAATATCCCGCTCCTCTGTTTGATAATAGCGTTTCAGATCAGCGCGGGTTTCTTTATTCAATGCAATGATGGCCTGATCTTTTTCCATAGACTGGGCAATCTGATCCATGGGAATGTTCCGGGCATTATCGGAGGAGTAAAGCGCTGTAAGATATATTACAAGCAGAATCACCAACCCGGTCTTTATAAGTATATGTTTATTTATTTTCATGTCTGTAACCCCGCTGCCTGTGCCATATGTGTGAGCCATTTAGGGTAATAATCCTGGATCACATGCTCACCGTCCGGTTCGTACAGGTCCTCTGAGCTTCCCTCCACAATGGCTGAATTGTCAATAAAGGTACATCCCATTTCCTGGCAGAGACTGATAAGTCCTTCGTTATACTGCGAATAATAGGCAAGATCAGGAGTCGCTTCAATAGCAGCATCCGTGATCGGAAGAATACAGTTTATGTAAATTGGGATATCCGGCAGTGCTTCCTGGATTTTGACAATTTGTTTTTTGTAATCTGCTACAAATCCAGAAGAATCAGCCCCGTAAATTTCCAGATCATTGGAGCCGAAAGCCATGAAAACATGACTGGGATTCAGGCTGATCGCAGTAGCAATCTGTTCATCAGCTCCGGCCACACTTAATCCAAGCTTGGCTACTACTACATCAGTATCCAGATATCCATATTCCACAATAGAATTTGTGATGGAATCTCCAAGAATGACACTGCCTGCAAAGGCCTGGCGGATCTGCACATCATCGAGAACAGTGCTGCTGTCCATATTGCGCAGAGAATCATCTTCTTCCGATTTTTTCAGATTCTGAAGCTGCTGCTCAGTCTGAGCAATATCTGCGTTTTCCAGTTTCTGAAGTTTGGCTACGTTCTCCTGGCAGATTCTATCATCGCCGGAGCCTGGCCGACTGTATAAAAAGACAATGCTTCCCACAAGGATAAGCCCTGCGGGAATAAGAAGTAAAAGCTTATTAAAATCTTTGTTTTTCAAAATAAATCCTTCCTGAAGTTCAATTGCGAAATGTATCGAATTTATTATAATACGTGAAAAAAAAACTTCAAGGAAAAATTCACAGCTTTTTCATATTTTTATAAAAAAGTGATGGAGTTGTGTGTGGACGTTTGGAAAAAATAGAGGTATACTTTTATTATCTGAGCGGATATGTCATCTGTCGGGTTACTTGTCTTTGATAAAGAAAAATAACCGAAAGAGAGACAGAACTGTAAAAATAATTGTCAGGAGGATTCATCTGTGGAGAAAAAAACTTCAAAGTTTCTTAGAGGGGAGATTCTTTCCTCAATCTGTTACATTGTATTGGGATTGTGCCTGGTCCTGATCCCGGATCAAACAGTAAACATTATCTGCAAGGTAGTATTTGGGCTGGTGATGATCGCAGCGGGAATTTATCATATTGTAATTTATGCTGCTGAAAAAGAGAAGGCAACGGTGCTGGATCTGTTTACCGGAGTGATTGCTGCTGTTCTGGGAGTATTTCTTTTTTTTACGCCACAGATTGTGATTAAAATTCTGCCATACCTGTTGGGTGCTTTTGTAGTAGTTGACAGCATCTGGAAATTTAAGGGCAGCAGCAAATTGAAAAAGGTAAATCAGGGACAGTGGAAGGTGCTTTTTATCGGCAGTCTGATTTTTCTGGTACTGGGAGTCGGAGTGATGGCCTATCCTTTTAAAAAAGTTTCCAGAATGATTTTGGTTAGTGGAATACTTCTGATAGTAAATGGTGCTGCAGATTTTGTATTCTTGATTTTGATGAAGGTATGTCTGAAAAAGGGACAGAAGCGTATGCTAGAGAAAGAACAGCAGAATAACGTTTCAGATGAAGCAACAGATCACACAGAGGATTCTGAGAATGTGGCAGAAACCAGTATGCCTGAAGCTCAGGAAGAAAATAAGGCAGATGTGGAAGTTTCGGAGGAACCGGCAGTGGAAACAGCAGCCCCCATAGAATTGGAAACAGCTGAGACTGCCGATGCAGCAGAGGCAGTGTTTTCCATGGAAGAGGCTCCCGATAAGGCAGAAGAAAGCCCTAACAAAGAAATTCAGTCTATGCTGAAAAATCATGATGAACCGCTGGAAGAGTGGAAAGATTGAAGAAAGTGAAGAGCGGTTTCAAAGGGAACAGGAAAATTATGAAAAAAAGAACACCAGTTATTATGAATATGTCCGGAATATATAGAGAAGAAAAATTCTGGAAGGGACAGGAAACTGTCTGGGTAGAAGCAGAAGATATTACCGGTACGAACTGTTATTGTGATGAAGACGCAAGAACTGAGATCAGTTGTCGCATAGATAAATTTTCATCGGAAGGAGTCCATTTTATTGACTCAGGAAACTATCATTATCTTACACGTTTGTGGATTGGGAAAATCAAACAACCTTTCAGGCTTCTGGTGTTTGATAATCATACAGATATGCAGCCTCCTGCTTTTGGGGGGCTGTTGTCTTGTGGAGGATGGATTGCAGCTGCATTGGAGGAACTTACAAATCTGCGACAGGTGATCCTGATCGGTCCGGATGAAAATGCATATAGCCAGGTAGATGAGAGGCTTCGGAAAAAAGTGGTATTTCTTTCCAGAGAGACCCTTTTGACAATGAAGGAGGAAGAAATCTGCGGTTTCCTGAAAAATGTTATGATGGACAGTGAATTACCTGTTTATCTTTCGGTTGATAAGGATGTGCTCAGCTCAAAAGAGGTCTCAACTGCCTGGAGTCAGGGAGATATGAAACTTACCACTTTACTTGCCTGTGTAGAAACTATGCTGGAGTGTGGAAAAAGCAATGAAGGCCGGCTTCTGGGAGTGGATATCTGTGGAGAAGCTGATGTAAAAGGTATTCATGATAACGATGGCAATGACAGGGCAAATTTACAGTTGCTGAAGTTGCTGTGTATATAATAGGAAAATAGAATCAGAAAAAATATTGTTTTTTATATTTTGAAATAAAAAGCATGATGAGGAGAAATATCAGTTTATGAAAAATGAGCTTTTAAAAATAGGTCCGCTGACTCTTTATGGTTATGGTTTTATGATTGCCATAGGAGTGCTGGCTGCCTGGCTGGTGGTGGAGCAGAGGGCAAGAAAGCTGCAACTGGCCTGTGAGCATATTTTCTATTTAGTGCTCTGGTGTGTTCTGGGTGGATTTGCATCTGCAAAAATTCTGTTCTGGATTACAGAATGGAAAGAAGTGATCCGGAATCCGTTGGGGATGTTCAGTTCTGATGGATTTGTGGTCTATGGAGGAATTATAGGAGGAATCCTTGCAGGCTGGATTTACTGTAAGGTAAAGAAATTAAATTTTTTAACGTATTTTGACCTGGTGATGCCTTCCATTGCTCTGGCACAGGGATTTGGAAGAATCGGATGCTTTCTGGCAGGATGCTGCTATGGAAAGGAAACTCAAGGAGGATTGTCGGTGATTTTTACGGATTCGGATTATGCACCTAATAATATTCCACTAATTCCCACACAAATTTATTCCAGTATTCTGGATTTTCTGCATTTTTTCCTTTTGCTTTATATTGCCAGACATAAAAAAGCAGAAGGAGAAGTGGCAGCCTGTTATTTGATTTTTTACAGTGTGGGACGTTTTATTTTGGAATTTTTCAGGGGAGATCTGGAAAGGGAAAGTATAGGAGTTTTATCTACCTCTCAGTTTATTAGTATTTTTACAGGAGTTGCCGGAATGGTAATGCTTGGAGTAATAAAGAAAAGGGCAAAGAAGTAAATATTCAAGGATAAACTACTATTTTTATGTTTTAGGGCATAGCCTGTAATAAAGCCTGCATGTGAGGATTCGGTATGTTCGGGTCAGCAGATGTTGAAAAGAATTTTATAAATATGCAGCAGGGAATCTCCGGTTCTTCTTCTGGGCAGAATATAGCACCTGCCCAGAACCAGGAATACGGAGATTTTATTCTGAGAAACTGGGAAACGATTTCGGAGGCTGACATGAAAAGGATGAATGCTGTTTTTCAGAAGGTAAATGAAATGTTCGGTATTCTTTATATTCCTTTGGAGCAGGCCGGAGTTCTGGAAATCAATTCCTATACCTATTCTTCTATTCCCAAGTGCTATAGTCCTATGGATATAAATGCCATGGATGCCGGGGGAATCAGTCAGAGCTATCGTCAGCCTTATCTGAAGCTGCAGGGTGAAGGAGTAGCTATAGCTGTGATTGATTCGGGAATTGACTATACACATCCGGTTTTTCGTGAAGGAGACAGGAGCAGGATCGCTTATCTGTGGGATCAGACAATAATGGAAAGTGGAAATGAAGCAGTTCCCTATGGGAAAGTCTTTGTGCGGGAAGAGATTGAGCAGGCGATTAAGTCAGAAAATCCCTATGAGACAGTACCGTCCCGCGATGAAAATGGACATGGAACAGCGTTGGCCGGTCTGGCAGCAGGAAATGTGGTCCCTTCTGAAAATTTTTCCGGGGCAGCACCTGGAGCAACTCTGATCATTGTGAAACTGAAGAAGGCTAAGACATACTTAAAAGAATTTTATCAGATTCCGCCTTTGGCAGAAGTTTATCAGGAAGATGATATTATGCTTGGAGTGTCTTATGCAGTTCGAATGGCAAAGAAAATGGGAATGCCTGTATCAGTCTGTTTGGGACTTGGAAGCAGTCAGGGAGCCCATATTGGAGACAGTGAACTGAGCCGGTATCTGGATTATATTAATGAAGATGCAAATGTTTCTGTATCTGTGGCTGCGGGAAATGAAGGCATTGCCCAGCACCATTTTACAGCTGAATTATCAGAAGAGCAGGAAACAGTGGAGTTAAAAATCGGAGAGCAGGAAGGGGGATTTTATACAGAATTCTGGGGAAATCCACCGGATGACTATAGGATTTCAGTTCAGTCACCGGCAGGTGAGATTCTGGATATCAGTACCTCTATTGGGTCTGTGACCCAAAAGCTGTCATTTATTTTTACTGCGACACAGGTTCTGGTGAATTATGTAAAAATGGAACGATCTACCGGAAAGCAGCTGATTTATTTCCGGTTTCTTCATCCGGCCTCTGGAATCTGGAAAATTCGTGTACAAAAGGAGAAAGGGCCGGGAAACAGATTTCATATGTGGCTTCCTGTACAGGGATTGATTTCACAGGATACTTATTTTCTGCAATCGAATCCCTATTCTACAGTGACTGCTCCGGGAGATTCTGTGCGAAGTATTACTGCTACAGCTTATCAGTATAGGGATGCCAGTCTTTTTTTCCAGGCTGGCCGGGGCTTTACTCCGGATGGACAGGTAACACCGGATCTGGCTGCACCGGGAGTGGAACTGACAGTGCCTTTGAATGGACAGCAGAATTTTGGAAAAGCAACAGGAAGCAGTTTGGCTGCGGCGATTACCTGTGGGGCAGCAGCTCTGTTGCTGGAATGGGCCATTGTCAGAGGAAACCTTCCTTATGCATCAGGGAGTGCTGTGAAATTTGCCTTGCAGAAAGGAGCTGTGCGGGAGGAGAGGATGAATTATCCTAATCCTGAGTGGGGATTTGGAAGATTGTCTGTAATAGACAGCATACCGGAATAAGAAATATTTCTATAAAAAAGTAAGATTTTTTGGTATACTTGTAAGGTAAGAAATCAGAAAAACAGTAGGAGGAAAAGGATGGATCAGGCAGAAAAGGATAAAATCATCCATAAATTAATTGATGCACACAGAACGATTTCCACAATGGAGAGCTGTACCGCTGGCTTGATCGCATCGACGATCACAGACACAGAAGGGGCATCTGCAATTTTTCCCGGAGGGTATGTTACTTATTTGAATGAGACAAAGGTATTCATAGGGGTAGATAAAAATGTGATTGCCCAGTATGGAGTATATTCAAAAGAATGTGCAGAAGAAATGGCAAAAACAGTACAGAAAAAAATGAAAACGGACATTGCCATAGGAATAACCGGAACTACCGGGAACGTTGATCCAAACAATGCAGACAGTGTTCAGGGAGTGGCTTTTTTCTGCATCCTTGTGCATGAGAAACCTTATGTTTTTGAAGTGCATGCAGAGGTTTCCGGCATGAGCCGCCATGAGATAAAACTTTTATACACAGACAGGGTATTCCAGGAACTAAAAAAACTTGTAAAATGAGGGGATTTTCTGAAATTACTGTAACAGAAAATAAAAGAGGAAAAGGATAAATGAGAGATAAAGAAAAAAGTGTGATGACCACTCATTGTTATCTGGAAAAGGATGGGAAATATTTGATGCTTCACAGAATTTCCAAAAAAAATGATGTGAATAAGGATAAGTGGATTGGTATAGGAGGACATTTTGAAGAGGGAGAAAGTCCGGAAGAATGCCTGTGCAGAGAGGTTTACGAAGAAACAGGATATCGATTGCGTTCCTGGAAATTCAGAGGAATTGTAACCTTTACCCAGGAAGGGTATGGGACAGAGTATATGTGTCTGTATACTTCAGAGGAATTTGAAGGAATTCCTAGGGAGTGTGATGAAGGAAAATTGGAATGGATTCCCAAAGAAAAGCTTACTGAACTGAATATGTGGCCGGGAGACAGGATCTTTAACAAGCTGATCAGAGAGAACGCACCCTTTTTTTCACTGAAGCTCAGTTATAAGGGAAATGATCTGGTGGAAGCTGTACTTAATGGGAAAGCACTGACAGCTGCTGAAGGTGAGTGAACTGCTCACTGCCTGAGGCTGCCAGTGCTTCTCAATATTACATTCTATTTGCGGTATACAAAATCCGGCAGTCCGTCTGTACCAAGGGGGATTTCGACCGTTCCCTGGATTAATGGAGCCGCGTAGTCAAGAAAATCCTGGGTTACATCTGAGCCATCAGCAGTGATCCAGTCTGCAGGAACTGTTTTTTCTTCATTACAGATGGCATTCACATCTTCCAGGCTGCATTTCATGGAATAGCTTCCGTCAGTGCCTGTTTCACGAAGGAAAGAAACCATTTTTCCGGTTTCACCATTCAGTGCTGCCTGTACACCGAAATTACCGGCAGTAACAGCTTCCATCTGGTCAGTGGCGGACATCATGGAGACGGAACAGCGCTGGCTGACATTAAGTTCCACAGAACGTGCTTTTACACCCAGACGGCTGCGTACCAGATTTTCCAGATATTTTCCACAACCTGCCAGCATTTTATGTCCAAAGGTATCTATACCTACAGAGCTTTCATATTCGCAGATGAAAGTGCCCTCTGCATCGTGGATTCCTTCAGAGACACAGACGATTACATTGCAGTTCTTTTCAAAGGATTTCTCAACAGCTTTGAGGAAAGCTTCCTGATCAAAGGTTGTTTCCGGGAGATAGATCAGGAGTGGATTGTCACCTTTATATTTTCGGGCAAGGGCGGAGGCTGCAGTGAGCCAGCCCGCATGACGGCCCATGATTTCTACAATAGTAACGGATTTTTTCTCATAGACATTTGCATCTATGGTAATTTCACGAACTGTAGAGGCTACATATCTGGCAGCACTTCCAAAGCCTGGAGTGTGGTCAGTATGAACCAGGTCGTTATCAATGGTTTTGGGCTCTCCGATAATGCGGATATCGCTGCCTGTCTGGGCTGCATACCGGGAAAGCTTGCTTACAGTATCCATGGAATCATTTCCGCCAATATAGAAAAACCAGCCGATGTTCATTTCTCTGAATTTTTGAAAAAGTCTGGGGTAAATCGGATCTTCCAGAGATTCAGGAAGCTTATAGCGGCAGGAGCCGAGGTAGGCACCTGGAGTAGTTTTAAGTTTTTCAAGGCTGCTTCCGGGAAGTGCTGTGGCAAAATCTAAAACAGTTCCTGCCAGAAAGCCTTCGATTCCATTTACCATACCGTAAATATGTTGAATTTGTTCGGGATGTCGTAACCCTTCGGACACAACACCGTAGAGACTGCTGTTAATGACTGCAGTAGGGCCGCCGGACTGACCGACGATCAGATTTTTTTTGGACATGAGTTACCTCCTGGATTTTTTTGTAAAAGATATGGAAATCTTTTACTTGTAAAGCTAAAATGATTATATCATAGAGCTACTTTAAATGAAAATCTTTTTGTGATATTATGAAAATCAGATATTAGTACATGAAAACGGGGTGACAGTATGAGAGATCTTAAGCTGTATCAGGCACTGGAAATCTGGTTTGGCGGACAGCAGGAAAACCAGGATGCTAAGTATCAGGAAGCTGAGAAATATCTCAGGCTTCGCATACGTCCGGCAATGGAAATTCTTTTGGAAGAAGAGGATACAGAGCGGATGCAGTGTCTGGAGGAACAGGGCTGGTTCGGGAGAAAGGAACTGGATGGTTTTATCCATAGTGCCAGTGAGAAGGAAAAGCTTCGGTCTCTGATATGGTTGCTGCATCTGAAAAATGAAAAGTATGGATATACAGGGAAAGATTTTTCTTTGTAAAACCGGGTAAAAGATCACAGCAGGAGAAAAAGAAACAAAGAATATGGGTAATGCTGAAAAACAAGAGCTTTTGGGAAAGAATATTCTGCAGAACTGCAGAAATGAACTGTATCTGGACTTTCCTTATCTGGACGGGGCATTTGCAGGTCTGGAATACAAGGCGGACAGTAATATTTCCACTATTGGGACAGATGGAGAGAAAATCTATTTTAATCCCCAATTCCTTATGGAAAAATATGTGGAGGATCCTGCTGCTTTAAGAAGAGGATATCTGCATATTCTGTTACATTGCCTGTATCTGCATGTTTTTCTGATACCGCAGGGTTCGGAAGTATCAGCAGAAGCTGTTGAAAGAAATGAATGGGATAGGGAATGTGATCGTTTTGTTGAAAATCTGATTGAAAAAGCAGTCCGGGAGAAAAAAATACAAAGTCTGGACAGGCGTGTCTCTGATTTTTCTGAAAAAGACAATCATTTTGACGATCATTCTATCTGGAGGATACATCGGGGATTTTCATCTGACAGCAAAAGGAACAGGAAGAAGTGGGAACATATTTTAGCATATACTTCTCAGAATAAGAACGGAAGTCAGGGAAAGGCCGGGAGTAGGTCTGATAACCGGCAGGAAGAACTGGATGAGATTTATCGAAGCAGATACGATTACCGGAAATTTCTGAAACAGTTTTCCAGGCCACGGGAAGAAGTGGAACTGGACACAGAGAGCTTTGATTATATATTTTATCATTATGGCATGGAGCATTATAAAAATCTTCCGTTGATAGAACCATTAGAATACAAAGAAGTAAATCGTCTGGAGGAGCTGGTGATCGCAATCGATACTTCCGCTTCCTGTTCCAGAGAAACAGTACAGCATTTTCTGGGAGAAACTTATGCCATTCTCAGTGAAAGGGAGAATTTTTTTCATAAAATGAAGGTGTATATTCTTCAATGTGACTGCTTTTTACAAAAAGTGGATGTAATTCATTCTGAGGAAGAATGGAAGGAATATGCTGATCAGGTGGTGATCCAGGGCAGAGGCGGCACGGATTTTCGTCCAGTGTTTCAGTTTGTGAGGGAGAAACAGAGGAAAAAGGAATTGGAGAATCTCCGGGCACTGATTTATTTTACAGATGGTGATGGCATTTATCCCAGGCAGAAACCAGATTATGAAACTGCTTTTGTATTCCTGGAACGTTCAGAGAAAATGAAATTGGTTCCGGACTGGGCACTTTGCCTGATTACAGGGCAGAAGGAGAAAAAATGAACATACAGGAAGCAAAAAAAGAAATCTGTCATACTTTAAAAGCATATCTGATGAAGGATGAACATGGGACATATAGTTATCCTGTTTTGCGGCAGAGACCGATTCTTCTTATGGGACCGCCAGGTATTGGGAAAACTGCTGTTGTAGAACAGGCAGCCAGGGAATGTGGGCTGGGCTGTATATCTTATACAATTACCCATCATACCAGACAGAGTGCCATTGGACTTCCGGAAATCAGTCACAGGGTTTATAATGACAGAAAAGTGACAGTGACGGATTATACCATGAGTGAGATTGTGGCATCGGTATATGATTACATGGAAGCAACCGGGAAGAAAGAGGGAATTCTTTTTATTGATGAGATTAACTGTGTGTCGGAAACATTGGCACCGGCTATGCTTGCACTGTTGCAGAATAAGACTTTTGGCAGTCATAAGATTCCGGAAGGGTGGATTCTTGTTGCAGCCGGAAATCCTCCGCAATATAATAAATCTGTCAGGGAATTTGATATCGTAACGCTGGACAGGGTGCGAAAAATTGAGATTGAACCGGATTGCAGAGCATGGCTTTCCTATGCCAGGGCAAACCATGTACATAGGGCAGTGACGTCTTATCTAGAAATGAAAAAGCAGAATTTTTATTTGGTGGAAAATTCAGCAGACGGAAAATTTTTTGTTACAGCCAGAGGCTGGGAAGATTTGTCCAGACTTCTGGACAGCTATGAAAAACTGGGATTTGAAATCAGAAATGAAATAATCGGAGAATTTTTGCAGAAAGAGGAAATTGCGAGAGATTTTTCTGCATATTATGGGCTGTATAGAAAATATGGACAGGATTATGATTTTTCAGGTATTTTGAATGGGACATGTACAGAAGAGGAACAGAGAAAAAAGGAGATGGCCGTTTCCCAGGGAAGCTTTGAAGAAAAATTTGCAGTGGTAAATCTTTTAAATGGGGCTCTGGACAGTGCTGCTGCGGAATATGAGAAACTGGAACAGTTTACTGAGACCTTATATTCCCAGCTGCTTTATCTGAAATCATATCTTAAAAAGGAAAGTGAACAGGACTTCAGAAACAGACTGGATGATTTTATTCAGAAGCAGCGGCAGAGTCTGATGGTAAAAGTGGATATGGAGTTGATTTCAGTGGGGGAACACCAGCTCCAGGAGAAAACACTGAAAACTCTGGAGACATATGTGAACCGTGTAAAAGGGGAACATATCCGGGAATCTCAGGATGGTTTTGATAAAATCAGGGAGTATTTCAGGGAAGAGGTGGAAATCCGGGATAAAGAGACAAAAAAAATGGAAACAAAACTTCAGCGGGCCTTTGCATTTATAAAAAATAGTTTTGGCGATGGACAGGAGCTGCTTTTATTTATTACAGAGATAACCGGAAGTCCGGTACTTGTAGATTTTATTGCACAAAATGGCTGTCCGGCTTATTTTAAATACAGCAGGACATTGCTGGGGAAAAACAGAGAAAGAGAATTACAGAAGATGTGCCGGGAAGTATTACAATAAATGAAATATATTAAGTTATTTTGGAGGTGACTGCATGTCAGAGAAGAAACCGAAAAAAAAGAAAACAGCAGGAGATGTGATTCTCACAGTGATTCTGATCGCAGCAATTTGTGTTTTTTGCTATGCCGGCTATAATTTGTTTCATATTTATACAGAGTACAAAAAGGGAACAGATGAGTACAATCATATAGCACAGATGGCAGTGACAGAGCGTGACCCGGAGGAAGCGGCGGAACCCACTGCAGAAGGGGGACTGGAGGCTCCTATGAACATTGACTTTAAATCTCTGAAAAGTGTTAATG
>OLRP01001535.1_pt1 | contig 17891 bp, 13 predicted proteins | sample 1672401 | NCBI WGS metagenome assembly OLRP01 (sample SAMEA3136682, study PRJEB25190) | human gut metagenome | reverse complement strand
AGGTGAACGTGAACGACGTGCGTTTCGCCAAGATGATCAAGGACGTGCAGCAGAGCATCGCCGATTACTATACGCGCCAGATGCCGAAGATCCTCTCCAAGATCAACTCGCTCGTCGCCCGCGGGGAGTACGAGGATGCGATGGCCGCGCTGGCGGTAGTGCCGGAGAATGTCGATGAGTACGAAACAGTCTCCGACCTCAAGGTGCAGGTCTACAACAAACTGCTCGAAAACGAGGTGAAGCGGGCCGTCGCCGAAGCCGATATTCTGGTCCGTCAGGGCGATATCGACGCGGCGCTGGATTTGTGCCGCTCGTGCAATCCGGTAAGCCCCAATTACGGCGAGGTCGTCCGCTTCCTGAACCGGCTCGACGCGCAGGCCGCGGCCGCCGAAGCCGCCGCTTTGGAGCAGGAGCTGCGCAGGATGGACGCCGAGCAGCTGCGCGAACGCACGCAGCAGGAGGCCGCGGCCGAAGCCAAGACGCTGAAGCAGACCAAGGCCGATTCCTATGAGAAAAAAGGCAAGTCGCTGGGCGAATGGCTCTTCGGACTCTGATCGAACCATGTCGGAACTAACTTTAGGATTACGATGAAAACCTGTCCCGTCTGCGGCGCCCAGATGCCCGATTCGCAGAACCTCTGTCCCGCCTGCGGCGCCGATTACGTCGAAGCCGTGGTCAATGACATTACCGCCGGGGTCGAAGCCGATTCCTCTCTGATGCTCGCCAGTCTCGAAGAGGGGCTGGCCGGGCTGGATACCGTTCCGATGCCCGCACCGGGCGAAACGGTCCGCAAGATGATGCCCCTGCTTTGCGGCGTTGCGCTGGCTTTCTGCCTGCTCTCCGGTGTGCTTACCGGGGCCAATTTCTTCTATCTGCTGGCCATTGTCGCACTGATCCTGCTGGTGGTTGCGCTGATGCGGGGAAGACAGCGGCTGAGCGCCGGGGAGGTGGTCGTACGGGCCGCCGCACGGGTCTTCGCCGAGGACGCCGCTTCGGTGCGGGAGCGCTTCGCGGGCAATGCCGAGGTGATGGCCCGGCTCGACGCCATGGAACTCCGGCTGGACGACGCCCTTGTCGGGCAGGCCGCGGCCCATGCCCGGAACCGCAAAAAGGTGATGCTGGTTGCGGCCGTCGTGCTGGCCCTTTGCAGTGCGGGCGTCGGCGCGCTGGCCGTGCGGAACCATGCCGCCCGCAGGGCCGCGGCGGCTTATGCCGCGCAGCCCGAATGGATCAAGCTGCGGGATGGTTACCTCGCATCGACCGGCGATGACGGGGACGGCGGCAAAGACCTGCGGCTGAAAGTAGTGCATGCCATGCTCGCAGCAGGCGAAAGCGCGGCGGCCGAGGAGTTCTTTTTCGCACACAGCCAAGGGAGGATGGGCGACGTCGATTGCGCCCTGCTCATCGCCCGCCATTACAAGACGCATAACGACGTGGAGGCCCTCGGCGCTTTTACGGACCGGGTGAAACTGCGTTACGATTCCGATACGCGGAAGGTAAAATCCCTAAAATGACAATCCGATGAAGCGTTTACTTACTTTCGCGCTGCTGCTGTCGGCATGCTGTATCTCTTCCGGGGCTTTTGCCCAGAAGGACAAGGCCGTCGAGGCGAGCGGCAAGCGCAAGCCCGACTGGATCGGGAAGTCCGATCCGTCGCATTTCGCCGTCACGGAGGTGGGGGAGACCCTTTCCGCCGCTTCGGACAAGTGCATGGCTTCGATCCGCCAGTATATCGTCAATGCCGTGGCGGTCAACATCTCGTCCGCCGAGAAGATGACCACGCGGCAGGTTACGCGCGACCAGCTGGTCAGCGTGATGAACGACTACTCCTCGGTGCTGATGACCGAGGCCGGGAAACTGCCTTACCTGAATAATATCACCCTCTCGAACGCCGAGTCGATTTACTGGGAGCGGGTATACAGCAAGAAGACCAAGACCTACCGTTACGAATATTCGGTGCTCTATCCCTTCCCGGAGGCGACGCGGCGGCAGTTGATCGAAGCGTTTCTGGCTATCGACGATGCCAAGCAGGCCGAGTACGAGCGTCTGCGCGGCGAACTCGAAACGATCACCGACCTCGACCGCATCCAGCAGAACGTGAATGAACTCGACGGACTGTACGGCTATTTCTTCGACGCTACCCGCAAAGGCGCGGTCGAAACCCTGAAACGCAACTATCTGGCGCTCTACAACGGGCTTTCGGTCGAAGTCGAGTCCGAGACGCCGGGCGCCTGCGTCTATTCGCTGCGGCGAAGTGCCTCCTGCATGGCAGAAACAATCGCACCCGCCAGCCGCGCCTGCAGAGCGAGTCCGCGCTCGAAATGAACGTCAAACCTTACGGGGACGATCTCTATCTGCTGACCTACAATCCCGAATACGCATCGCCGGCCGACGTCAATAAGATCGACCTCACGTATCTGTTTGGCGGCGCCCGCGTGTCGCGGACGATCTATTTCGATCCCGCTGAAGGCAAGGTCGCCGTGCTCCCGAAGGGTGTCGTCCGTTTCGAGCAGACCGGCAGCCTGCTGCGCGGCACCATCCAGCTGCGCGTGAACGGCGCGCAGGCCGAGGTGCGCGAACTTGTGTTCTGGAATCCCGCCGATGGTGCGCGCTTTGCCGCCGCGAAGGTCGAACCCGCCCGGATCGCGCAAGGCGAGCGGACCCTGAGTTTCGAAATGTCGGCCGCCCCGGCCCGTTCGATGAACGAACTGGACGTCGTCAAGGGACGTCTGGTCGTCTGTAATCCCGCGGACGGAAAAACCGCGGAGATCAATTTTACACTGCCTTACAAACTTACTACTAAATAAATCGGAAAGATGAAAAGAACCCTCATTGGAGCGATCGCTCTCGTACTCGCTGCTGGCGCCGTGTCGTGCAGTTCTTCGAAAAAGGCCGTCGGCCCCGCTGCCCCTGCCGGCATGGTCGAAGAGGCCATTCCGCTGAGCGGGCCGCAGTACCGCAGCGATGCGGAATATTACCGTGCCGTGCAGAACGGCGTGAGCACCGAACGCAGCACGGCGCAGAAGATCGCCATGCAGAACTGCCGTCAGGACTTGGCCGCCGCGATTCAGGCCGATGTGAAGACGGTTATCGAAAACTATGTGAAGAATCAGGATACGGGCATCTCGACCGAGCATAAGTCGCAGTATCAGGAGCTGGCCTATACGGCCGTGAACCAGCAGCTGCGCGACGTGCAGATCGTCGAGGAGAAGATGTTCCGTCAGGACAACGGCTCGATGCGCTACTACGTCTGCATGCAGCTTCCCAAAGCCGCTCTCGAAGCCGCCGTGGAGGATGCGATCGCCAAAGACGCCAAGCTCAATCTGGAATTCGACCGCGCGCAGTTCAAGAAGATCTTCGAAGAGCAGATGGCGGCGTTTGCACAATAGCGGCCGGCCGATATTGTTGTCCGATTGACGGCGCTCCCCTCGCTGGAGGGAAGCCGCCGTCTCTTATCCGTAACCGATCCGTCTATGAAACGCTACCTGATTCTGTTGTTGTCGCTGTTTTTCGCCGTGCCCCTTGCGGCGCAGTCGCGGCGCGAAGCCCTGCTCGAATATCAGGCCCGCCGCAGGCAGGCCTACGCCGAATTTCAGGACAACTACCGCAAAGCCTGCGCCGACTTCATGCGCAAGCGCTGGGAGGCTTTCCGCTCCGAGGCTCCGGTGCCTCTTCCCGAAAGGAAGGAGCCGCCGCAGCCCGTCGTGAAACAGCCCGACGAATCGGCGGCGCCCACGCAGGACCGGATTCCCTATAAGGAGGTGGTCGAAGCGCCCGTTCGCACGGTTCCGGCGATCCCCGCGACGCCTGCCGCGCCGGAAGTTCCCGGCGCTCCGGAGGAGCCTGACGGGCCGAAAGCGCCGGACGCACCTGCGGAGCCGAAACTTCCCGGCACGAAAAAGGACGGGGACCGTACGCCTCCTGCCGCGACCGGAAAGGGTGGTCCGGCTCCCGCCGTCGTGACTTCGCGCCCCTATCGTTTTACGTTCTACGGCACGGAGTGCTCGGTGTCGCTGGCCGCAAAACATCGGTTCAAACTGGCGTCGTTGCAGGAAAACAGCGTCGCCGATGCGTGGGAGCGCGTCGCGGGCGGTGCCTACGATCCGGTGGCGAAGGAGTGCCGCGAGCTGAAAGAACAGCTGCGGCTCAACGACTGGGGCTACTACGCGCTGGTACGTACGCTCAGCGACGGGTTTTTCGGCAAACAGTCGGCCGAATCGGTCGTGCTGCAGTCGTTCCTGATGGCCGAAGCGGGCTGCAAAGTGCGGCTGGCACGGGGCGGCGACCGCCTCTGCCTGCTGCTGGCGCTCGACGATCAGGTCTATGCCAAACCCTATTTCAAGATCGACGGACAGACCTTCTACCTGCTGGACGATATGGCGCGGGCCGCATCGTACAACATCTGCAATTTCAGGATGCCCGGCGAACGCCCGCTGTCGCTGGCGATGCCCGTGCCGCCCGTGCTGGCGCAGAAATCCGGACAGCCCGCCGTGCGGAAGTGCGGCGAGGGAGCGCTCACGACGACGGTCGCGGTGAACCGGAACCTGATGGATTTCTATACCGATTATCCGCCCTGCTACTGGAGCATTTATGCGGCGACCGAACTGACTCCGGCGGTGCGCGACCAGCTTTACCCGACCCTGCGCAGCGCGCTGGCGGGCAAAGGCGAGTACGACGCGGCCAACCTGCTGCTGCACTACCTGCACCGGGCGTTTCCCTATAAGACCGACGAGGCCCAGTTCGGCGTCGAGCGCACGCTCTTCGCCGAAGAGATGTTCCATTACCCCTACAGCGACTGTGAGGACCGTTCGATCCTCTTCGCACGGCTGGTCAGGGACCTGATGAAACTGGACGTAGTCCTGCTTTACTACCCGGAGCATATCGCCACGGCGGTCTGTTTCAAGGAAGACGTGAAGGGCGACTACATGCAGATAGGCGCCGGACGCTATGTCGTCTGCGATCCGACTTACGTGGGGGCCGACGTGGGCGACGCGATGCCCGACCTGAAACGGGTCGCGGCACAGGTCGTCAAAATTGACTAACCCTTAAAACCCGATTCGCGATGTTTTGTCCCAATTGTGGAAAAAAGTGCGAGGATAACGCTTTGTTCTGCTGGAACTGCGGCACCAAACTGCCCGCAGCAGCCGGACGGTCCGCTTCGGCGGCTTCCGGCGGTCAGTCCGCTCCGGTTTCAGCGGTTCCGGCCGCTTCTGCTCCGGCGGGTCACTCCGGTCCGGACGCCCCGGCGGTCCGTCCCGCCCCGGCGGCTTCCGCTTCTGCGGCCGCACCGGCCGTTTCGGCCGCGTCGGCAGCTTCCGCAGTACCTGCGGCTCCGATCGTTCCACCGGTATCTGCGGCTCCGGCCGCTCCCGGCACGGCTTCGGGGACTGCCGCACCCGGAGGTGCGCAGAGTCGCTATGCCAAGGAATCCGGCGGGCGGATGGCCGAAGGAGTCCTTTTCACCAACCTGCGGGTGCTCTCCCGCAAATTCGGCACCGATGCCGGCGCGGTGCGCAAACTGCTGGCGGCTTATGCCGAGGCGTCGCTCACGCACGGTATCCGCTACCATATCATCGATGCCGCGGATTACGCTTTTATCAACCCCGAAGCGGGCGACGACCGCCGGGTGAGCCTTTCGCCGTCGGATTCGTGGGTCGGGCACGGGTATCTGCTGGCCGACTATTTCCGTTTCGGGCGCAGCACCTCCGAGGACGAAACCAACTATCTGTTCATCATCGGCGGCAGCGACGTGATCCCGATGCCGGTGGTGCCGCAGTATATCTCCGATCCCGATTACAGCGATACGGACATCGACACCGATATTCCGTATGCCTACCTGCTGGGCGAGAAGACCTATCCCATGCTGGGGTCGGCGGAGATTTTTCAATATGAACAGTATTTCCATGTGGGGCGCCTGCCGCTTGCGGAGGACGCTTCGCTGGACGATCTGGCGGGGTATCTTCGCCGCGCGGCGAAGGCTCCCGGCACGCTCGGTATCGGGCGGGTGTACGGCCAGACCGACCTGACGTGGCTGTCGGCTTCGGCTTCGGTCAGCGAACCCTTCCGCCGCCACAAACTTTACCGGGGCGATGAGCGGCTGGACGAGCGCATTTATTCCCGGAATCTTTTTATCAGCCCCTGCGTCGAACGGTCGATCGTCGATAAGGTCTTCGACCGGAACGCCGACCTGTATTACTTCAACCTGCACGGAAGCGACGCGCCGACGGCGTGCAGTTTCTATGCCTCCTACCGGCAGCAGTGCTACGAAGCGATCACGCCGCGCCAGCTGGCTTCGGCCGAAGCGGCGAACGTGGTGGTGACCGAAGCCTGCTACGGAGCCAAATTTCAGGATTACGGCCGCGGCGAGACGATGCTGCTCGCCGCCATGGGTGACAAGACGCTGCTTTACCTCGGCTCGTCGCGCATTGCGTGGGGGGCGTCGCAGAGCAGTTCGGCGGCCGATCTCAACAACGCCGACCGCCTGACCAATGTCTATATGTCCAGACTGCTCGAAGGGTACAGCGCGGGCGAAGCGTTCTATCTGGCCCGTCAGAGCTTCTTCGACTATAACGACGGTTATTTTACGCCGCATCAGGCGCTTACGATCGTTGAGTTCAACCTTTTCGGCGATCCCTACCTTTGTGTCGGGACGCGGCGCGGTGAAGCGAAGGTTCAGCTGCGCGAGGTTAAGGCGCTGGCCAAAGGGCCGGTGAACGCCGTCGTCGAACGCAAGTGCGTGTACGAGGCAGCTCCGGCGTCCATCCTCGATCAGGTGCGCAACGCCGTGGACCGCAACCTGCTGGCCATACGCGCCACGGTAGACAAACAGCTTTACGAACGGCTGGGCGTGGAGCCGCGCAAACTCTCGACCGTCACCCGGCTCAGATACGGCAACGGCGATGAATTCTACGCCTTCAACTATGTCGAGACCGACGGCACGATCGAGAGCCGCCACACGGCGACGGCCGACATGAAGGGCGATGTGAAATCAATAATATCAACTAAATAGAACGACTACTATGAAATGCCAGAATTGTAATTCAGAACTCCTTGAGGGGGCGAAATTCTGCACGACCTGCGGAACGCCCGTCGCCGCGCAGCCTGCCGGCGGCGTGTGCGGGAAGTGCGGCGCCCGGCTGCTGCCCGGCGCCAAATTCTGCACGACGTGCGGCGCTCCGGCCGCGGCTGCGCCGGAGAGTGCGCCCGCACCCGAAGCGCAGGCCGCCGAAGGGGGCGAACTGGCCGCCGTGAAGCAGAAGATTTTCTGGAACATCCAGAAAGGCGAAGTGGCCTGCCGGGTCAACGAGTCGGAATTCGTCAGCTACGACTCGGCGCAGGGGCTGATCGTGAACGACGGCACCACGGCCTATATCAAGGCCAACGGCAAGGTGCTGGCCGAGATTCACGGAGGTATCTACGATTTCGTCGATCCCGACGAATTGGAGCGCATACTCGAAAGCCGCAGGGGCGGTGCGGCGGGCGCGCTTGCGGGCGGCGGCCGTTTCCTGATAAACGCCCTGCTGGGCCGCCGTGTGAAGGACAAGTTCGACAAGAGCGGCGATCCCGAACGCCAGCGTTCGCTGGACGCCGTGATCGAGAGCATGAAGCGGCACGAAGCCTTCTCGCTGACGCTCAAACTCGACAAGAGTTTCTCGCTGGTTTTCGGTTCGGGAACGGCCGAGGAGATGGCCGAATTCAAGCCGATGACCGTCCGTACGAAACTGCTCGACCTGCAGATGGGGCTGCGTGCGATTTTCCGCATCAGCGACTTCGAACGCTTCGCCGAGTACTTCCTGACCGACGAGCGCGTCGCCACGACGCTGAAAATCGCCGCGAAGCTGCAGCCCACGATTCAGAACGCCGTGCAGGCCGTCATGCAGGACCGCGAGGTTGAAGGGACGTCTATTGCCGCCGACGTCGTCGAGCTGATTACGGCCAAGATTGTCGCTGCGGGCGACCAGTTCTACGGCCTTACGCTGGAGCGCGTTGCCGAAGTGGCGGCGTCGAACGAGGATCTGGAGCGACTGCGCAGCCTGAGCCGCGAGCTTTATCTTTCGGAGCAGGAGCTGGATTTCCTGCGCCGGACCAACGATTTCCGCAACCGGCTGGCGACGGAGACCAACGGACAGGCCATCGCCGACGCCCGCAGCGACCTGCAGCTATATCAGGGATTGCAGGAGGTCAACAAGGACCGTCTGCTGGCCGACGACGAACTGGATAAGTTCTACACCGTGCTTTCGCGCGAGAAGCGCATCCGTGATGCGCAGAGCGAGGACGAGGTCGAAGCGGCCTTGTCCGACATCGAAAAGACGGGTCTGCTGCGCGAAGAGGACGTCGAGAATCTGCGGATCGACATTGCCGAGCGGCGTTACCAGCGCGGACAGGTGATCAAGCTCATGCAGCTGAAGGACGAGATCGAATTCGAGAAGGTCCGTACGGCGGGCGAGGGCCAGATCGCCGTGGAGACGATGCGTCAGGGGCTGGAACTGCAGGAGCTGACGCTGGCGCACCGCAGGCGGGAGGACGAGTACTCCGACGACCGCCGCGCCAAGGAGCGCGAGCAGATGCGGGCCGACCGTGAGGCGGAGCTGGAGCTGGATGACGCCGAGATGAACGCCCAGATCGAACGTCTGCGCAAGGTCAAGGAGATCAACCGCGAGGACAAGAAGATGGATCTGGACCACGAGCGCGAGATGGAGCGTCTGAAGCAGGAAGCCCTCGACAAGAAGGCGCGGATGACCGCCGAACAGCTGATGGCCGTGGCCGCCGGGGAGAACCTCGATTCGCAGGCGGCGGTGAAGTTCGCCGAGTCGTTCTCGGCGGGGAAGAACGTCGAGCAGGTGCAGCAGGCCGCCGAGGCCCGTATCGCCGATTCGCAGCGTCACGAGGACCGTATGCTGGAGATGATGCGCGAGATGAAGGAGATGGCCACGACGATGACCGGGCATATCGTGCAGAACAAGGACGAGGAGCGCGACCGCTACCGCGAACGCATGGAGCGTCAGGAGGAGCGCGTGGACAAGACGCAGGACAGCGCCCTCGAATACGCCACCCGCAATAATCAGCAGGCGGCTCCCAAGCCCCAGCCGCAGGCCCCGCAGTCCGTCGGCCGTGTATGCCCCGACTGCGGCACGGTGGCCGCTCAGGGAGTCCGTTTCTGCGCCCATTGCGGGCGAGACCTCAAATAAGCCGGAGTATGGAACGCTACGAAGGTGTGATACTGGTCCGGCTGCAGAATGCCGGATCGAAATCGGAGGGGCGTTACGCCTTTCTGGTGCGGGACGACGACATGAGCGTCCTGAAGCTTTGCCGCGAGGGCGTGCCGCCCGCCGACGATCCGTTTTTTGCCGCATATGACCGGCAGGAGGTGGTCGTGACGGGGTGCATGAGCCACGGGTGGCTGGTGGCGGATGCGGTCGAGGCGGCGGCGGATGCCGAAGAGATGGATAATGGTGAAACGACAGAAAACAGGGAACAAGCATGAAAAAATGCCATAAATGCGGTTCGGAACTGGCGGACGACGCCCGGTTCTGCCTTGAGTGCGGTACCGAGTGCCGCACGATGGAGGTGAAACGCAAACCCAAGTCCGGACCCGAAACCGGAGAGGCCGGACCGCTGGTCGGCGACAAGAACCTGATCAACGAAAGTACGATCATCGGCAAACAGGAGAAGTACGAGGCTTCGAACATCACGATTCACAATACGATCAACGAGGACCAGTCGCGCAAGATCGTCGAGTGCGCGGTTTCGGGCAAGCGTATCTATATGGACCAGAGTGTGGTATGTCCGCAATGCGGCGGGCAGGTGGCGCTGGAGTATTATGTCGAGACCTCGAAGCGCTGCGAGAATTGCGAGCAGCAGGCCCGCGAGGAGTACCGCGTGTTCGTGGCGCGCGTCATGGGCGCTCCCGGACCGTTCGACGCGGCGCGCAAGCAGCAGCTGGACGCCGAAGCGCGGCGTCTTCGCATCGATGCCGGAACGCAGGCTTCGATTCTGCGGGCCTTGCAGCAGCGCGCTCCGTCCGGAAATGCGGCGGAGCTGAGTTCCGTGCAGCGGGCCGAACTGGAGGCCGCGGCGAAGCGTCTGATTACGGCGACCGAGCGTGAGCAGGGGTTGAAGAGTCTGGAGACCTTTACGGCGCTGCACGAGGTTTCGTCGAATTACGAGGTGGGATACTGGTATTTCCTCGCCATGGCGATTCTCGATCCGGCCGGATCGGTGAAGAGTTACGAGGAGGAGCTGACCGACGATTACTGGCAGCGTTACTGGGGCTTTCTGGCCTACTGCAACACGGGATCGCCCAAGGGAAGCGCCGCCGTGGACCGCGTGCGCGCGGTGTTCGGCGACCGGGAGGACGACGTGCGGCTGGCCGAGACGGTCTATTACCTCGCGCGCGGCTTCGATTCGTTCGAAGGCTCGATGCTGGAGCGGGCCGGGGAGTTGTCGGCTTCGATCCGCCGGGAGTATCTGTCCAAACCGCTGACGATGGTTTACGACGCGTTGCAGCGGCTTATCCGCGACGATATCCAGCTGGATCAGCAGTACAGCGCCGAGGAGATGTTTGTCTTCGTGGACGTTTTCCGGGCCGGCAAGTATATCGAATACCTGTGTGCCGAGCAGGCGCGCCGCGAGCAGGAGGCCCGCGACGAGCAGGAGCGGCAGGCCCGCGAACGACAGGCTGCGGAGGAGGCCCGCCGCCGGAAGCAGGCCGAGTTGGCCGCCGACCGTTCGAAGCGCATGGAGCAGGAGATGGCCCGTCTGGGCGCGGCGAAACCCGCCGCAGCGCACTCCGACGCCAAAGCGTTCGCCGGATACGAGACCGCAGTGCCCGTAAAGAAGAAAACCAGTTTGGGAAAAATAATCCTGATCGCGGTGGTCTGTCTGATCCTGCTGATCGGATTGCTGTTCCTGATTCCGGCTCCTGAGTCGCTGCAGTAGGCTGCCGGCCGGAACGCAGGTTGTTATGATATAACGTCGGTTCTTATAATATAAATAAGGTAAACCGGTCGGTTTTAACGGATTCACCCCCGTCACTATGGATGTGGCGGGGGTGAATCGTGTTTTTGAGGAGCTGGCGGGGCATTTCTTCCGGCGATATGCGGGGCTGCGGGCCGTCCGTCGTCCGGCAGGCGGGCGTTGCGAACCGCAGGAACGATCTAATCTTTGAATAAATATTATATAAAATAATACAAAAAGCCGATTGATGTGTTTTTTCTCAAAAAATATTGTTATATTGCGTCATTAAATAATACTTAATAAACCTTGACTGTATACCGAATTCATTATTAACCTAACTATTAATTTAAAACTTGAAGTATGCTTGAAGCTTTCTCAACGAACAGAAACAGAAGCAGAGCCGGCCTCATGGCGCGCATGCTGCTTTCCGTACTGGGAATTTTCCTGTGTGCAGGTGCTTTAGCGCAAAACGTAGCCCTGAAGGGCGTGGTGAAGGACAATACGGGTGAAAAACTGACGGGCGTGTCGATTATCGTCGAGAATACCTCGACGGGTACGACGACCAACAGCGACGGCGAATACTCGATCGAAGCGCCGAAGGGAGCGACGCTCGTGTTTTTCTTCCTCGGTTTCGAAACCCAGCGCGTAGAGGTGGGCAACAGGACCGTCGTGGACGTCGTCATGTCGCAGACCGCGGTGGGTATGGACGAAGTAGTCGTGGTGGGCTACGGTACGCAGTCGCGCCGTACGATCACTTCGGCCGTGACCAAAATCGACGGCGATCTGGTAAAGGGCACGCCGGTCAATACGCTCGGCGAGGCGCTGAAGGGCAAGATCGCCGGTGCGCGTGTTTACAGCAGCAACAACACGCCCGGCGCAGACCCTGTGATCCGTATCCGCGGCGGCTCGTCGATCGACGGCAATAACGACCCGCTGATCTTGGTGGACGGCGTGGAGCGCGCTTTTTCGGGCATCAACCCCAACGACATCGAGTCGATGGAGGTGCTCAAGGACGCCGCCTCGACGGCTGTTTACGGTTCGCGCGGTTCGAACGGCGTGGTGCTCATTACGACCAAGTCGGGCAAGCGCAATACGGGTCCCCGCGTGACGTTCGACGCCAATGTCGGTTTCCAGCAGGCGGAGCGTCGTTTCGACCTGCTCGGTGCCGAGGATTACATCCGCATCGTGCGTACCTCGATCGCCGAGGGCACGAGTCCCATGAACAACTTTACATCCGGATTCTCGGCAAGTTCGATCAACGACGCCAATTCGGTCTACTCGACCCGCTGGCTCGAAGAGGGCGAGGCCGTGCCCGCCGGCTACAAGAAGATGCGCGACCCGCTGGACAACACCAAGTGGCTGATTTTCCAAGATAACGACTGGCAGGACGTGCTCTTCCGCGACAACTGGTGGCAGAATTACTACGTGGGTATCGACGGCGGTACGGAGAAGACCTCCTATGCGGCCAGCGTGGGCTATACCAAGGACGACGGCGTGGCGCTGGGTACGGGCTACGACCGTCTCAACGCACGCATCAGCCTGAATTCCAACGTTACGAAACGCCTCCGGGTGCGTGCTACGGCCGATTATTCGGATGCCCGGAGCGAAGAGTTCGACAACCAGATGAATGCCATCTCGCGCGCACTCTCGGCTGCGCCGACCATGAAACGCTACATGGCGGACGGCGTGACCCCGGCCTACGGTTACAACGCCACGTCGCTGAACCCCGAATATTATGCCTACATCTATGACTTCGACAACCGTAACAAGCGGCTTTCGATCGTCGGCGGGCTGGATTGGGAGATCATCGACGGACTGAAGGCAACGGTGGACGCTTCGACCTACAACCATGTGACCCGCAAGAGTTCGTTCCGCAAACGCGGCTATTTCTCCAACCTGACTCCGACCACGGAGAGCTTCAACGAGCTGACGCGCACGAAACTGGACGCCTATGTGAATTATTCCCGCACCTTCGCCGAGAAGCACAGTCTTTCGGCCATGGCCGGTTACTCCTATTCGCGCGACAAAACCAATGCGTTCGCCGCTTCCGCCGAGGGCGGAGGTTCGGACCTGACGCCCACGCTGACGGCGCAGCCCGACCGTACGTCGAGTACGAGCAGCTTCTCCGAAATCGTGATGCTCAGCTACTTCGGCCGTATCAACTACGACTATAAGAAGAAATACATGCTTACCGCGACGTTCCGCGCCGACGGATCGTCGAAGTTCCTCAAAGGCAATCAGTGGGGTTACTTCCCCGCCATGTCCGCCGGCTGGATGATCTCGGAGGAGAACTTCATGGAGTCTACCCGCCGGGTGGTGGACGACCTGAAGCTTCGCGTGAGCTACGGTCAGACCGGTAACAACTACATCTCGGTCAATGACGCGCGCGGCAAGTACAACGTGAACTTCTACAACGGCAATCCGGGGCTTCATCCCGCCGTGATGCCCAATCAGGATTTGCAGTGGGAGGTGACCACGCAGCTGGACGCCGGTTTCGACCTGTCGATGTTCAACAACCGGCTGATGGTGACGGCCGACTACTTCAACCGTCTGACCGACAACCTGATCTATTCGAAGGATATGCCCAACACGACCGGTTTTTCGAGCGTGAAGACGAATATCGGCAAGGTGCGTTTCTATGGTTTCGACCTTGAGATCAGCAGCCGCAATATCGTGAAGAAGAATTTCTCGTGGGAGTCGAAGTTCACGTGGAGCTACGTGAAGAACAAGGTGGTGAAGCTGCCCGACAACGGTCTGCCCCAGAACCGTGTGGACGGTATCCGCGTGGGTAATACCAACGAGTATTTCGGCGGTATCGCCGAGGGCGAGCCGCTCTATCAGGTGGTGGCCTTCAAGATGAAGCACATCATCCGTACGCCCGAACAGCTCGCCGCGGCGATCTATGACAGCTATTCGAAGGGTTACAATCCCGACGACGGCACGACCGTGAAGGGCCGCAAGAACATGGGCGACTACGAATGGGTGAACCGTCCCGGTACGACCAAGGCCGTGGTGAACGGTGAGGAGGTGGAGCAGATCAACTCCGAGGACAAGTTCGTGATCGGTTACAGCGTGCCCCACTCGACGGGCGGTTTCAGCAATACGTTCCGTTACAAGGGACTCTCGCTGAACGTCTACCTCGACTGGGCTATCGGCCACACCATCCGTCACGCCCAGATGGCCCGCCAGTTCATCAATACCTTTACGGGCAATACGGCCCTGAATGCCGGTGTGCTCGACACGTGGTCGCCTCAGAATCCGGATGCCAAGTACGCCCGCTTCTATTCGGGCGGCGAGAGCGTTTCGGCCAACTTCAAGAACGACTCCGACGTCTTCGCCTTCAAGGGCGACTACCTCTGTATCCGCGAGCTGAGCCTTGCGTGGGACCTGCCCAAGAAGTTCGTTTCGAAGCTGGGCATGCAGGGCGCTTCCATCACCTTGGCGGGAAACAACCTGCACTACTTTACCGCAGTGCCGGGCGTATCGCCTGAGGTGGGTACGATGAGTACGAACGCCGCAGGCTATAACAACTATCCTCCGATCCGTCGTATTTCGCTCGGAATCAAGGTGATTTTCTAAATATTACAGCAACTAAGTTAAATATACGATTATGAAAAAGATATTCGGAATATTGTGCCTGATCACTCTCTCGCTGGCCGGAGTCTCCTGTCACGGCGATCTGGACATCGCGCAGAAGGGGCAGGTAACGGGCGGCGACGCTTGGGGCAGCCAGTCCAATGCGTTGGCCAACATGTACGGCATGATGAGTACTTTCCGCGCGGCCTTCGCCACGGACTATATGTATTGGGGCGAGTACCGCACGCAGATCTGGGGTAAGGGAAACGAGACGCAGCCTTCGCGTGACTTCGTATATACCAACAACATCGCTTCGACGCATGCGCAGGCGGACTGGACGAGTCTCTACACGACGATCAACCATGCCAACCTGATTCTCAAGTACGTGCCGGGAATCGGCTTTACGGACGAGGGGCAGAAGAACCAGATCTTGGGAGCCGCCCACTTCGTGCGCGCGTTCTGCTACTACTGGATCGGCCGTATCTGGGGTGACGCTCCGGTATTGACGGCGGGTTTCGAGTCGGACGGGCAGGAGGGGCTGTTCCCCTCGCGCGATCCCGCGGACGTCGTATTCCGGCAGGTCGGCGACGATATCGTGGCGGCGGTGGATTACCTCAAGAACGCTTCGGTGTCGAGCACCGACATTCCGACGCTCGCCGCCGCATACGCCATGCAGACGGACTACTACCTGTGGATGGCGAAGGTGCGCAAGGACGCGACTGCGCTCGCCGATGCGCGTACGGCCTGCGACAACGCATTGGCCGCGGCGGCAGCTGCCGGCAAGCAGCTCCTCGGCAATTTCGCCGACATATTCTCGGTGACCAACAAGCTCAATCCCGAAGTGCTCTTCGCATGGAGCATGAAGAAGGACGAGAAGGAGGGCGGTTTCCAGTCCGACTGGCTCTGCGCCATTCAGTATGTTTCGGAGAAATACGTCGAGAATCCCGTGAAGGTGGGAAGCCATCAGCAGTGGGCGATGTTCACCGAGGCTTTCCGCGGGGTGATCGACGAGACGACCGTGAACGGCGTCAGCGTGGAGGATTCACGTGCGCGCGTAAGCTACGATTTCTTCCTCGACGTGGAGAAGAACAACACCACGCACCGCTGGATCAACAAGTATGCCGGTACGTGGAACGAGGGGGCGCGCATTTTCGATTCGGACATCATCGTTTACCGTTATGCGGATCTGCTGATGTTCGATGCCGAGATCAAGAACGACCAGAATCAGAAGGATGCCGCCGTCGATGCGCTCAATCAGGTGGCGCAGCGCGCTTACGGCCGTGCCAACTTCTACCCCAAGACGCTTACCAAGCAGGAGGTCGATGCCGCTATCCTGCGTGAACGCGAGAAGGAGTTCTGCGCCGAAGGCAAGCTCTGGTGGGACTTTATCCGTCTCGGAGTGGTCTTCGACGAGGTGCCGAGTCTTGTCGGCCGGGAGAACGAGAAGAACATTCTGCTGTGGCCGATCAGCAATACGGCGATGAACAAGAACCCGAACCTGACTCAGACCGAGATAGGTACGATCGAGTAGATACCTGTAAATAGTTTGGAGCGGAGCCGGCGCAATGCCGGCTTCGTTTTTTTTGTGTTTCGGGATGCCTCATCCAAAGAGAAAGTGCTTTGGGGCAGGGAATCTGCGTCGCGGTTTTAGATACCGGCATCTGCGCACATCCTGATTTTGGAAAACGGATATTGGAATTCAGGGATTTTGTACATCGAAAGGAGCAGATGTATGATGACAGCGGTCACGGAACACATGTGGCCGGAATTTTGGCGGGCGACGGGCGGCTTTCCGGCGAAACCTACGCGGGAATAGCGCCGAAAGCCTCCTTGCTGATTGCAAAGGTACTGGATCAGGATGGAAACGGAAGTGTGGAGAGTGTTCTGGAAGGAATGCGCTGGGTACTGTCTATGCGGAAAAAATATCCCATCCGGGTCGTCAATATTTCTGTAGGAGCAAAGCCTAATCTGGAACAGAGGCAGAAAAAACGACTGATACTCGGTGCGGAATCTCTATGGGATGCAGGAATTGCGGTGGTGGCGTCTGCGGGAAATGACGGTCCGGAAAGAGGCAGTATTGCTTCACCGGGAGACAGCAGAAAGATCATCACAGTAGGCGCTTATGAGGAAATCAGGCGGGGCAGGACACGTATGGGACAGCGGTGGAAATATTCCGGAAGAGGACCATCCGATACGTGCATTGTAAAACCGGATCTTGTGGCGCCGGGACTTGGGATCATAAGCTGTGGCAGAATTGACAAAGAAAAGAAAGCTTATGTGGAGAAAAGCGGCACATCCATGGCAGCACCGATCGTATCAGGTGCGGTTGCATGTCTGCTGTCAGAATATCCGGACATGACCAATGTAGAAGTGAAACTGAAGCTGAGGGAGTCCTGCATTTCGCTGGACGAAGAAGGAACCGGGTGGGGTCTCCTTAATATAGGGGAGCTTTTGTAAGCGCGAATGGCAAAGAAAGAAGGTGTCAAGAAAAAGTACTTGACACCTCTTTTTTTTTGAGTTATGATAGCAAAGGTGATTTGAGTGAATGATATTTTAGAACAGGCATTGTTATACGACTTTTACGGTGAACTTCTTACCAGTCACCAGAAAGAGATTTATGAACAGTTTGTACTGGAAGATTTATCTTTGAGTGAGATTGCAGGTGAGGCAGGCATCAGCCGCCAGGGAGTGCATGACCTGATCAAGCGGTGTCAGAAGGCTCTGGAAGGCTATGAGGAGAAGCTGCATCTGGTAGAAAAATTTCTTTCTATCAAGGAGAAGGTTCACGAGATCGACAGTGTGCTGGATGCTTATGAATCCGGTGCCGGAAATCAGAAACCGCAAGAGATGATAGAGAAGATCCGGAAGATATCGGATACAATTATAGAGGAGTTATAGCATGGCATTTGACAGTTTAACAGAAAAACTTCAAAACGTATTTAAGAATCTCCGAAGCAAAGGTCGTCTGACGGAAGATGATGTAAAGGCGGCACTGAAAGAAGTGAAGATGGCACTTCTGGAGGCGGATGTAAACTTTAAAGTCGTAAAGAAGTTTGTAAAAGATGTGCAGGAGCGAGCAGTCGGACAGGATGTGATGAACGGACTGAATCCGGGACAGATGGTGATCAAGATCGTAAATGAAGAACTTGTAAATCTGATGGGTTCTGAGACGACGGAGATCAAATTGCAGCCGGGAAGTGCAATCACGGTGATCATGATGGCAGGACTTCAGGGTGCAGGTAAGACCACGACTACTGCAAAGCTGGCAGGCAAGTACAAGCTGAAAGGCAAGAAACCACTGCTTGTTGCGTGTGATGTGTATCGTCCGGCAGCGATTAAACAGCTGCAGATCAACGGAG
>OLRP01001532.1_pt1 | contig 17923 bp, 12 predicted proteins | sample 1672401 | NCBI WGS metagenome assembly OLRP01 (sample SAMEA3136682, study PRJEB25190) | human gut metagenome | reverse complement strand
ACGGCCACATCGGCTTCAACGAGCCGGGCGAGGCCTTTGAGCTGGAGACCCACTGTGTGGACCTGACCCAGGAGACCATCGAGGCCAACAAGCGCTTCTTTGACGGCAACGTAGACCTGGTGCCCAAGCAGGCCTACACCATGGGCATCAAGACCATCATGCAGGCCCGTAAGGTGCTGATGGTGGTCAACGGCACCGGCAAGGCCGAGATCGTGAAGAAAGCCTTCTTCGGCCCGGTCACCCCGGAAGTGCCCGCCAGCATTCTGCAGATGCACCCCGACTTCACCCTCGTGGGCGACGAAGAGGCCCTGAGCCTGATCTGATCGGTTCCCCAAAGCATGTTTCTGCCGCCGCACGGCCCTGCCACCGTGCGGCGGCTTTTTTCTGAGCAGGGGAATTGTAACGCGGCAAAAAATACAGTATACTGGAACAAAAACCACCACGAGGGAGGGGCGGCCGATGTTCAGCGAAGAGATGATCTGCAGCCTGAATGATCTGGAGCTGGAAGTTTATAAGTATGTTGTGCGGAACGCGGACAAGGTGTGCTATATGCGCATCCGGGAGTTTGCGGATGCCGCCCATGTGTCTACCTCCACCATCCTCCGGTTCTGCAAAAAGGCGGGCTGCGACGGCTACGCGGAGTTCAAGATCCGGCTGCGCCAGCATCTGGAACAGGCAAAGCAGCCGCCGGTCAAGGACGATGTGTCGGAGGTCATCGACTTTTTGAAAAAGACCTGCTCGGCGGAGTTTGAGCAGAAGCTGGACATGCTGACCAGGGTCATTTTTCAGGCCCGGCACATCTTTTTTGTAGGCAGCGGCATGTCCGGCATCGTAGCCAAGTACGGGGCACGCTATTTTTCCAGCATGGGCAAGTTCTGCCTGTACATCGACGAGCCCCACTACCCCACCGAGAGCCGATTCGTGGAAAATTCGTTGGTGATCGTGTTTTCGGTGTCCGGTGAGTCCCGCGACACCATCGGCCATGTGATGCGCTTCAAGGAGCAGAACTGCCAGATCCTCAGCGTGACCAACACGGAAAACTGCACCATCGCAAAACTCTCGGACTATAATCTGGCCTATTATGTCACCTACGAGCGGCTGGGAGTCTACGATGTGACGACCCAGCTCCCGGCCATGAGCATCGTGGAACGGCTGGGCAAAAAGCTCTACCGCTACACCTCCGAGGGCCCGGCAGCCATCTGAAAAAAGTCCAAAATAAAAAACAGGGTGTTACCCGAAAAAAACAAGTGCGAAAAAACGGCACTTGTTTTTTTATGCCCGGAAACTGCTGACAAACCACTTGCCTGCGTCTATAATGGACACATCAGAAGTACTTCGACCGGAAATTGGATGACTTGAAAAGGTAAAGGAGAAACAATCATGGCAAAAGATTATGCTGCGATCTCCAAAAAGATCGTGGAGAACATCGGCGGTGTGGAGAACATTGCCAGCGTGACCCACTGCATGACCCGCCTTCGCTTCGTGGTGAAGGACGAGGGCAAGATCAACGACGCAGCCGTCAAGGCGACCGACGGCGTGATGGGCGTCGTGAACCAGGGCGGCCAGTACCAGATCATCATTGGCAACCATGTGGAAGAGGCCTACAACGAGGTGCTCAAGATGGGCGACTTCGGCGAGGCAAGCCAGGTGGCCCGCGGCGAGAAGAAGGAGCCCCTGACCCTGAAGAAGGTGGGCAACAACATTCTGGATGCCATCGTGGGCACCATGTCCCCGCTGATCCCCGCCATCATCGGCGGCTCCATGGTCAAGCTGCTGGTCATGCTGCTGGGCATGGCAGGCGTGTTGTCGGCCGACGGTGAGACCTACAAGATCCTGAACACCATCGGTGACGCAGCCTTCTACTTCCTGCCGGTGATGGTGGCCGCTTCTGCTTCCAAGAAGTTCAACACCAATATGTTCATCGCCATTGCCATTGCAGGCCTGATGCTGCACCCGGATTTCCGCACCATGATGGAAGCTGTCACGGTCGGCGATACCGCCGCACACTTCCTGGGCATCCCGGTGGTGGGCGTCAAGTACACCTACACCGTCATCCCGGCCCTGTGCATGACCTGGATCCTGTCTTACATTGAGCGTGCCATCGACAAGATCACCCCGGCTGTCACCAAGAACTTCCTCAAGCCCATGCTGATCTTCCTCATTGCTGCTCCCATTGCGATCATCGTGGTCGGCCCGGTCGGCATCATGATCGGCGAGGGCATCTCCGCTTTCGTCTACTTCGTGCAGGCTAAGCTGGGCTTCCTGGCTGTGGGCATCATGGGCGCCCTCTGGCCCCTGCTGGTCATCACCGGCATGCACCGCGTGTTCACCCCCACCATCCTGCAGACCATCTCCGAGACCGGCATGGAGGGCACCGTTATGCCCTCTGAGATCGGTGCAAACCTGTCCCTGGGCGGCGTGTCTCTGGCCGTTGCCTTCAAGACCAAGAACAGCGAGCTGCGCCAGACCGCTCTGGCCGCTGCTTCCTCTGCTCTGATCGCCGGCACCACCGAGCCCGCCCTGTACGGCGTGGCCGTGCGCCTGAAGCGCCCCCTGATCGCTTCCCTGATCACCGGCTTTGTCTGCGGCTGCCTGGCCGGCATGGCAGGTCTGGCCAGCCGTTCCATGGTGTCGCCCAGCGTTCTCACCGGTGTGCAGTTCATCGACCCGGCCAACCCCGGCGTGAGCATCGCCTGGATCGCCGGCATCTCGGTGCTGTCTATCGTGCTGTCCTTTGTGCTGACGCTGGTGATCGGCTTTGAGGATCTCCCGGAAGAGGAGTGATTCCCATGTCTGATTACAAACTGCCCGAAAACTTCCTCTGGGGTGCTGCCATTGCGGCCAATCAGGCCGAAGGCGCTTACAACGAGGGCGGCCGCGGCCTGAGCAACATCGACATGATGCCCCACGGTGTCCACCGCATGGAGGTCAAGCTGGGCGGCACGCCCCACCCGACGCTGCAGGCAGGGGAGTATTACCCCAGCCACACCGGCGTGGACTTCTACCACCATTACAAAGAGGACATCGCCCTGATGGCAGAGCTGGGGCTGAAGGTGTTCCGCACCTCCATCTCCTGGTCCCGCCTGTACCCCCACGGCGATGAACGGACCCCCAACCCGGAGGGTGTGGCCTTTTACCGCAATGTGTTCCAGGAGTGCCGGAAGTACGGCATTGAGCCGCTGGTCACCCTGTGCCACTTTGATATCCCCATGGGTCTGGTGGAGCAGTACGGCTCCTGGCGCAGCCGCAAAACGCTGGAATGCTTTGCCCGCTACGCCGAGACCTGCTTCAAAGAATACTCCGGCCTTGTGCACTACTGGCTTACCTTCAACGAGATCAACATCCTGCTGCACAGCCCCTTCTCCGGGGCAGGCATCGCCTTCCAGGAGGGCGAGAACCGCAGTCAGGTGATCTATCAGGCGGCCCACCATGTGCTGCTGGCCAGCGCCACGGCCACCCGCCTGGCCCACCAGTACGACCCCGCCAATCAGGTGGGCTGCATGCTGGCCGGCGGCAGCTTCTACCCCTACTCCTGCAACCCGGAGGACGTCTGGGAGTCGGTGCAGAAGGAGCAGGAAAACCTGCTCTTCATCGACGTGCAGGTGCGGGGCCGCTACCCCGGCTACGCCCGCAAGCTGTTTGCGGAAAAGCAGGTGCAGCTGCACACCGAGCCCGGCGATGACGCCCTGCTGCGGGAGAACACCGTGGACTTCATCTCCTTCAGCTACTACGCCAGCCGCTGCGTGGCGGCCAGCCTGGAGGGCAAGGCCGTGAACGACGGCAACGTGGTGCGCTCGGTGAAGAACCCCTATCTGCAGACCAGCCAGTGGGGCTGGGCCATCGACCCGCTGGGCCTGCGCATCACCATGAACCAGCTGTACGACCGCTACCAGAAACCGCTGTTCCTGGTGGAAAACGGTCTGGGTGCCCACGACACGGTGGAGCCTGACGGCAGTGTCCACGATGATTACCGCATCGACTACCTGCGCCGTCACATCGAGGCGGTCAAGCAGGCTGTGTCCGACGGCGTGGACCTGATGGGGTACATCGCCTGGAGCGGCATCGACCTGGTGTCTGCCTCCACCGGCGAGATGAGCAAGCGGTACGGCTTCGTCTATGTGGACAAGCAGGACGACGGCACCGGTACGCTGGCCCGCAGCAAGAAAGATTCCTTCTACTGGTATCAGAAGGTCATCCGCTCCAACGGCGCAGACCTCTGAGCACTTTTCCCCGTTTCGTAAATGCAGAAAGCCGCCCCGCAGGCGCCGGAAGTTCCGGCCTGCGGGGCGGCTTTTGCTGTGTGCGGTGCGCTGGACCGCTGCATGGAACTGGAAGCCATGTACCGCAAGGGCTGGCAGGACGCCGAAAAGCTGGTACAGTGGTACCGCGCTGCCAAAGCGGAAGCATAAGCCGAACACAACACGAAAGGGCCTCCCCGGAATGGGGAGGCCCTTTCTATGCGTTTACGACTTGACGTGGATCGCGTTAGGTGTGGGAAGCATCAGTGCTTCTCTTTGTACTTGAGGCTGGTGAATGCGCCTACGACCATCAGCAGCATGCCGCTGAATGCCATGCCCAGAGCGGCCATCCAGTTCACGCCGGTCTGCGGCAGTGCGGTTGCATCCTGCACGGCGGGCAGCTCGGGCTCAGCCGGGAGGACGACCTCATCCGGGGCAGCATCCTGCACAGCAGGCAGCTCGGGGGTCTCCGGGGTCACGACTTCGTCCGGGGTCTCATCCTCCACAGGGCCGTCCGGGGTATCGGGATCCACCGGCGGAGTGACCGGCGGGACGATAATGGGCTCCGAGGATTCGACATAAGAGTAGTGGTAACCCACCGAGGATTCGGTGTGCACATCGGTCTTCTTGGTGGCCTCGGTCACCTCGGCATCATCGGTAGAAGTGTAGTTGAACTTGAAGAAACCGGTGATCTTGTTCAGAACATCCTTCCAGGTAGCTGTGGTGTCCTGCCAGGTCTTGTAGGTGACGTAGCTGGAGGAGCCGGTTCTCTTAACAGCGGTCTCATACGTCTTGTTCTGGGTATAGGTCTGATCATAGCTGCCGAACTGGCCGTTGTCACCGCCGGTAACCTGATATTCATACGACGTGGTGGTCTTATGGGTGGGGATCAGATTCAACTCCTTGCTGAACTCTTCCAATTTGGAAGTGATTTTGCTCAGAGTGCCGGTGCAGGTGTATACATTTCTGCCATGGGCAGTAATGGTCTTTTCGTCGATCTGGGTCAGGTCGTCGATACGCAGGTCAAAACCACCGGCCCACCTGACTCGGCCTCTATCAGTGCCATAAGAGCTGTTTACGCAGGTGTTGCTGTCCTTGGACATATAGCCATAGGTGGTGAGGTCGGAAGTGCGCAGGTAGACTTTATAAATCTTGCCCTGCTCGGTATAATTCTGATCCGTATACATCGTGACGATCTGCGGATTCAGACCCTTCTTTTCCTCCGTCGAAAGGCTGCTCATATAGCGATCCAGATACCACTGGGCTTCGTACTCAGATCCGAAGTAGGTCGTTCCATCGGGGAGCTTCAACGAATCATAGGCAACGGTACCGGTCAGCTTGTAATAAGCACTCTCCGTGGGGTACTGGTCCGAATTGGGTGCGATCCAGCTGCCGTTACCCCAAGAGGCGCGCGGGTACTCATAATGGCCCTTGCCCGTTTTATTGTCTTCGTTGTCATAGGAAATCTGATGCATGAACTTGGCTTCGGTACCCTTGCCATCAAGCAGTTCTTCGGCATCCTGATTCCACAAGAACTTCATGTTGTCGCGCATCAGAACAGCGTCCGTTTCCGTACCATCTTTCAGGGTCAGGTTGGAATCGGTTGCAAGGTCAAGGTGGCCGATCTTATTTTTGCTTTCATAGGTGTCCCTCACATAGATCCACTCGCCATTGACTTGAATCTGCGTGCCCCACCGATCGTTTTTGGTGTCCTCTACCTGATCGGCACGGTAGTACTTTCCGTCAAAGCCACGATACCAGGTGTACACTTTGCCATCGTAGGACTTGCCGGCGTCATCAGCTTCCTTCTTCTGGTTCTCCAGCAGCTTCTTCAGGTCGGCCTTGTCCATGGCTTCGTAGTTGACCTTGCCGACGATCTTTTCGACAATGGACTCGATATATGTGGTTTCGGTTTTGGAGGTGAAGGTATATTTGCCGTCAAACAGCAGGCTTTCGTCGTCCTTCAGGTTTTTAATCTCAGCCTGGATCATCTCCAAAAGCTCTTTCTGGGCTTCTTCCTTGCTGGAAGCATTGGCAGAAATGGAGGTGGATTTCCCGATCACCTTGACCGAAACGGTTTCCACAGTGGAATCGTATGTGCCGCGGTACTTTACGCCGTCCTTCGTGTAGGAAACAGTGCCATCCTCATTGAAGGTGATATCCGTGTAGCCCTTTCCTTCCAGCTCCTGCTTGACATCGTCCTTGGAGAGACTTGTTTCAGGCGTGATGCTGATAACGGTAGTGGAACCATCCTTGTTCAGTACGGAGTAGGTGCCGTCTCCATTGTCGGTCAGGCCGGTATATTCTTTTTCACCGACTTTGATGGTGTATTTGCCGTCATCCCCAGCGGTCTTCGTATAGCCCTTGTTGATGATGGGGATCGGATCCTGGCTGATTTTCTCTTCCTTCTCGACCGGTTTGGTCTTGTCCTCTATGGTCCAGCTCACCTTGGTGAAATTGGCATTGTCGATGGTGCTGCCATCCGGAGCAGCAGGAGCAGTGCCTGCTTCATAGTTGAAGGTATAACGCCTGCCGTCTGCACCAATGTAGCTCTTGAGCATGCCTTTATAGGCACCCTCGGTGTAATACTCGGGATTAGTTGCACCCGTCGGAGCCTGCTTGAAGTCGAAACCTTCGCCGAAAGCGGTCTTGATGCTGTCATCGACATGGGTCAGACCCGTCTTGGTCCAGATCACAGTGGAACCGGTCACCTCAGCGGTTGCTTCTTCGGTGTTCTTCTTGGCAGAAGAGGCGCCGTCTTTGCTGGTATCGGTGGAACTGCTGACGGTATTATCGTCTACATTATAGTCAAAGGCATAGGTCTTATTGGTGCTGGTATCCGTCCACTGGAATTTGCCGTTCTTTGCATCCTTCAGGTTGATATTGTCGATGCTGACCTCCACACCGGTTTCCTGCTTGATGGCTGCGGCCAGTGCCTTCTTCAGCGCTTCGTCCTTTGCCTTCTGAGCGGCGTCTGCCTTGGCCTGGTCTTCGGTCTTGCCGCCGTCCACCTTGGTGTCGGACTCCTTGCCGTGGTGGTCGGTGATGGTGATATCAAAGCTGAGGCTCCAGCGCAGCAGCTGATTGTCCTCGTCTTTCACAAGGCACTCTTCGCCGCTGCCGGTAATGTAGTACAGCTTGCCGTCCTTCACGGTGTATTTAACACTACCGGCGTTCTCATTCAGCAGATCTTTCAGCTCTTCATTGTTCAGGGCGTTGTACTTCTCGGAACCTTCCTTCCGGATGATGGTATAAGTCAGGTTGTTGTCGGTGTCATTATAGGTGAATGTGCCATCTTTGTCGGCGCCGGCCTTCTCCACAATGTCCTTCAGGTTGAAGGTGTGATCCTTGCCGGTATTGTCCTTGACAGTGATGTTTTCAGAAGAATACTGATAATCCTCCTTGAACTCCTCTTTTTCGTCCGGGTGCTCCTGGCTGGCCATCTTGATGGTCAGGGTTGTCGTGGTGGTCTTGGTGGCCGTGCTGGAATCCACCGTGATAGTGGTGGTATGCGTCTGGCCCTTGGCGTCGACGTATTCCTTGGTCAGGGTATAGGTGCCGTCACCGTTATCCTTGTAATCAGCCTCGATCAGCTTGGCAATATCTTCGCCGGTCATGGGGCCGGAGAGCGGTTTTTCATCCTTCTTGGTCAGGGTGAAGGTTTTGTTGCCATCTTCTTCGACAGCGCCGGTCACGGTGTAGCCGCCGATCTCAGTATCAGGTTCGGTTTTCCAGTTCAGCTTTTCACTCTCGCCGCCCAGCTCATCATCCAGCGAATCCTTCACGTCCTCGGTGAAAGTCTCGTCAGTCTTGGCACTTGCATTACCCGTGCCGGTGACGGTCGTATCAAGGGTGGCATCGGTCGTGGTGGTGGAGCCGTCCGGGTTCGTGGTCGTTTCGCCTGGCACAAGTTCGGTCTTGCTGCTCACGGTCTCCGACTTGTTGGCGGTGCCGATCTCCTTTTTATCGTCCTTGTGTTGGGCATCCTTATCATCAGGGGTCGTAGCGCCGTCATCGGTGCTGCCCTGCACGTTGTCGGTGCTGGGATCACCGGTCTTGCCCTTTTCCTCGGAGGTGTCCCGGTTCACAGGACCGGTGCTGTCAGTGGTGGTGGAACCGTCCTCGTTGTCGGTGACGGTATCTTTGCTGTGATCATAATCCACCGTAATGTCATCGCCGCCAATGGTGTCAACGGCATCCTTGTGTTTCTCGTTCCGGATTTCTTCCTGCTTGCCCTCTTCGCCCTCGACCTCGCCTTCTGCGGTCTTACCTTCCACAGGGGCGGGCTCGGCCTGCGGGGCAGCGTTATCCTCGACAGAGTCGGGGCCTTCCACAGCATGGGCGGCCATGGGCTGTGCAGCGACACAGGCGGTCAGGGCTACGGACATGGCAGCGAGTTTCAGCTTTTTGTTCGTCATGATTGATGGCTCCTTTCAAATGGTGTCAAGTCTTTTACGCATTACCACTGTCCCATAGGATGGACATATTTCAAGGCTTGCTATCCTGCTTCCTTTATACCATTTTCTGGTGCAGGTTGTCAAGAAAAAATGTGTAGAAACGCATGATTTGTGAAAATATTCCAAAGCCTGAATTGGATATTTTGCACAAATCACAAGAATTTGTTGCAGAAAAAAGAGAAACTGTTACGGACGTGAAATGATGCGGTTGCGGTACTGGTGCAGAGTGTGCGGATTGTTGCGGAAAACCACTTTTTGAGGGACGGAATTTCTGGCAAAGAACCGGCTGGAATTTCGCCTGCCGCCCTGCTGCAGACGAAAAAGGCCCCCGGAAACCTGCGTCTCCGGGGGCCTTGCCCTCTTACCTTATATAGGGCAGTCGGCGATCACTGCTTCTGCTTCAGCCGGGCCATGTAGCTGTCGGCGGCCACGGCGGCAGCGGCCCGGCGCAGCAGCGCCTCGGTCTTGCCGGAGCGCGCGGGGCCGACGATTTTGGCCGTGCGGCCGTCGAAAGCGGCGATTTCAGCAATCCTGTCAGTCATCGGTGCCTCCTAATCAGCCAGCGTGCCGGTCGTGGCGTCGAAGTCCCGGGCGCTGCCGTCGGCATAGGTCACCGTCCACTGGTCGAAGGCGATGGCGAAGTCGGCGTCGGGCAGGGCGTACTTCTTCTGGATGTCCTCGCCCAGATGTGCCTCCTCGGCGATGCGCTCGGCCACGATTTCCTCGGCGGTCTTGTCAAGCTCGCCGCGCTCGATTTCTTCCAGGTCGTGGGCGATGCGGGCGCGCACGACGATATCGGCCGCCTCCTCGGCCTCAAGCGCCGCTTCGGCGGCCTCAGCTACCAGAGCGGGGGAGGCCATGAACGACTCCTCGGCGGCCCTCTCGGCAGCCTCGGCCTCGGCTGCGGCCGCCTCTTCGGCGGCGCGGGCCGCAGCGGCCTCGGCCTCTTTGCGGGCCTCAAGCGCTACCATACCGGCGGCGTGCTGCTTCTCGTAGGAGGCCGCGGAAGGCAGCGTCACGGCGACGACATCCTGGCCGAGGGCCCCTGCGTTCAGGGCCTCGCGCACGCGGCTCACCCACTTGCTCTCCTCGGGGTCGATGCCGCAGGTGGAATCCAGCCGCATGCGCACCACGAGGCGACCGCCCTGCAGCTCGATTTCCAGCCACGTGAACACAAGCTCGGGCTTGCTCTCCTCGCGCTGGCGGCGGTTGAAGATCTTCATCTGGTTGTCCACGGCATGCACCTGGTTCAGCAGCCAGTGCTCAATGTAGTCGTTCCACAGTGCGTCGGCGCCTTCCACGGAGGAATCCAGGTACTCGCGGGCTCCCACGCGCACGGTCATGCGGAGGGTGTTCACCGGCTCGCCGTCGGCCGCCGGGTGGGAGCGCACCACAGGCGTTCCCAGGTAAGAGTAGCAGCGGTCGATCTCCAAGCGCAGCTCATGATCGACGATCGACTCGTCCAAATCAAGCGTGAGGGCCATGGAAGGATGGGGCTTGCTCATCCGTCTCTCCTTTCTTTTTGGCAGGTTCCGCAAAAGATCCTTCAGCCGGCTTCGGCTCGTCTTGAATCTTGGGGAAACTGCCGCCTATCCTCTTCGCCATCCAGTATAGAGAGGCCTCGAACAGGTAAATCATCCCATCAAGATGAGCGCGCGGGATGATTGCCGCCCCCTAAATCGGCCTGCTCTTATGATTGCGCGGCCCGCGCGGCCCATACCATTTGCAACCGTTGGGCAACAAAACATCGGTGGCCGCTCGACAGCGGAGGCGACTCTTCACCCCTCCACTCGCGAAGGCCGCCGACGCCGCCGAGGGCCGCCGGTGTTTTGTTGGAAAGCATCGAACGAAAGAGAGAGGAGGACCCATGGCTAAACTTTCACTGACTCGTCGCAGCTTCCTGAAGGCGGCCGCCGTCACGGGCGCTGCGAGCACGCTGAGCTTCGCCGCGGCACCGTCTGCGGCTTTGGCCGAGGGCGTCGACGAATCAGCTGGTGAGGTCAAGCGCATCCGTTCCTGCTGCCGCGCGTGCGGCAAATGCGAATGCGGTGTGTGGGTCACCGTGCAGGACAACAAGGTCATCAAGGTAGAAGGTGACGAGTCCAACGCACACAGCCGTGGACACTGCTGCGCCAAGTCGCAGGCATCCATGCTGGCGCTGTACCACCCCGATCGTCTGCGCTACACCATGAAGCGCACCAACCCCAAGGGCGAGGACGATCCCGGCTGGGTGCGCGTGAACTTCGCCGAGGCCATGGACGAGATCGGCGCCAAGTACAACGAGCTCATCGACAAGTACGGCGGAAAGTCGATCTTCTCCATGGGCGGTACCTCGCGCGTGTGGGCGCAGCCGCCCTACGGCACCCTGAAGTCCGTCTTCGGGACCCACAACTTCCATTCCGCCTACGAGATCTGCAAGGGGCCGCGCCACTTCGGCGGCGTGCTCACCGACGAGAAGGGCTCGCCCTGGATGGAGGTGGAGCAGGGCCCTATCGTGTACGTGCAGTGGGGCACCGCTTCCGAGTATTCCAACTACGACTCCACCAACCGTACCGTCGTGGACTGCTCGCAGCGCGCCTACAAGCACATTCTCGTTGACCCGCGCATGAGCCCGCTGGGCAAGGAGGCCGACCTGTGGCTGCCCATCCGCGTCGGCACCGACTTGGCCATGTCGCTCGGCTGGCTGAAGTGGATCGTCGACAACGATGCTTACGACAAGAACTTCGTGAAGCGCTGGTCCAACGGCCCGTTCCTCTACAACCCTGAGGCCGACGGCAAGACCTACAAGGGCTACTTCTTGGAGATGAACGGCGGCATCCACATGACGAGCCGCCTGCTCACCGAAGCCGACCTCGACCGCGAGTGGGTCTCCCAGTTCTGGGAGCCGGCGCCGGAGCAGTACTCCTACCGCCGCTTCATCTGCTGGGACGCCGCCAACGAGAAGCCGACCTACTGGGACGCCGAGGAATGCCAGTGGGAGGGCGAGAAGCACAAGATCCCGACCACCGGTACCTGGATCGAGCATCCCTACAAGCCCATCATCGCCGATGCGTGGCTGCCCGATCCCTCGAAGTTCGCCGACCCGGCCGATCCGGCCTACGACGCCTATTGGACGGGCGAGGGCAATGAGAAGGGCGCCAAGTCGAATCCGAAGGGTCTGCCGAAGGATCCGGAGCTGTGGCCCGACGGCGTGCAGGTGAAGCTCGCCAATGGCAAGATGATCGAGGCCAAGTCGGTCTGGCAGGAGTGGGAGCACAACCTGGAGGAGTACACGCTCGAGCGCGTCTCCGAGATCACCGAGGTTCCCGCCGACAAGATCGAAGAGGCGGTGCGCACCTACACCACGCGCCTGAACCCGCTTCACGGCAACGGCGGCATCCACTACCAGCTGGCCCCCGACCAGACGGGCCACGCCGTGCAGAACACCCGCGCCCTGCAGCTCATCGCCTGTCTCACCGGCAACTCCGACGAGCCCGCCGGCAACCGCGGCTCCTCGAAGTCCCAGGTGGACGGCTGCTGCGGCCGCGCCAACATGATGGTCACCGACCACGACCCGGTCGACTGGGGCATCCGCGAGGGCATCGGCACCATGGAGCTCGGCAACACGCCGCGCGACCTTTCCGTGGAAGACCAGATTCCGCTCATCCAGAACTTCGTGAAGTACCTGCAGGACGAGAACTCCCCGCTCATGGAGCGCTACGGCAACCATATCCCCACCGATGAGGAGGCCCGCATCATCGCTATGCGCAAGGGCGGCGACTACAAGGGATCGCGTTCCTTCCCGGGCCTGAAGACCCCGTTCGAGAACAACGCGGACCAGATTTCCGCCGAGCGCTTCCCGCTTCTGCGCTTCTGGAACTCCTGGACCGACGCCTCTTCCATCTGGGACGCCATCCGCGAGATCGATTCCCCCTACAAGCTCTACGGCGGCATCTGCATGTCCGGCGACTTCATGAACCAGTCCAACCTGCTCGAGGCGTGGGACGCGCTGACGCAGCTCGACTTCTGGGTGGACATCAACCTGTGGTCGTGCCCGAACAACGGCACCGCCGACTACGTCTTCCCCTGCACCCACTGGCTGGAGACCAACACCGGCCGTGTGTCCCAGGGTGCCGGCGGCATCTTCGGCGCGGGCCAGCGCTGTGTGGAGCCCATTGGAGATGTGGTCTTCGACCCGACCTTCGTGGTGTGCCTGCACAAGTCCATGGGCGTGCCGTTCAACGACCGCGACCCCGAATACGACGAGTGGCTGAACCTCGACTACCACGACTTCATCCAGGCCGGCGGTTCGGTGGGCTACGAGGAGCAGGAGTACCGCGTGCTGAAGGACGCCACCGACTGGTGGAAGACCGAGGAGTATCCGGACGGCCCCGACTTCCCGCAGTACGCCGCGAAGTTCCAGGAAGAGGGCTGGTTCGACTGCCGCAAGTGGCACCCCGAGCGTTGGGGCACCTATCGTCGCTGGGAGATGGGCTACCGTCGCCAGCAGGCCGGCTACAACCTGTACGCCGCCGTGGACGAGAAGTGCGCCTTCGGCACCCCCACGGGCAAGGTGGAGATCTGGTCCACCATCTGCGAGTCCTACATCGGCGACACGGTGAGCGAGTCCTACGTGCTGGAGACGCCGGGCACCGCGGCCAAGGTGGGGGAGAAGACCCCGTACTTCGCGAACGTGTGCTCGCCGGATCGCGACGCCTATGCCGGCGACATTCCGGACATCGACAAGTTCCCGCACTGGTTCGAGCCGAAGAACTCCCGCGTGCAGGCGCCCGAGTGGTACGACGCCAACCTCGTGGACGGCGCGTCCTACAACAGCGACAACTACCTGAACAAGCCCTACCACGGCATTGCCGGCGTGGGCACGGGCCAGGCGACCGACAACGGCGCCACCGACAACCTCGAGGCCTACAAGCAGGCCGTGAAGGAGAACCCGGAGGCCACCTTCATCTGCACCTCCGGCGCCCGCCAGCCCGTCTACTTCCACTCCGAGCACCGTCAGCTGCCCTGGTGCCGCGAGCTGTGGCCGTCCCCGCGCTTCGAAATGAACCCGAACGACGCGGCGCGCCTCGGCATCGAGCAGGGCGACTGGATCTGGGTGCGCACCCCCTGGGGCGCCATCCGCGAGGTGGCCGATCTGTACTACGGCATCAAGGAAGGCACCACCAACGCCAACCACGCCTGGTGGTACCCCGAGATGGACCACGCCGCCCACGGCTTCGAGCTCGTCGGCATCAACTGCACCATGGACAAGTACGCCCAGTGCTGGATCTGCGGCGCCTCCCAGCTGCGCGGCAACCCGATGGTCGTCTACAAGGCCACCGAGGAGAACTCGCCGTTCGGCAACCCCGTGCCGTGCGACCCGTGGGGCAACGAGGCGATCACCAACGCCAACGACCCGCGTCTGAAGGAATGGCTGGCCAACGACCCGCGTCTGGACGACTCCAAGGTGGAGCTCACCTACGCGAGCGCCGATGCGAAGGGCCTGCAGACGATCAGCCTCATCAAGGAATAGGAAGGAGGAAACACGATGTCCAACTACGCAATCATCACGGATCTCAACCGTTGCACGGGCTGCCTCGCCTGCACCGTGGCGTGCAAGGCCATCAACGGCGTGGACGTGGGCAACTTCTGGATCAAGACCCTGCGCGTCGGCCCGCATCCCATCGAGGGCGGTTCCGGCACCTTCCCGGACGTGGAGATGTACTTCCTCCCCGTCCAGTGCCAGCACTGCGAGAACCCCGAGTGCGTGAAGGTGTGCCCGACCGAGGCGTCTCATGTCGCCGAGGACGGCACCATCCAGATCGACAAGGACAAGTGCATCGGCTGCCAGTTCTGCGCCATGGCCTGCCCCTACGGCGTGCGCTACCTGAACCAGACCGAGCGCGTCGTCGAGAAGTGCACCTTGTGCGAGCAGCGCACGAGCCAGGGCGAGCTGCCCCAGTGCGTGGCCCAGTGCGGCGCCCGCGCCCGCTTCTTCGGCGACCTCGATCAGGGCGTCGAGAACTTCGAGGCCCCGGCGCACCCGGACACCCCCGGCTGCCAGTACGACGACATGACGAAGACCCGCGTCAAGCTCAAGGACTACGTGGAAGCCTTTACCGAGAACGACATTCATCACCTCACCAACAAGGGCAACAATCCCAAGCTCATGTACTTGTTGCGCGAGGGCCGGAAGTGGAGGGAGTAACAACCCATGGAAATTCAGTGGCCCCTTATTCTCTTCACCTTCTTTAATTGCCTGGCCGGCGGCATCTTCTTGATGCAGGGTATCCTCACCCTGTCCGGCAAGGGCAAGGCCATGCAGCTCGTGTCCTGCGTGAGCGCCATCGTGGCCCTCGCCATCGGCGGCCTGTCGGTGTTCTTCCACCTGCAGCACCCGCTGCGCATGCTGAACGGCTTCGGGCACATCACCTCGGGCATCACCATCGAGCTCATCTTCGTGATCGTGTTCGCCATCGCCGTGGTGCTGTACTTCCTCATGATGCGCCGCTCCGAGGAGGGCGTGGCCCCCAAGTGGTGCGCCATCCTGGCCATCGTCGTGTCCCTGGCGCTGCCGTTCGCGACGGGCGACAGCTACCTCATGAGCGCCATCCCCGTGTGGGACACCATGTTGCTGCCTCTGTACTATGTGGTGGCCACGGTGATGCTCGGCGGCCTGGCTGCCATGATCATCGCCGGCGCCACGAAAGCTGAGGACGCCGTGAAGCTGTCCGCCACCGTGGCCTTCATCGGAGCCGTGGTGTGCGCCATCGTGAGCGTCATCTACGCGGTCGCTATCTCCGGCATGGGCGCGAACTATACCGAGATGGAGTACTACTTCGATCCGACGCTGCCCGATGTGGCCATGCGCCAGTCCGAGCAGATCACCGGTGCCATTCTGGCCGGCGAGCATGCCGTGGCCTTCTGGCTGGGCAACATCGTCGTCGGTTGCGCGGTGCCCGCAGTGCTGGCGGCCCTCGTGATGTGCGGCAAGGTTCCCGCCGAGAAGGCCCTGGCTGTGGCCGTGATCGCCCTGGTGTGCGCCGTGATCGGCACCATCGTGTGGCGCGTGCTGCTCTACGAAGTGGCCGTGAACGCCCTCATCCAGTTTCAGTGGGCGCTTCAGTAAGAGGTTGAACGTGAGAAGGGCCATCTCTGGTCGGTTGGCCCTTCTCTGAAGACGAGTGTTGGACAGGGCGGCTTGATGTAACGGCTTAAGCCCCGCAGGCGACGCAAGTAAACCGCCCTGTCTGTTTCGAAATGGCTTGCAAATAACGATTTTACGGTTGGAGAACGCGGCAACCGTTATTTGGAAGCCATTTAAGCAAAGAGTGAAGAGGAGACTGCTATGGCTCAAGAGGAAAAGAAGGACGAAGCCGAGGCCAAGCGCGAGGCGCGCGGCGGCATCACGCGGCGCGGGCTGTTCATCGGCGTGGGATCGACGGCGGCGCTGCTGGGTCTGGGCGCTTTGCGCTACGCGGGCCACAACCCGCTGAACCGACCGCCGGGAGGCACCGACGAGGCCCATCTGGTAAGCGGCTGCATCCGCTGCGAGCGCTGCTACGAGGCGTGCCCCCGTGAGGCCATCGTGCCGGCGAAAATCGAGGACGGGCTGCTGGGCATGCGCAGCCCCATGCTCGACTTCAACACGGGAAACTACTGCGATTTCTGCTACGAGGAGAACGGCGGCAACCCCTTGTGCGCGGCCGTGTGCCCCACGGCGGCCCTGGAGCTGCCCGCCAGCTACACGGTGGGCAACCCGGAGACCGGCGAGACGGGCGACATCATCATCGGCACGGCGGAGATCGATCCGCGCACGTGCTTGGCCTATCGCATGACAGGCTGCCGCGACTGCTACGACGCCTGCAACTACAGCGCCATCGAGCTTAAGGACGAGGGCGGCGCGAACCCCATTCCCTACGTCGTGGAAGACAAGTGCAACGGCTGCGGCGCCTGCCAGGCCGCCTGCCTGTCGCTGTCGTCCGGTTCCATCAAGTCCACCGAGCGCGCCATCGTCGTGCGCCCTATTGAAGCCTAAAGGGGGTAAGTTATGGCTCAGAAGAAGGAAACTACGGAAGCGTCCGTTTCATCTCAGGCTGCGGGCGTGAAGGGGAAGGGCTCTGCGAACGCGCTGGCCGCGAAGCTGAAGACGCGTCGGCTGCGCACGGCTGTGGGAGCCGTGGTGTTCGTCGGCATGGCCGCCGGGCTTGTCGCCGGCGTGAGCATGGGCACGATGTCCGGCTTCGGTTGGGACACGTTCTCGATGCTGTGCCCCTTGGGCGCGCTGGGCACCATGATCGCCACGAAGACCATGATTCCCCGCGCGGTGGTGTCGCTCGTGCTTATCGCCGCGCTGGTGCTCGTGTTCGGCCGCGCGTTCTGCTCGTGGCTGTGCCCGACCATGCTCATCGACCGCATCCGCGACTTCTTCCGCTCGCCCAAGAAACGCCGCGAGCTAGCGGAGAAGAAGAACTCCGAGATCAAGGCCATCTCGCAGCAGGAGCTGGCGAGTTTGAAAGCCGCGAAGGACGGCCACGCCTGCGGCGCCTGCGGTAAGTGCCAGCCGGTTCATCACGGCAAGGTGGACTCGCGCCACGCGGTGCTCGGCGGCGCGCTGCTCTCTACGGCCGTGTTCGGGTTCCCGGTGTTCTGTCTCGTGTGTCCGGTGGGCCTCACGTTTGCCACGGTGCTCGTCATCTGGCGCGCCTTCGCCCACGGCGACGCGACCATCGGGCTCATCCTCATTCCGGCCATGCTCGTCATCGAGCTGGTGGTGCTGCGCAAGTGGTGCTCGAATTTCTGCCCGCTCTCGGCGCTCATGAACCTAGTCGGGCGCTTCTCGCGCACGTTCGTGCCTACCATTAATGATGAGAAGTGCCTGGAGACGGCCCGTGCCACCTCCTGCAGCAAGTGCGCCGAGGTGTGCGACGCCGACATCAACATCCGTCATCCGGAATTCGGTCTGCGCGCCATGGCCGACTGCACGCGCTGCCGCAACTGCGTGGACGTGTGCCCCACGCATGCCATCACGATGCCGGTGTTCGTCGGCAAGAAGGCGGCCAAGACGGTCGTGGAAATTCCCGATCCGGTCATGGACGAGCTGGAACCGAAGCTGGACTAGCGACTTGTTGGGGCGGCCCGCGGAACCCGTGATCACCGCCCGCTGCGCGCTTTATCCTCCTGCGAACGCGGCAAAAGAAACAGCGGAGATGACGCACATGAGTCGGTACCATCCCGGTATCGCTGCTG
>OLRP01001529.1_pt1 | contig 17947 bp, 14 predicted proteins | sample 1672401 | NCBI WGS metagenome assembly OLRP01 (sample SAMEA3136682, study PRJEB25190) | human gut metagenome | reverse complement strand
AAGTCCTGCAAGCTTTATCTGTTCAAAAACGCCTGCAAGAAGCACCACCTTGCCAAAACCAAAAACTATCTTATTAAGTCCCTGATTGAGCTTTGCTCCTGTGATCTCACGATGCCTTATCTGTGGCTCAATATCACCGTATCTCACAAGAGGTCCCACAAGCATGAAATGCAGTGACACCATATAAGTCAAAAGGCAGAAAATGTTTTTTTCTGCTTTGCAGTTGCCCTTGAAAACGTCATAGACATAAGAAATTCCTCTGAGCATATAATAACCCATACCAAGTGGAAGTATGGCGGCGTCAAAACTTAGCTTTTTTACCTTATTATAAAGGATATTCTGTCCGAATATTAGCATAAGAGATACGTTCATTATAATATCCAGCACTAAAAATATCCTGCAAAGGGCTTTGTTCTCACGGTTTTTTGAAATAATAAGACCAAATATCCAATCGAGGATAACTGACAGGAAAATAAGACAGAACACAAAAGGTCTGCCCCAACTGAAAAACAGCAGGGAACAAACTACCAGAATGAGGTTTTTATATTCTGCGCTTCTGTCGAAAAGCGAAATAATGGTCATTATCGGGAACATTCCCAGTATAAATATAAGATCGGAATAAACCAAAATAAATTGCTCCTTAATATTTCTATATGTTAAGATATTTTTATATTTCTTTTGCTTATGATTTATACCTATAATTTTATCACAATTCACTAAATATAGCAAGCAAAATTATAAAGAAAATCTAAATTTTTCAGTTTTCTTCAAAAAGTATTTGCAATTAATAAAAACTGTGGTATAATTATAGTAAATAAATGTGCAATTCTACTTGGGGAAGGAGTGGCAGAGTTGGCTTCAATTTTAGTTACAGGAGCAAGCGGAATGATAGGCTTGTACCTTACATCCAGCTTACTGCACAAAAAACATCGTGTATTCGGTATAGATACACGCAAAAATGAGTTTATTGGAACTGATCCAAACTATACTTTTATCCAGTGTGATATTACAGATAAGGACGCGATTACAAATGTAATCGATAGCAACAAGATCGACGTTGTCGTACATCTGGCAAATTCTGTAGATAACGATATAGATCCATATGTAACAGACGCTGAGATGAAAAAGAGCAAGATATGTGATAAGTTCATATATGCGGCTGCAAACAAGGCTGAGGTAAGGAGCTTTATCCTGCTCAGCACAACAGCAATATATGGTGTACAGAAAGGCAGAGAACCAATAAGGGAAACTGCTCCTGAAAAGGGAAATTCAAACTATGCAGATCTTAAGATGACATCTGAGAAGATAATGCAGAAGGAATTTAAAAAGTCTGAAACTATGACTTTGCCTGTGGTCGATTTCGCAAACCCATAAGTGCTGTTTTGGACATCATACGACTTGTCATTGAGAGAACCGGAAACATCGAGAATGCCACCCAGCATCGGGTCCTTGCGTCCCCATCCGAAATAAGTATTATTGCCCTGATTGACCGTGCGCGATTTCTGGGTGAATGTCACGATCGTCGACGCCCCGGTCGAAGGCTGGAAATAGCGCACCTTGACGCTGCGGGCGTCGTAGACCAAGATATTGTCGCACCAGCCGATGTAGACCCCCATAAACGTATATTGCTTCCTGGCGATATTGGTTACGACCTTGTCGCGCTGCGTTTCATACGGATCGTACCTGTCGGTCACGGTCGGCGCAAGTCCCGGCACGAAGTCCGTGACCCAGATATGCCAGCTCCACATGATACGGTTGCTCGCATCGCGCACCGCCACGATAGCGTTGCCCTGTTTGATGGATGCTTGAGGCACCTCGAACGTCAGGCTGTGCCCATCGGCGGCAAGTGCAACGTTCGTCACCAGATCTCTTTCATCCTGCCAGACCAGCACAGCATCTTTCGGTGTGCAGTTTGCATTGTTGTAGATATAGGGGTCGGTGATAGCAGCATCGAGGTGGTTTGTGAGAATTCTCAGCACCCCTGTCAGGAGATCAGTCCTGTATGCCGCGATGTTGGGCTCTCCGTTCTTGACCGCATTGCCGTAGACCAGCGGCAGGGAGTAGGTGCCGGGAGCGTTGATGACATAGCAGTTCGCCGTGTTCATCGGCGTTTCACCGCCCTTGGTCGAAAGATCGTAAATGCCACCGACGGGAGCGGCGGCGGCCAATACCTCGTTATGGAGATCGACGGTATCCGCTTGCTGCGCCTTGATTGATACCGAAGTAATAATAGTACCACTGCCTCTATCGATAAAAGCCCCAATCCAGTCGGGCTTGGGAATCACGCGATAGCCTCCCGCACCGTCGTCTTCAATGAACTCGGTCTTCCACGGCACCTGTAGGGTTTTCGTGGCATCGCCGGGCCGGGAAACGGTGACCCGACTGACAATACATATGGCTGAACCCAGATAGCCTCCTTCATGAGACCAAACCAACTCCGACGTTCTATCCCCGCCACCTGTATGCTCAGCATTTTCCTCTATGGCCAATTCCGGCGTTATGGTGATGCTCGTCGTGGAAATCCGGTAGGTGACGGTCTTGCCCATCGGCCACTCGGCACCGCCAATTGAAGCGGTCAGCGTCCGCTGTATGCCGGTCAAATCGTCCGTGTAAATGACTTCGATCGAGGCGTCGTCCGGCAACGTCTGAGGCAGCATCATAAAAGTAGCCTTGGCCGAAGTTATTTCCTGATCGGCGGAACCGTCCACATTGACCGAGCACGACTGCGAAAAATTAGCCGTCTTGCCGTAATCGCTCCACGCTGGGGTACCCATCGCCAGCGTTGCAGAACCGTAAACGCCCTTGAGCGTGATTTTCGTGATCTTGCCCGCCAGCACGTCGTCGCCCGTGACGAACCGCACGGCGGTAAGCACGTGGCCGAAAGGCAGCGACGCGGTTGCGGAGGTATTTCCATCCATTGCGGCAGGAGCGGCGACCAGCAGGTCGTTTTGGCTGGCGACGGCTGCCGGAACCGTATACGTGATCGTGGGCATTCCGGCCTTCGTCTTGGCAGAAAGGACGATGCCGCTCCCGCCATAGGGGGCATAGGCGAAGAACCGGACTTTCCGGCCGCCGGTCGGCCAGAAATAGTTCGTCGTCCAGCCGGATGCCTTCGTTACTTCGACATTATACATATAGTCCATCAGGCAAGAAGTTTCGCTCCACGATCCGGTATAGGCCGACGCCAACACGCCGAACGATTCGTAGAAAGTGTCCTCTTCGACGGGCGTGGCACGGGTCTGAGGCACTTCCGCGTCCGACCGGTTCGATTCGATGCCGTCGGTAACCCTCGCATGCAGGAAGAGCGTGTCGGCAGCCGGAAATCCCCCCCCCCTCGCAAAATGAAAATATCCGGGTGCAGGAGCGTCGTGCTGTCCGTTGTATCACCCGTTGCGTCCCCGGCAGAGCGGCTCTGCGACGGGGTCTGCCAGCCGTGCGTATCGACGACCTCGAAGCGCAGCATAGGACCCGAAAGGGCGTTGTCCGCCGTCGGGTCTTCCGAGCAGGCGGAGGGCAGAAGCAGGACTGTTGCCGTGGCCGCAGCAAGAAGATTATTGAATGAAAAGATGGAATTTTGCGATTTCATAATAGGTCGTTTGCATGCGTGAAGAACTTATTCCCCGACGAGACGTACCCCGCAGGCGAAGGAGCCGCCGTCTGCGGGGCGTTCCCACAGCCATGTCGGGCTGTCTGGGCATGGTAACCGGCGCATAAAGTGTCAAAAAGTAAGGCTGCCATCCGGACCGCTATAAATCCCGGATACAGCGCACACGGGAGTTAGCAATCTTAGGGTATTTGCCGCCCGTTTCGCCGCTGCCAAAAACCACATACCACGCGTTGCTGCTGTCGGAACTGGACTCGGTAGCCGACCAGTAGCCGGTGCTCATGGCGGAGAGATCGAAGGTACCCAACTCGTTGCGATAGACATATATCAACCGAAGCTCCCGGATCGTAGGCAGCCGCCAGCCGGAAGGACACAGATTGACGGCGTCATCCCACGTTGCCGAAGTATCGACATCGGAAGCGGCCACCTCGAATTTGGCGGCGAAACGGTTATTGGCTGCGTCCAACTCGTTATGGGAGGGCGTGCTGTCCCAATTAGGATGGATCAGGCTGGACTTTACACCGTCCGCACCCTCCCGGCAAACAATGATCTTACCGTCCTGAAGGTAAGGATATTGTTTCTTTTGGGCATGGCTCGCACTGGCAGTCATCAGAAGCGCGGCAAAAAGCCACCCGCGCAGCGAGAGATTCAGTATATTTTTCATTGCTATCATTGATTTCATTATTTTAAGTCGCGTTCGCATCCAAACTCCCCTCCGGACCGCTATATCCCCCTGACACAGCGCACAAAGAGGGTGCTACTTTTAGCGATGTAGGTGTCTGTCGAGACGCCGTCGCTAAAAGACACGTACCACGCATTGCTGCTGTCATACTCAGTAGCCGACCAGTAATAGTTGTCGTAAAAACCGTTACTTGCAACTTCCCACGTATCGCGCATGCAGTAGATGATCTCCAGTTCGGCCATGGTCGGCAGCCGCCACCCCGGAGTCTTGGCACATTCGAGCAGGGCATCCTGCCATGACATGAGCATTGTGCTCGCATCGGTCCTGGCATAGACGAACCATCCGGTCAGGTTGTCGGTGTAATCGTAGAAATCGGGCGAAGGGTTCAGCGTCTCGGCTCCGATCGTGATGCGGGCGTCCATTTCGCTTACCCCCTTGATGGTAGCCGTAACGGTATAATGGGTATTGCGCTTGACGTCGTAATTGCTGACGGCGTCCGCACCTAAGTAGATGCGGTATATGTTCCCGGTATATTTATACCCCAAGTCGGTGGTATAATCGCCGACGATCTCTATGTAGGTGGCGTAGTTGCCCTGACCCTCGGCGCCGCCCAGCGCCGTTGCGGCAGTCTTCTGCGTTTGGTCGGTGGCCGAACCTGTGCCGCGCCCGTTCTCAGGCAGGTAACACCACCCGCACTCCTTGGCCGTGGCGGTGAGCGTCTTGTCTTCCGGGGTCAGATCGGCGAATTCACCGATAAACCCTACCGAGGTAGCGGGATAGCAATCCGCTTCCGATGTCCCGGGGTCGAGCTTGGAAGTGTCACGGAAGGGTTGCAGCGCCGTGGGTGCGTTATAGACCTTGACGCTCGTTGGCACGAAGCTGCCGCCGGGAATATCGGCGGCCAGTTTGAAGGTCACTTTTGCCACGGCACGTTTCATGGCAACATCTGACACTGAGGCCGAGGGCTTGCCTGTATAACAGCCGCACATGGGCAGCGCATTTCCCGAAGCGAGACTGGCTTCGTTCGGGACCGCCAAGGTCTTCGATTCCACGTCGGCCAAAGTCGTGACATCGCTATAAAGCGTATTGTCGCCCGTATTGGCGATAAAGTAGAGGCTGCTGTCCGAGGTTTTGATGATCTTCGCCCTGACCTTATAGGAGGTTCCCCAACTGGTCACCGTCGTAATATACTGCGGCGTTTGCAGGAGCGCCGTACCGTCGGCGTTGAACTGAATCACCCACAGGTCCTTTATCCTGTTTTCGTCCACGCCGCCCACAGCGCGCGTATCCATCGCCACCTCGCCCATAGACTCGGGCGAGAGGGTGATCTCCATGGGCTGACCGTCTGTCGGGCCGCCCATCGCCTCTGTCGGCTCCTTGGAGCAACCGCCAAGAAGCAGGGCCGCAGCAAACAGCCATGTGCCCGCCACGTGGCAGGCCCGCATTCCCTTGTTTCCTATTTTTGTCTTTTCCATATCTCGCTTTTTATCTGTTCCATATGTCTGTCTCCGAACCCGGCCCTCTGTGTATGACCGCCGCCGGCGAAAAGGTTAAGGCGCCCCAGCTAAAGGTCCCTGACGCAGCGCACATAGTAGCAGTCGAAGAAACTTGCGTTGCCCGTGTTGTTGCTGCTGAAGTTTACGTACCACACCGTAGTCCCGGTCGAGCGGGCGGTAGCCGACCAGTAACTTACGGCTGGTAGATTGAGGGCAGTAAGTTTTCCCTGGGCGCTCATATCTGAGATCACCTTCAGCTCTCTTATGGTCGGCAGCCGCCACATACCCTTGTCGCTTTGGTCCGGTTTTTCACTGTATTGAGGGCAGGCCGAGTGACCTTGGGGGTTATAGGAGGCATTCGACAGCCCCGAAGCGCTGTACCAAGTCATGGACACCTGATTGCCTTCGCTGTTTTTGGCATTGACCTTGGCCACCATGAACTTCTGACCGCAAGTATTCAAGCCCGAATTATTAGAACCATAGGCGGGTTCCGCATGGGCTGGAGTCTGCGTCCACGGCGCATGCAGGGGATACCCCTGCGCAAAGCCGTAGCGGTCCTGCATGACAATCGTATTACCGTCGGATACATAGGGATAATGATTGCCAAGGCTGGGGTTGTTGCCATTCTCGGCATCCCATTCGGACAGGGTAATCTCCATGATTTCCGCAAAGGTCGCGGTGATCGTATAGGCTTTGCCTTTTTCGAGGGTGCAAGACAACATGCCGTTAAAGGGCGGTTTCAGCTGAATACCGTCGACTACGAGATTAATCTCCAGTGAGAGCGTCGCACCGCTCAGGGGCAGGACGACCGAAGGAGTCTTCTGGGTAGCTGTCGTTCCACTGACGGTAAAATCGTAGCTGTAAAAGTCGAGTCTCTGCGTTCCGGACGAGGCGGGAGCTATGTCCCCGCCTACCGTCACGCCACTCTTGGCCGCAGCCAGCCCCTTCACCTTTAAGGACAGAACAGACAGACTGGTCGAACTTATGTAGTCCTCTTTGCGAATCACGAAAGTCAACCGGGCGCATTTGCGCTGAAGCTCGTTCAGCGTAATCGCATAAGGGGTGGTTTGGATAGGGATCGTCCCGGTCGTCTTGTCCGAGGCGGCATAGTCCACTCCGTTGGCGATGGCGGTCGCGAGCTTCGTCTTGTCCGCAGCCAGCGGCAGGGCGGGTGATACGGCATAAAAGTCGTAGGTGCCGGGGAGGAGCGTCATAGCCCAATCAGGCAGATCGGCGGTCTTGTTGCCGTTGGCGTCTACCCTGCACGGTACGAGCTTTGTACCGTTCCAGTAGTAGGCGCATTCGTTCGCGTAGTTTTCCGTCGCGGGGTTCGAATCACCACTTTTGTAGGCGATCACCCGCACGGTAGCGCCCGAAGCGAGGGCGGCTCTGGTGACGGGCAACACCTTCTCGATACCCTCTACCGAGAAGTCGAGGGCGACCTGCCCCGAAGGACCGTTCATACCCTCTGTCGGCTCCTTGGAGCAACCGCCAAGAAGCATGGCCGCTGCGAGCAGCCATGTACCCGCCTCGCGGCGGGCCCGCACTCCCTTGTTCTTTATTCTTGTCTTTTCCATTATATCCTTTGTTTATCTCTCCTTTGTTGCGTATTCCGTCATTCCTTTCGGCATCCCGCCCTCGTGCGACCGCTACCGGGCAGGTGCGCTAAAGGTCCCTGATACAGCGAACGCTGTTGTTGGCATTCTTGGAGTATTTGGTCCTGCTGCCGGTGTCAAGCCTCAGCTCCCACGCATCGTCGCTGACGAAAACAGCCTCGGTAGCCGCCCAGTAATAGCCGGTTCCGATGTCGCTCACGGCCGTAAGGTCGCCTATCTTACTATATATCAGCCCCAGTTCCCTTATGGTAGGCAGGCGCCATGTACCGGCATCATCCGAAGCCTGACTGTATGCTTTGCAGTTGATTTGGGCGTTCTGCCATGTTGTTGATGCCGGGGCTCTTTTCGAAGCGACCTCGAACTTCCGACTGCAGGTATTCAATCCCGAAGCGTTGGAATCCCATGCGTCTTCCGCATGAGCGGGAGTTGCGGTCCACGCCTCGTGGGTAGGATACCGTTTCGGGTCGGCCTCGCCGAGGTCATCCGAAACCACGATCGTATTGCCGTTTATAACTTTCGGATAGGTATTCAACTCTCCATCCGTCACCCAGTCGGCGATTGTGACGGTTGGATCTACCTCCACGGCTAACGGCGAGAACCTGACATATAATCTGACCGCTTCGCCGGCCAGATAGGCCCGGCCGGGTGCAAAAGCTTGTTTGGGCCTGTGCGCTCCGGCAGATAACTGGAGCTTCAGTTGGTAGTTCTTGCTGTCCTGCGGGACGATCATCACCGGATCGCCGAATGCGACCGCATTGTCTTTACCTTCGGGAATCTCCAGCGGCGTGGCATTGGCCAGGGCGAACGGCGTTTTGCCGCCGTCCGTGCCGCCAACGGGCGCCGACGCTTCGGTCACACCGGACAGTTTCAGCGTACAAACGGCGTTCTGGTCGAGCAACTGTACGGACCTCAATTGTCCCCACTGTGCCGATACTCCGGGGTCGGCATAGACGTACACCTGCACTTGCGCGAGGGCATGGCCGAACTCAATAACCGGCATAGCCTCCGTCTTGCTGCCTGTTCCCAGCGGTGCGGTGAGGATGTCCCGGCTGCCGTCGATGCTCCAGCTCACAGTCCCGGCTGCGGCATCGTAATAGCCCTTTCCCGATGCGTCGCCGACCGCCGTCGCCCCGCCGGGATACCAGCCCGCCATGCGGGTTTTAAGGCCGTTGGTCTGGTAATACTGACTGGGATCGAACGTCAGCGGTTGTTCCCCGCTGCCGCCCGTGCGGACGGCTTTCAAGGCTGCTGTACCGTAAGCGCCCCACACACCTGCGCTGCGCTCGTCCGAGCGCGCGAACCACATATCCATCTCCTGCAAAGGATCAGCAGTCGAGCGCGTGAGTGTTCCCTGCGCGGAAACCGAGACCGGAAGCCCGCTCCGGGGCGTAATCTCCACCCGGCAGCCGTCCGTGCCTTCGTCGGCGGACTCCTTGGAGCAACCGCCAAGAAGCAGGGCCGCAGAGAGCAGCCATGTGCCTGCCGCGAGGCGGGCCCGCATTCCCTTGTTCCTTATTCCTGTCTTTTTCATATATCTGTATTCATCTCGCTTTTTATCCGTTCCATATATTCGTCTCCGAATCCGGCCCTCTGCGTATGGCCGCCGCCAAAGGGTTAAAGGACCGAAGGGTTAAGGCGACCCGCAGGGCCTTTAAAGATCCCTGACGCAGCGCACACGGTAGGTTTTCATGCTCATGCCGGTGACGCCGCAATAACCGTTGGTGAAGGACACGTAGTACACGATCTTGGTCATCATACTATACTCAGTAACCGAGAGATAATTCAAGTTGGGTATGACAACGGCAAGTTCGGCTTTCATATCGTAGATCAATCTCAATTCCCGTACGGTCGGCAGCCGCCACGTACCCTTGTCACTCTGGTCGGAAGCCTCGCTGTACTGGGCGCAGGCCGAGTAACCGTTGGGGTTGTAGGTGGCATGCGTCGTACCCGAAGCCTCGTACCAGGTAATGGATGTCGCACTGCCACCCTTGCCTTTGGCATCGGCCTTGGCCACCATGAACATCTGACTGCAGGTATTCAAGCCCGAATCGTTGGCATCCCAGTCTTTCTCCGCATGGGCGGGGGTTACGGTCCACGGCTCGTGGGTGGGGTACAGGACGGGGTCGGCGTTGCCATAGACATCCACTACCACGATGGTGTTGCCGTTGATGCCGTAAGGATAAATTATGGGCTTTGTCTCCATATCGGTTTCACCTCCGTCTTTCCATTCGGCTACTACCGAGGCCGTGGCCGTGATCTCCTCCCGATGGAAGGTCAGCGTCACCTTGCAGCTCTGCCCTGCCTGTCCGGCATCATCGCCCGAAAGCGTTATCCGGACATCCGAGAAGACAGCTCCCCCGGCGGCGGCCTCCACCGTGAAGGTCTGCCCCGGTTCGAACATCACGGGATCGCCGGCTTGTGCCGCCGTTTCGGTCATCGTCATCGAACCGTCGAAAACCGGGATTTCGCCCGAACCGCCGAATACCGCATCGCCCGTATTCAAATCCAGCACGGCCGTGGTTTTGGCCCCGGTGATTTTCAGTGAGGTGAGCGCATCGCCGGCCGGAAAATCCCGGTCCCTTTTCACGAAGAACCGGACTTGCTTACACTTGTGGGTAAAGGTGAAGGCGGGCTGTGGCTGGGCTCCGGAAGAGGCTTTGCCCAAACCGGTCACCTCTTTGGCCCACATGATGTCCTGCTGTCCGTCGATGGTCCACGTAACGGTCGGGGCGGCGCTTGCCGTTCCTGCCGCATAGCCGCCGGTGCTGACCGGACTGTAAGCGTAGAAGTAGAGTTTCTCCGCACCGGGCGGGTAATATCGGGGAGCCGAGAAGCTCAGGACACCCGCGTTATCGGACCTGACCGCCGCGTTGTCGAAGTAAGCGCCGCTGTAATCCGTGGTCGGGGCCGCAGCGCCCTTGTATGCGGTTACGGCGAACAGGTCTTCCGTACCGTTCGGGAATTTGTCACCCGTGACGGGACCGCTCAGTGCACGGCTCATGGAAGAGGCGTCGACGCTCAGGATCGCCGTGGGCACGATGGCCGTCCGCGTGCCGTCCGGAGCAGGTCCTTGCTTCGGAAGGTCCGGAGACCCGTCCTTACCGCACGAGGCCAGCAAGGCCAGCATAAGGATGAAAGATGTGATTTTCGTTTTCATCTTGTCATAATTTTCATAAACCGTGTCACAGAATATCGACATCCGTATCACCGCCATCGGTCCACGGGGTAATGCTTGGCGCGTCCAACAGAATACCGTCGCTGCCGCCCACGGTAAAGCGGTAATGGTATTTATACCCGGCCTCCCATCCTGCCGCGAGCGATGCCGCGGAGAGCGGAGCCTGCATCACATAGAGGTTCTCCGCCGCGGTTTGGTATCGGTAGCCGATTTCGAGCACGAAATCCTCCGTGACGGGCTGAGGCATCATAAGCAGCATATCGTCCGAAGTCACGAAATCGTACGACTGGCTCGCCGCCAGAGCAACGGACCCCGAACCTTGCAGGGACACCGGCACGGCATAGGGGTTCGTCTCAGTCGTAACATCGGAGGACGGGGTCCACGTGCCGGCCGCACCCGAACCGGCCCCCGACCAACTGCCCTTGCGGCTCATGCCGTAAATTTTCAGGCTTTCGATCACGACGCGCTCGGAGGCGTCCAGAGCCGCATCCGCCGTTCCCGTTATCGCAATGCCGCAGAGCAGGTGGCGGAATGCGAGGTTCACCGTACGGACCTCGGCGCCGTTCACCGCAGGCCATTTGGCACCGGGGACGCAGACATGGGGCTCGGTCGAGGCCGCCAGCAGGTCGATGCCCTGCGTCAGGTCGAACTCGGAAATCTCAAGGTGCATCGCATCGCCCTTGTCGAGATCCCGCACCTCGACAGCGACGGGCGCTCCGTCGATCTCGGCTGGGAAGAAAGCCCGGAAATTATGGGTGAAGCCCGGTCTCCAATATTGCACCCCCTCGTAGCTCCACCCGTTATCGGCGGTGTGATAGGTAACCGGCATTCGGTCGAAGAGCGTAACGTATTTCGTCTTGTCGCCCGAAGTCGGGTACATGGCGCACCACACGGCGAAAGCCGCGCCGTCCTGCTGCAAGGATTCCTTGTCGTAAAGCGTGGCGCGCGAACTTATCTCCGTCGTTCCGAAGCGCATGGCGGCCGCATCAGTCGTCGGCCCCGAAAGAGCGTTGTTCGCCGCCGGGTCTTCCGAGCAGGCAGAGGGCAGAAGAATGGCCACCGCTGCGACTGCGGCAAGGAGATTGTCGAATGAAAATCTTCTCATAACTCGAATCTTGGTTTCGTTTGAATCGGCTTTGCGGAACGCACTCCGTTCCGTCTTCAGCGATCGGGAGGGGACAGAAGATGCTTCCTGCGTCCTCCCCGCACATACCCGCACATTACGCCTCTCAATGCACGTGGTGTTTCTGCGGTCCAACCCCACCCGATCCATTTGTTCGGCCGCATGCAGCCGAACGGTTCGCTACATTTCGATATCCTCCGCAGCGTCTATCCAATCGTTTACGGTAACCGTAAACTTGATGGCTCCTCCGAAAATATCCTCGCCCGGATTGTCCGGATCGGTAGGATCGGTGGGTTCGGGTTTTTCAGGATCGACCTTACCGGCGCCGTTGGTGAAATCGAGCGTATAAATGTATTTCTTGCCGGCATCCCACTTCGTACCGATAGCGACAGCTACCCAGTCGTATTCGCCGACGGAAGCCGCCGGAAAGACGCGGGCGCCGTCCTTGGTCGTAATCTGTACTTTCACAGCGAGGTATGCCCCATTAAGTGTGTTGGTTTTATCCTCATAACTCCATGCGGTCAATTGCTGCGGCAGAAGCATAGCATTGTTGCCATCCGTAGCCATGATCGAAACGGCCGTGGCTCCCAAAGTCTTTTCCTGCCCCGTATAGGTTACTTCGTAGTTTGCCTTGTTTTCTTCACCTGCCAGCTTCCATATGCCGGTTTCGAAATCTATCGAGGCTTTTGAAATAGGCTTTCCGATGCGCACACCCTGCACCTTGAACACATATCCCTCGTTGGCATTCTTGGCTTTGAGCTCGATCTGGGCGAGTTGGTGTGCGAAAGTCAGCGCTACGCCGCTCGATTCATTGCTCTTGCTGCCGGTGGCAGTGGCGGTGATAAAATCTTTCTGGTCGGCAATAGCTGCTGCGGGTGCGAAATCGACGAGCGTCTTGCTGTCTTTGCTAAGCGTCAAAGTGCCGCCCAGCTCATCTTTCGACGGCGAGTAAGCGACGAACGAGAGTTCGCTGCCGTCGCTGGGCCAGTAATAGGACGGCGTCGAGGTAAAAAAGGAGCCGTCTTTGGTGAACTCCGCATCGGAGAAATAGTTAGCGCCGTTCTTGTCAAACGCCGTAACAAAGAATTTAGCAATGTTGGCCGTCGTCGTTGCCGTGGCACGGGTCTGCATGGCAGCACGGAAATCGATCGCATTGCCGTTGTTCGTGCTCACCGGTTCGTCCTTCGAGCACGATGCCAGAGCAAGAGCGGCTCCGGCAATCAAAAACATGGATTTTTTCATAATGTTAAAAATTAAAAAAAGGTTATGTTGATTTTTGCTTCCGCCAAGCGGGAAGGATTTTTACATCTCTATATCGACATTTACCGATTGCCAATCGTCGACATCGGGCTGGAAGCCGCCGCCGTTGACGATAGGTTTGGGCAGCGGAAGTCCGTCCAGAACGATATGTACGTCGCGCCGATCCGGCGCGGAGTGAATCTGATCCGTCACGTCGTAGGTGTAATACCATTTGCTCTCGTCGGACAGCACCGCGTAGACGGTCAGCGTGTGGGTCTTTCGCGCCGAGGGGCATCCGAAAGCGAACAACTCGCCTGTAACGGTGCTCTTGTCGGCCGATACGGCCGCATCGAAAGGGATTGTTGCGCCCGTCTTGCAGGTCGCGTCGCAGCCCACGCCCGGATACAGGCTCTCGGCCATGCTCGACAGCGAACCGCTGATGCCCGACACGTATTTCAGGTTCGCGGCGTTGCGAATCTCGACCGTATAGCGGCAGATCGACATCTCCGGACTGAGTGTCACGGTCGGTGTCCCGACCGTCGGTTTCAACTCGACGCTCTCCGCGCAATCGCTCCAAAGCATGTCGGGAGGCAAGATCACCCGTTCACTCTCCGTACCGTCGACACGAGGCACGCCGTCGGAGAGCACGCCTAAAACGGAGAGCCCCGACAGCAGATCGGCGGTGCGCGTGGTCACCTCGAAGGTTTCCCGGCGCTCCGCACTGCGATAGGTGACGTTTTCCGTGTCGCTGTTCAGGCACAGGGCTTCGTAACCCCCGACCGGAACGCGGATCATACCGCCCCGGCAGTCGGTGAACTCATAGCGCAGAGCCTCGCCGCCGCCGGCCGGGAACAGGTAGAGCGACATGGATTCGGGAGAGGCGTCCGGAGCGTTGCACCAGTCGAAGACCACCTCCACATCGACCGCATCCGAGTGGTCGTAGCACAGTTCCTTATGTTCGCAGGATGTCGCGGCGGCCAGAACAGCGGCGGCCGCTGCCGCATGGAATATCTTTTTCATCGTTTGCCTCCTTTCCGGTTGAAGTTGCCGCTGCCGATCAGCCATACGAGCGAGACCTCGGCTTTCGTGGGACCGAACCAATGCCGATGTTTCGTCGCCTGCCATACGTAGTGGTTGTCGACGGGCTTATACTCCCAATACTCGCCGCCCAGATAGCCGACGCCGATACCGAAGTCGAGGTTCAGACGACGGCCGATCGGCAGCGCATAGCCGTATTCGAGTCCCACGCCCCAACTCATCTTGTCCCAGAGCGTGCCGCCCGGCTTGCCGCCCAGACAGCCTTTGCCGCCCCGCTCGAAGTCGTAGGTCAGCATTTGGCCGTAAAGGCCGACATGGTGTCCCGTAAGCGGCTTTTCCGCGGCGCGGCGGCCGAAGTATCTGCGCACGTCGAGCTCGCCGCCGTAGATGCGCCAATAGTTATGACGCCGGTCATTCTTCCACCATGCATACATCCAGCTGCCGCCGAGCGACCACCCGCGGCCCACGTAGAATTCCGCACCGATGTTGGGCACCAGCGCCGCGTCGTAAAGCAGATTGGTTTTCAAAGACATGTAGAAGGGTTTGCCCTCCGGAACCGATGGCTGTGCGGCGATCTCCGCGGCAGGTTCCGGAGCGGGGGTCTGCCCGAAGACGGGGTCAGGGGTCTGGACGGATTCGCAACCCGGCTCCTCTGCAAGTGCCGATTCCGGCTGCGGTTCCGACACTGGTTCCGGCTCCGGCTGCGGGAGAATGCGCCGCTCGATTTCGCAGCTCAGGTGCATGCCGCCGCTCCACAATTGCGGGAAGAAGTGTTCAGCCATGTACCACCACGCACGGCCCCCGCGCAGCAGCCCCAACTGGCGTTTGCGACCGTCGACGACCCTGCCGTCTCGGATAATCCATTCGGGCGTATTGTACAGAATGTTCAGCACCTCGTCGCGGTAAGGCATCTCCGAGGTTTCGACCAAGGCCGTCAGTCCGGCCCAGTCGATGCCCTCGGCATGCGCGTCGAAAGAGACGCCCGGAAATGAAAAACGCTCTTCGAACCATGCGATGATGTTCTTCGCACGATTCTCCGACAGACGCTCGTTCGAGCGGGAGGTACCGTCCGGAGAAGCCGTGCCGGTGACACGGATGCTTTTCACACGGACCAGCGTGTCCCGCTGCAAAGATTCGACATGCGAGGCAAAAGCAGCCAAGCGCACCCCGTTGTCCCGATAGGAAGGCTCCAGAAGCGAATACCCCTGCCGGAAATAAACCTTAACGCCGAGGGTATCGGTATGCGGAGACTCCTGAGCCCGAAGAGCCCCGAAGAACAACACCGATATTAAAAACAAGACAGTCTTTTTCATCTGCATCAACTTATTTAACATATGTCGTGTCAATACACTATCATTCGGAAACTTATGACGGTATTGCCGTTATGCGACCTCCGATTTTTCCGCAATGCTCTATTCGCAATAGAGCATCGGCTGTATTTTCAGAAGGGAATGCAGTGATTTACAAACAGATGAATAGCATACGATGTTTCAGAGTATGTCGCAATGCATTTTATATCGGATTTGAAACGGTATCAACCTTATTCAGATATCATTAAGATGCAGTATTCTGAAACATTGCCGGAACAAAAGCCATAAAAAGCGTCATTTATGGATAATAAATTGTTGCGTCACGATTTATTGCATAGTAACGAAAACCTTGTCACCCCGCGTTGCTGCGAAGACGCGGGGGCAGGATTTGTCGGCAGGAGTCTCAAAAACAGTCGCCCGGTGATATTCTCGCAGAACGAGGATTTCGACATCGCGCACCATTCTATCATACAATACTTTAAGCACATAATCTCCCCGCCGCCCGGAGGGGGGGGGATTTTCGTGACTCCGCCGGTTTCGCAGCGCTGCGTATCGACATGAGTTGCGTCCTTTCGCATAAAAGGAAACGACGGAAGCGGTTGCTGAAACAAATCGGCAGGAACATTGCCGGCAGCCTCCCGATTTCGGCGGAAACCTATGCAAACATAAGTATCGGTACGGCAGTATCCCCCTGTGCAACCGTCAGCCGGAAAACAGATCCCGGCCCCGTTCGGACGACAGCGCAAAAGGATTCGCCGCTCGCCGAAAACATGTGCAAGTTATTGCGGATGTGCCGGATATAACAAAAAAAGCGGCTGTTTCCTTTCGGAAACATACCGCTCGACACACAGCCGGAGAATCACGGCGAAAGGCCGGTTTTCTCTACCTGTTTTATTGATTGAAATGACTTGGGATGAAACAGAGTATCACAAGGCTATGTAATGCTCTATTGCGAATAGGGAATCGTACGGCAAAGATAGGAATTGGGAAATTATTTTGCAAATTTTCCTCCCTGAAAATGGGCTTCGCCGCAGGTCCGGGAGCTACAGCGAAGAGACCGTTTTGTTGACCTGATCGACGACCCGACGGTCAAACTCTTTCAGATAGATTTGCGTCGTCTTTTCCGACGTGTGCCCCAGTCCCTCACTGATGACCGAAATCGCGGCGCCGGTCTCCTTGGCCAGCGTCGCCCAGCTGTGACGGGCTACATACGCCGTCAGGACGGTGTCGAGACCGCACAACTCCCCGACCCGTTTCAGATTGCGGTTCTCCCGCTCAAGGGCTACACGATAAAGCCGGTACTGCGTCTGTTTGTCCTTCGCATCTTTCAGAACCGGAAAGACCCACTCGGATTCATTGCCATATTTCTCCATCAGACCGGCCAGCTGGGGCGTCACCTCCACATGCAGCCATTGGTTGGTCTTGTGACGGCGATAGCTGATAACACCCCCGTTGACTGCGCTTTTCTTCAGAAAAACAATGTCTACGAACGGCATGCCCCGGCTGAAGAAACTGAACATGAACAGATCGCGGGCCATATCCAGATGGGGATAGTCCGAAAGGTCTACGTCGGCGATACGGCGCATGGCCTCACGCCCCAAGGCCCGTTTGACGGTATGCTGCGGCTTGGAATGCAGCAAGCGAAACGGATGGTTTGCGGACATCGGGTAGCCGTCAAGCACGGCTTGGTTATAAACCGAGCGCAGATTGCGCATATAATAACAGACGGTATTATAGCACACGCCCCGGCGCAGCAGCCACTCCTCGTAATCACGGATGAAAGCGCCGTTCACATCCGAAAGGCCCACTATTCTCAGGCCGATGAACGACGAGACGGACGACCGTGTGTTGCGCAAGGCCGCGACCGAGCCGAATCGGGACAGACGCTCCCGGTAGGCGATCTGCAGGTCCATATAATGCAGCAGGCTCAGACTGTCGTGCTCGACCTTGTAGCGGAACACCACATCCGCAACGCTGTAAGTCTCGCGGCGCTGCTCCAAGGTCTCGATATGCCGGCCGATACTTTTCCACTGCTGTCTGATTTCGCGGTTCATGCGCCGCACGTCACGCTCCTGCCGTCGTTCCTCGGACACGAAACGCACCTTGCCGTGCTGTTCGTCGAACTCATCCTCATAAAGCTTGAACGGGCTGTAAATAAGTTTTTTCTGCCTTCGGTGGATCAGCTGAAACACCAGCGGATAGGTTCCGTCGCATCGCACACGATCTTTGTTCAGTTTCAATTTTACGCTTGTCATATACTCCATTCTTTTTTCAATACGGCCGCAAAAATACCGTAAATGAGGATTCGGCCGCCCGGACAGCGGACAAATCGCGGCAACGACATGCCATTAGTATTCAATAAATTATACAAACACCAAGCCGAAGACAAACAGCGAACAATCACTCAGGCCGGATATTCGGAATCGGACACCTCTCCGCAGCCATGTCAATCCGGACTCCGGGATATAAACACCTCCGCTTATTCGAAAACATGAAAAGACATGGAGGACACACGGTTAACAACGTGCATCCTCCATGCAAAAAACAGTATTCCATCATAGCCGACGCTTCCGCCGCCGTCGCTGGATTCTTTGCTGTTCCTCGAAAGCCCGCGCATCGGCCAAGTCCAACAGCGTGTCGACAACTCCTGAGACAGGATTTGCG
>OLRP01001510.1_pt1 | contig 18181 bp, 14 predicted proteins | sample 1672401 | NCBI WGS metagenome assembly OLRP01 (sample SAMEA3136682, study PRJEB25190) | human gut metagenome | reverse complement strand
TTATGGAGATGATTCTGTTTATTAAAGACCATCTGTGCTGTCAGGTAGTAGCGAATAATCTGCCTGATAGCACATTATATACACTCTATTTTTTATAAAAGTCTAAAAGACTAAGACATTCTTAAGGTCTCTAACCAAGATCCCATCGCTCACCCCGTCTTAGTCTTTCCGGACTTTTTAATTTTATACTAAGAAATTATTTTTAATATAAAACAGCAGACAGAGATTTATTTCACAATCAGAAAGTAGTATAATCAAAAAGAGAGTGCAATAATGGATGCGAAGAAGATTAATTATAAGACAAAACTTATTTTATATTTTTAAGGCTATACTTGATTTTACTAGTGACTTTAAAGGATTATCATGATAAAATCAAATGAGTGTATTTAATTTTAGAATAAAAGAGGAGATTTTGTTATGGATAATCATAAAAAAAGGAGTACATTTTCTGGTAAATTAGGATATGTACTGTCAGCAGCAGGAGCTTCTGTAGGTCTTGGAAATATCTGGAGGTTTCCTTATCTTGCGGCAAAATATGGCGGAGGAATTTTTCTGCTTATCTATATTCTGTTAGCCCTTACTTTCGGTTATACGATGATAATTGCTGAATCAGCAATTGGCCGTATGACAAGAAAAAGTCCGGTAGGTGCGTTCAAATCTTTCGGAAAGTCAAAATGGATTTCTTTTGGGGGATGGATTAATGCGATTATTCCGGTTCTGATTGTACCATATTATTCTGTAATTGGAGGATGGGTTATCAAGTACCTTTTGGAATATGTAAAAGGGAACAGCAGTAGTCTGGCTCAAGATGGATATTTTTCAGAGTTTATTTCAAATGGATTTTCTACAGAAATCTGTTTTATCATATTCTGTCTGATTACATTGATTATTATTTATGCAGGTGTTCGGAATGGAATTGAGCGTGTTTCAAAGTTTATGATGCCGATTTTGATCGTGCTTTCGCTGATCATTTCCATTTACTCAGTAACACGACCAGGTGCAATGGAAGGCGTGAAGTATTTTCTGGTGCCAAATCCAAAGAATTTCTCATGGATGTCTGTGGTAGCTGCTATGGGACAGATGTTTTATTCCCTATCGATCGCTATGGGAATTTTGATCACATTTGGTTCTTATATGAAGAAAGATATTTCGATTGAAGATTCTACAAGAAATGTAGAAGTATTTGATACAGCGATTGCAATTATGGCAGGACTTATGATCATCCCAGCCGTATTTGCGTTTTCAGGTGGAAATCCGGATACGTTACAGGCAGGGCCGGCACTGATGTTTATTACAATACCAAAGGTGTTTGAGAATATGGGATTGGGAACAGCAATTGGAATTCTGTTCTTTCTGCTTGTTCTTTTTGCTGCGCTGACAAGCTCAATCGCATTGACAGAGAGTGCAGTATCTACATTTGAAGATGAAATCGGCTGGAGTCGTAAAAAGTCTACTGTGCTTGTTGGTGTGATCATGATAGTATTAGGAAGTTTATCTTCACTTGGATATGGACCACTTGCATTTGTGAAAATTATTGGTATGCAGTTCTTGGATTTCTTTGATTTCCTGACTAATTCGGTAATGATGCCGATCGCGGCACTGATGACAAGTCTTTTGGTAGCTAGAGTTGTTGGGGTAAAGAAGATAGAAGAAGAGATTATTCATGGAGAAAGTGCATTCCGCAGAAAGAAGATTTTTGCTGTTATGATTAAATATCTGTGTCCAATCTTTGTTCTGATTATTTTGATCAGTTCTGTGGCGAATGCATTTGGATGGATTTCTATGTAGAATAATATGTGAAAAAAGGAGTATAAAGAAATGGAACAGATGAAAGTTGGAATTATCGGTGCTGGGCGAATTGCAGAAAATATGGCGAAAACACTGGACGGTATGGACGATGCGGCTGCATATGCCATTGCTGCAAGAAATCTTGACAGAGCGCAGAAATTTGCCAAAGAATGGGGATTTGAAAAGGCATATGGCTCATACGAAGAACTGGTAAATGATCCGGAAGTAGAGTTGATTTATATCGCGACACCACACCCGTTTCATATAGAACATGCCAAACTTTGTATCAATCATGGGAAACCGGTACTTTGTGAAAAACCATTTACTGTAAATGCTGTTGGAGCAAAAGAAGTATTTGCTCTCGCAAAGGAAAAAGAAGTCTTTATTACGGAGGCAATTTGGACAAGATACCTTCCATCCCGTAAAATAATCGATGATATTATTGCAAGTGGTGAAATCGGAGAAATAAAGGGGATTTCAGCAAATCTCGGATATGATATGCATACAAAAGAACGTCTGATCGATCCGAAGCTTGCCGGTGGAGCGCTATTAGATGTAGGTATTTACCCACTGAATTTTGCAAGCATGGTTTTAGGCGATGATGTTGAAGAAACGCTTTCTTCCTGCGTAAAATTTGACAGTGGAGTGGATGCACAGAATTCCATTATTCTGAAATACAAAAATGGATCGATGGCTTCTATACAAAGCAGTGCACTTACCGGTACAGAACAATATGGTATGATATATGGAACCAAGGGGTATCTGATTGCGGAAAATATTAATGATATTACATCGGTAAAAGTATATACACCGGATCGGGAATTTGTAAGGGAAATTACAATGCCAGAACAGATCACTGGGTTTGAATATGAAGTACGCGCTTCTATGAAGGCTATCCGTGAAGGAAAACTTGAATGTATGGAAATGCCGCATGAAGAAAGTATTCGCATCATGGAACAGATGGATGGACTTAGAAAAGACTGGGGGATTGAATATCCATTTGAAAAAGGAAACAGACCGTGTTAGTAATTAGAATCAGCTGTCCCTGGCAAAAAGTTGTCTTGGGACAGCAGTATTTTGAATAACCAATCTATACGACAAATACCGATTTTTCCAAAAGATATAGACAAATCTTCCGAAACCATGCTATAATCATACCTATATCGGGGAAATTTATGGAATTTAGGAGGTTCTTAGGATCATGCCATCTGATACAAAAACATACCAGGAAGAAACTTATATTGATAATACTATTCGTCTTCGTAGTGTTTTAAACACCATGCCTGACTTTGCACGTGATTATTTTCGCGCCATTGAACCAACCACATCACCAAAGACACGAATATCGTATGCATATGACATCCGTTTGTTCTTTCAGTTTTTAATTGAAGAAAATCCTGTTTATAAACATCACTCAATTAAGGACTTTCAGGTACAGGATCTGGAAGCTATTCAGCCGGTTGATATTGAGGAATATCTGGAATATCTGAAGGTCTATGATACTACAGATGTTCATACCAAAGAAACCAAACAGGTCACAAACTCTGAACGCGGCTTATTTCGCAAAATGTCTGCATTACGCAGCTTTTATAATTATTTCTTTAAAAGACAGATAATTCAGAAAAATCCGACCTTATTTGTAGATATGCCGAAGCTACATGATAAGGCGATCATACGTTTGGATACCGATGAGGTTGCAAAGCTTTTGGATTATGTGGAATCCTGTGGTTCCAAATTAACCGGTCAGGCACTCTCCTATTATAATAAGACGAAAGAACGTGATATTGCGATCATTACTCTTCTACTTGGAACAGGTATTCGAGTATCGGAGTTAGTTGGACTGGACCTGTCAGATGTGGATTTCAACAATAATGGGGTCATGGTGACACGAAAAGGTGGAAGCCAGATGGTTGTTTATTTTGGTGAAGAGGTGGAAAGAGCACTTCGCAATTATCTGGAGACATACCGTAAAGCGGTAACGCCCCTTGCTGGCTATGAAAATGCTCTGTTTTTATCAACCCAAAGACGCCGGATCGGTGTGCAGGCGGTTGAAAATATGGTTAAAAAGTATGCCAGTCAGATTACAAATAAAAGAATCACGCCACATAAGCTCAGAAGTACCTATGGTACTGCCCTTTATAAGGAAACGGGGGATATTTACCTGGTAGCGGATGTTCTGGGGCACAAAGATGTCAATACAACGAAAAAGCACTACGCTGCAATCGATGAAGACAGACGACGTAGTGCTGCAAATGTGGTAAAATTGCGGGAACCGTAAATTGTCAAAGCTCGGTAAAACTTATTATTTCTTTACTCTTAATGTCCTTAAATAGATCTTCTGTTCCGGCGTGATCCGGTAGCTTTCAATTGCTTTCTGAATCGTCTTATTATGTGTCCAGGTGTCCAGCCTTTTCTCTTCCAGATAAGGAATGATCTGGTCATACTGCTTTGCAAGAGCGGTAGCAAAATACCAGGCACGCATCATGTTTACATAATATTCGTCTGATTTAACTTCGGCTACCTTTTTGGGATATTCCGGTTTAAACTGTTCATCCAGATAATACCGCATCAGCATTCCAATTCCAAAACGGACGATATAAGGGTGATCCGATGCTATCCAGCGGTAGACTTCCTGAATAAATATGTCCAGATGATTTTTTACTGTCCGGAGCGCGATCATATCACAGGTTGCCCAGTTATCTATATACGGGAGAAAACGGTCCAGTGCGGCAATACAGGATGGGTACGCTTTAATCTGTTCAATCAGCAGTCCATGAAGGTTGTTTTCTTCATAATATTTATGTGGAAGCACTTCAAGAAATGCAGAAACATTGTCTGTTTTACCGAACTTTTTTGCGTATACACGCAAAGAAGGAGTCCGCACACCGATGACGGTTTCCTTATTGACTGTTGGCATCAGTTTTGCCTGAAAATCCCGATAAGCAAGATCCTGTATTGCAAAGAGATCTGCTTGTACATTTTCTATTACTTCTCTACTGCTCATTTGTCATTTTCTCCTGAAATATTGTAGATTTATAATTCGGTATAACGAAATTTGCTACAGCTTGACAGTGGTTTAAGCATTTATAAGATCGTGCCTGTCTCATAGAGAGCATTCTTCCACTCCATACGCTTTAATTCCGGCAATACGGTAAGTAACATGGTGATGAAGCATAATCCTCCACCAATGACGTTAGAAACCGGCTCAGCGAGAAATACGCCGTCTGTTCCCATATGCAGGGCATACGGCATCAGATATGTCAGAGGCACGACGATAAATACCTTCCGAAGTAGTGAGAAAAAGATTGCATGCTTCTTCTTATTCAGGGATTTAAAGACCGTCTGGCCAATGTATTGCATATCCATGCAGATAAACGCTGCAAAATACAGCTTCAGGGCAGGAACTGCATCTTTCATCAACGTAGCATCCGAACTGAAAATTCCGATCAGGGTTTTCGGCGTGATGATGATAATACTCCACATCACGGCTGTGTATCCGAGAATCATAAGTGCCATCATGGTACCGGCTTTTCTTACACGGCATGGGCGTCTTGCACCATAATTGTAACTCAGGATTGGCGAAGTTCCTTCGTTGATTGCATAAATCGGAGTTTCTACAAGCTGTCTGACACTGGATACGATGGTCATAACAGAAATGTAGATATCTCCGCCTGTGACGGAAAGTACATTGTTGCAGACAATCGTTACCAGACTGTTTGTCAACTGCATGATAAATCCGGCAGTTCCCAGGCTTACAATGTTTTTTGCATAAGCTGTACAGCTGGCAAGTTCCTCTTTTTTGAGGAGTCTCACTTTCAGTTCTGCTTTCTTTGTAAGAAAGAAAAAGACAAATGCAGCAGAAAGTGTCTGAGAAATGACCGTTGCAATTGCGGCACCGCGCACGCCAAGCTCGAACACAAAAATAAACAACGGGTCAAGCAGCAGGTTCGTTACTGCCCCTATGGTAACTGAAAGCATGCCGATGGTTGAATATCCCTGTGCATTGATAAACGGGTTCATACCGGTTGCAATCATAGAAGGCAGAGTTCCGATCAAGTAAAGCATCAGGTACGGATATGCATAGATCAGAGCGTCTTTTGAGGCACCAAACAGTACCAGGATCGGGCGGGCAAATAAAAAGCCAATTACCATGAGTACAATGGCACAGATACAGACCATGGAAAAAGAAATATTCATAATTTTTTTCGCTTCCTGTGGCTCATTTTTGCCGCGCTCAATCGAAAATAATGGTGCACCGCCGCTTCCGAATAGATTGCTGAATGCGGTAATGATGACAATTACCGGGAAACAAAGACCAACTGCACCAAGTGCTGCAGTTCCGATGTGCGGGATACGTGCAATATAAATCCGGTCTACAATGTTATAAAGTAAGCTTAAAATCTGGGCAACCAGCATCGGGAGCGATGCTCCAAGGATATTACTGGTTATCGTTCCATTTTCAAAATCGACTCGTTTCATTTGTAAATTCATTCCTTTTTATTTTTCTTGCTTTTTAATTCTAACATGATGTAATATATATGTAAATTATTGTTTTTATATGATAATTCAATAAAAATCATATGGATAATATATTTTCATTTTTAAATAATCAGGAGATGAATTACATTTTTATGGAAATCAGACAGTTGGAATATTTTCGTGCGATCGTAGATGCCGGAACGATCAGCGGTGCAGCAAGAGTTCTTCACATGACCCAGCCACCGCTGAGCTATCAGATGAAGATGCTGGAGGAAGAATTACAGGTGTCACTCTTTTTGCGAGGTACAAAGAAAATTACGCTTACAGATGCCGGAAAGACGCTTTATGAGCAGGCCGGTAATCTTCTGATGCTTGCAGATCTGACCAAACAGGAGGTTGTCAAATCCGGTCAGGCAGCTACCCTGCACATAGGGATCACACCATCCACTGTATCGATGATGTCCGAATATCTGCTTTACTTTGCAAAAAAATATCCTCAAATTCATTTTGATGTACATGAAGGATCTACATTTACACTGAAAGATCAGCTGGAAAATGGAATGATCGATCTGACTACACTCCGCACACCAATTGTGTTAAATGGCTGTGAAACCAAGTCTCTTTCCCGGGAGAAGCTGCTTGTGATGGCAGTTCCTGATCACCCTCTGTTGCAGGGACATACATCCATCAGTCTGCGGGAACTTTCCGAACAACCCTTAATCCTCTCCCACCGCTACCGCAAATATATGCTTGCCGCATTTGAGGGTGCCGGACTGGTCTGTGATATTTATTTTGCCTGTGAGGATGCCCGCACTGCAATGACGATGGCAGAAAAGGGACTGGGAATTGCGATTCTTCCGGAGTCTATGCTGAAGCTCACTAATAAATTAAAAGCATATGATATTACTGGAGCTGATCTTACAACTGAAATTCTTCTTGCATGGAGGAAAGGCAGGATGCCGGCGGAATTACAGGATTTTCTGACATTATTTGAGGAGAAAATATAAAGTAAAAGAGCAGAGATACCTTCGAATGACTCTGCTCTTTTACTTTATTTTATCATTTGGTAAGTTTTTTTTTAATAGGATAAATAGAATTACCAGCTTGATTTCTGCTCATCTATAACTTCCAAAGTCTCTGGATTTACCAGATAGAAATCAACCAGTTCTGTCTCATATCCACCATCCGGATATACCTTTTCCAGAACCAATTCTTCGAAAGTATTATTATTTTCATCTATCTTAGAACCGTTATCATACAGACAGTAATTGACATTTACTGTTGTACCATCCTTCTCTTCTGTTGTCTCAGAGAGGATCGCATAATTTTCTCCCTTTGCATTTGCCGTGTAAGTGAAATTCATATCCGGAAGTGGATTCTGTTGCTGGATATATTGATACACAGCACGCATTTCGTCCTGAAGCGGTGAAGCTTTCTGGGATTCCTGTGCCGGAGAATTTTCGGTAGAATCAGTGGTACTACTATCTTGTGTTTCCGAATCATTCAGGTCAGAATCCGGTACAGAGGATTCTGTTAAAGTGTCTGTATTCGGCAAAAACAAACCCGTTTTTTGCATATAAATCAGGTTATCAGTTCGGTACTGTGTAGCGATGCCGTAATCAGGCTGTACGGAAAGATAAATATAATGCTGATCTTGACCGGTTACGGTTTCCGTTCCTTCTACGCCAAAGCTCACAATTAAAAAGCTGTAACCAATCAGAGAAAGTAAGAAAAGAGTCAGTGCAGCATAAGAAACGGCAATTATTCGTCTGGCTGCTTTCCTATTAAGAAGGCTTTTTTGCTTTTTATACAGACAGATCATGCCCCAGATCAGCAGGCAGGACAAGGTGACGGAAACGAAGATGACGGATATTTCAGCAAAATAATAGCGGATTGCATATCCTGCGCTTCTATTGATACCATACCATGCACCGTAGAAAAAGGTACTGTATGCCAGAACGATTGTAATCAGACAAGTACGCAGGATATGCTCTTTTCTTGTCGGAGTGAAATTTTTTAATGCAGAAATAAGTCTGTCCATTTCGTCTGCTTCAATCCAGGTGGTAAGTTCTGCTTCAGATGGATATTCACCGTTTGTGTCAGGAATTCCTGTATAACGGGTTAAAAACTGATTTTTTGTATCAGTATCTCCCACTTCTGCTGCCAGTAAGATCTGCATATAATACAACTGTTTTAACTGGACCGGTGTGCATTTTCCAACAGAAATCTGTGTAATTGTCTGTGTAGCATGATCGTATTTTCCAAGCTGGATTTCAAGGCTTGCAATCAGGAGCAGCATGCGGTTATTCGTAGCAAGATCGCGGACAGATTGTATATGATACATATAAAGCGCGTACTCATAGTGTTCGTCCAGTGGCATTCTACTCGATATCTTTCTGCTCCATCCGGCTTCTACAAACTGGAGCCCGAAAGCAAGTTCGATAACGGCAAGAAGCTGGCAAAGGAAAGCCGTAAGTCCCCAGACATTGGTAGTGAGTTTCTGATAGGTCAGAAAAAAGATTGCAGCGGCAGCCAGGATAACGAACAACCATCTCAGCATGAACACGCGGCGGGCTTTCTTTTTTACGGTTGGATTCCATGGATATGTTTTTAATTCTGAATCTAGCACGGGCAAATCTCCCTTCCGTTGTCTAAATTATCGATTTTCAAAAATAAATCTTAGTATTTAAGCGCTTCCTTTATGACGAAATAAAAGGGGCGCTTAAATCACTTTTCATATTTACTATTTTACTTCTACCAGTTCGATCTGGAAGTTCAGTTCTTTTCCAGCCATCTCATGGTTGGCATCAAATGTGATGTTGGTTTCTGTCTTTTCGGTTACGGTTACCGGGAATGGCTGTCCATACTGGTTGGTCAGATATGCACGTGCACCGACTTCCAGATCTTCTGATCCAGGAAGCTGTGCGATTTCCAGCGTGAAAATGGCGCGTGGATCCGGCATGCCGTAAGCTTCTTCCGGCATCAGATGGATGTTGATGGTCTGTCCTACTTCCATTGTTGCAACGGCTTTATCGTAACCATGGATCATCTGTCCGGCTCCGCATACAAATTCCAATGGCTCTCCGCGGTCATAGGAAGAATCAAACTGGGTACCATCATCAAAGGTACCTCTGTAATGGGTACGGCAGGTCTTTCCGACATTCGGACCTTCAAAATCCGGCACATGTGCGCCACCACATCCGCTGCATCCACTGCAGTGTCCGCCACAGGAATGTTCTTCTTCAGCAGAAGCTTCTTCTGTTGCTGTTTCTTCATGCTGTCCACAGCAGGAATGACCTTCTTCGTGGTGATGGTCACAATTTGTACCTGCAGATTCCAGTTCTCCTGCAAGATAGGCATTCACTGCCGCATCTACTTCTCCTGCTGCACCGGATATAACTTTGATACCGGCTTCTTTCAGCGCTTCTTGTGCACCTTCTCCGATACCGCCACAGATCAGAGCATTTGCACTCTGCTCAGAAAGGAATCCTGCAAGCGCACTGTGTCCGGCGCCACCAGCATGAACAATCTGCATGGAAGTGATCTTTCCGTTTTCTACCTCATACATTTTAAAAGTTTCTGTCTTTCCGAAGTGCTGGAAAATAGATCCGCCTTCGTATGTTACTGCTATTTTCATTTGTAAAATCCTCCTTGAGATACCTTTACTCAATAGTATAACATATGGATTGCGAAACGCATAGAAAAAGTATACAATAATGAAAGAAATAATGAGACAAAACGAAAGAAAAAAGGGACTGGAAAATGAGTAGTATTTATTTGAGCAACGCAATATTTATGATGATAATACTGACGATCATCTTTTTAAGGATCCGGTATTATATTACATGGAGCCCGAGTAAAAAATATACGATGATCTTTATTGGCATGGTAGAGCTTTATGTGTTAATGGATGCATTGTTTATGAAAGAACTCTTAGGTAAGTCAGGAAACTTTTTGCAGTTTAAGCTGGTTGTGTTTTTCTTTTATCTGGTTTATGTAATCATGCCATATGTGTGGCATTTGTTTATGCAGAGTTATATGGGGATTAACCGTTCAAAGAAGCAAAGATTTGCGGAAATGATTCCGTTCATTCTCCTGGTTCTGATGGTGCTTCTCTCAGTTCCGACGGGAATTGTCTGGAGATTTTCACGGAACCGGACCTATATACGCGGTACATTTTTCGGAGTGTTTGCCGTACTCAATCTGTTTTATTACGTTTATACATTTGCACAGACATTCTTTATTTTATTCATGAACAATACAAAGGGTGTCAGATATCTCATAAAATCGGCACTGTTTTCAGCAGTCCCACTGATCGGAATTCTGGCAAATACCTATATCATTCCACTTTATGGGGCATATCCGTTCCAACCGTACTGCCTGGTAATCGGAGCACTGCTCTCCTACCTGTTCATGGTGGAGCACCAGCAAGATCAGATGGAGTTTGAACACCGGAAAAGACTGTCCAAAGCATTGGAACTGGAAAAAGAATCGACACGGAAAGCGAAAGTAGCCGGTGAGGTAAAGAATGCTTTCCTTGCAAATATGTCCCATGATATCCGTACCCCGATGAATGCGATCATTGGATTTTCTGATATCATTGCAGAACATCCGGATGATGAAGAAATTGTAAAAAATGCAATTTCCAAAATTCAGGCATCTGGTGAGATTCTTCTGAAGATCATCAATGATGTGTTGGATCTGTCTAAAATCGAAAGTGGAAAGGCAGAAATTGTGGAGATGGTAACTGACCTGAAGCAAATGGAAGAAAATCTGAAAATGATGCTCGAATACAGCATCCAAAAGGGAATGATTGATTTCAAAGTTGAGGATCAAATAGAGAATCCACTGGTATGGTGTGATGCGACAAAACTGCAGCAGGTTCTGGTAAATGTACTGAATAATGCAGTTAAATTTACCCCAGCGGGAGGAACGATCACATTTAGCTGCGTCCAGAGAATGATCGCACCTGGATTTGCCGAATACAAATTCACGATAAAGGATACCGGAATCGGTATGACTGAAGAATTTCAGAAACATGCGTTTGAGGCATTTGAAAGAGAGCGGACTTCTACCGAGAGCAAGACTGAAGGAACAGGGCTTGGACTTGCGATTGTGAAGAAACTGGTAGATCTGATGCATGGTGATGTGATAATCCAAAGTAATTCCGGTCAGGGAACCAAAATACAGATTTCACTTCCCCTTCGGATTGCAACGGAAAATCAGCTTCATCAATCAGATAAAGCAAAGGAATACAAAATAGGTCTTGACGGAATGCATGTACTTTTGGTGGAAGATAATGAATTAAATGCAGAAATTGCCATGGAAGTTTTGAAAAATAAAGGGATTCTTGTGAACTGGGTTCCGGATGGATGCGCCTGTGTGGAAGAAATTCAAGATAAGGAAGCAGGCACATATCAGTTTATCCTGATGGATGTACAGATGCCACGGATGAATGGATACGAAGCGACACAGAAAATCCGTCAGCTTGCAGATGTAAAGAAGGCACAGATTCCAATCATTGCCATGACTGCAAATGCATTTGAGGAAGACCGGAAACATGCGCTGGATGCCGGGATGGATGGGTTTATTATGAAACCGTTCCGGGTGGATGAGATGATAAAGGTGATCGGAGAAGTGATGGAATAAATGAATGGAAAGAGCAGGGAAAGAACTTTGGAAAGTTCATCCCCTGCTCTTTGTGCGTTTCATCAATCTACGCGGCTATGTTGCCCGCGTTTTTTGTAATCTTTATCAATCCGCTTTTTCCAACTAGAATCAAGCGCTGCATTGCACCGAACAGCAGATATGGCATCATTTAATACTTCATAATTCAATGCAGTTCCTTCGCAGTCACATTGATAATTGGCAGCTTTATCTGCGTCAATTCCAAAATGATTGGCTGTTTCAATCGCATCAATATTTGCGCCAAGAAAGAGAAATTCCCATCCATATTTTTCTTTTTGTCGTTCGATCATCTGCTTTACTTTATCAATGCGATAAATATGGCTTGCATTTTCCATTCCATCAGTCATGATGATAAAAATGGTATGCTCCGGTACATCTTCCGTGCGCGCATATTTGTGGACATTTCCAATGTGATGGATAGCACCGCCGATCGCATCCAGGAGAGCCGTACAGCCGTACACAGAATAATCGTCTTCTGTCATAGAGGGAATCTTCTGCACCTCTACTCTGTCATAAAGGACTTTACTGTTATTGTTAAAAAGCACGGTAGAAATCAGCGCCTGCCCTGCCTCTCTTTTCTGCTTTTCAATCATAGAATTGAAGCCGCCTATGGTGTCCTTTTCCAGTCCGCTCATGGATCCGCTGCGATCTAAAATAAATACAACTTCTGTCAGATTTTTTCTCATACTAAATTTCCTCCTAAGTAATGGCTTATTTTGTTTGTAACTATAGGATACTGCCATTTTCAGGGGAAATGGTCGCATGAAAAGCGACACTTTTTATGGATCAGAAAATTTCTACAGAATCATATCAGGCGAACAACGCTGTGTGCCAAATTGCCAAACTATTTTCTTCTTAGCCTCCAATCAGAATTTGATCAAAGGCAAAGAGTGCTTCATTGATTTCGTAAATACTATAATTTTGCTTCAAGATAAAATATTCAACGATTACGTCAAATTTGCTGGAATGAGACAGGGCAAATCCTGCTTTCATCAGCATATCCTGAATTTCCGGAAGCGGAAGCTCAAGTGCCAGCGCAAATGCAAGAACGGTCGGTTTGGATGGTTTGTAGTACTTGTCATTTTTAATCTTGGAAAATAATTTCCGGTCAATATTGGCTTTCTTATAACACTGAGAATCGGTCATTCCACTTTCATCAATCTTCCGAAGCAGCATTTCAGAAAAGCTTTCATCCATTTGCTGCAAGGCATCTTCTAAAGTTGCAGCCTTACTTAACGGTACATTTGATGGCTCTGGTAAAGATATGCTTTCACAGAGATCCATTTCCTGGAACTGCTTCTGGCGCCTCATTGCTTCGGATGTTTTGTTAATGTGTGTTTCTACATAATGATCATCGATATAAGATGCAATATCAGAAAACAGTTTGCTGCTGATCCGATAAGCTGCTTTATCAAAAATGACGATGTATACCGTCATATCATTTTCCATAAGAAATGCGCTGATCGCGTCGATTGCAACCTTCAGCGCCTGAGCTTTCGGATAGCCGTAAATTCCGGAAGAAATCAGTGGAAATGCTATGGTTTCACAATGTTTTTCTTTTGCAAGTGCTAAGGAATTTTCATAGCAGGAAGTAAGCAGCTCCCGCTCATGAAACTGTCCGCCTCTCCATATAGGACCTACTGCGTGAATGACATAATTGCAAGGCAGATCATAGGCGTTTGTAATCTTTGCATCTCCGGTCTGACAGCCGCCCAAAGTGCGGCATTCCGCTAAAAGCTTTGGCCCTGCTGCACGGTGAATGCAGCCATCCACTCCACCGCCGCCGAGCAAGGAGGAATTTGCGGCATTGACGATGGCGTCTACGGGCATTTTGGTGATATCATTTCTGACGATTTGTAATGGCATGGGTTGGTGTGCTCCTTTAGGTTAGTGTTTGATGATTTTACTTTTATAGTAATGATAAGCAGGTGCCTTTTTTAATTTTCAAAACATATACAGTGCTTTTATATGCACCTTGTCGTTCCAAAATTCCCATATTGACCAGTTCTCCAAGAATTCTTCTTGCTCGACGTTGCTTTACTCCAAGTAATTCTTCTACTTGCCGAGATTTAATCGATCCTGTCTCTTTCGCAAATTGAATAATTGAATTTTGCTGTGCCGACAAACTATTTACCAGCGTTTTACCGGCATTTATCGGCATTTTATCGGCATTTATCGGCATTTTATCGGCATTATTACTTTCAATTACTTTACTGCTTCCAGTTTCTATTCCATAATCAAACGAATATGCATCATCCAATGGAACAATAATCCGGAATACATCGTCTTCCACAAACAAAGGATCTTTCCCTGAATAATATTTGCTGTATTTGAATAATTTTCTTACACCTGATCCAAGCTGGTCAGCATAACCGATATTCCTGAAAAACGATGCTATAAGCGGATTCTTTGGATTTGGTTCCAGATTATCTACTGTGATAAAGCCTTCCTTTGTTGCACGATTCGCATTTTCCACATACATTCGATCTTTCTCAATCACAAACTTTGCTGTATAACTGCTTGTAAATTCACGGTGCATCAACGTATTACTGATCATTTCTCTGATAATTGTATTCCGGAGACTTTTGTTTACTGTATCTTCAAGGAAGAACTTGTCTGGCAAATTCTTTCTTCCAAAATCAAGGAGCTGGCTATAACTTTCAATTAGATTTGTCTTAATAATTTCCCGATCGTCGTAACGGTCCACATTGACTTTTCGTACAAGCGCATCCGTCACATAAGTTGGTGCAACATTTAAAATTACATCGTCTTTTCCTAGCAGCATAATTGCTGCTAAATTGAATCCTTCTTCTCCGGTAACGATATCTCTACCGTATAATCCTGCACTTTTCAAAAGTTCCTGATCATCCATAGTTGTCCAGGGATGCTGACCACCTGCATGATTCTGTGCCATAATACGAATCTTTGGCAGCAGATCTAATCTCAAATCTTCCATTTTTGCATAAGGATAGATTTTCTTTTCTGTAAAAATATTCTGCTTACGAATATACATCTGAGCAATTGCACTGGTAGACGTTACTTTCACATCTGCGTCATCCACACGGTCATAGATTACTTTTTTGAAGCTGTGAACCTCTGCACTAGGCGGAATATGAACATGAATGATCGTATGACTTTCATCATATTTTATAATTTCCGGTACCAAATATATCGTTGGTGAGAATAATGTAGGATTACTAATAACCTTAATAAAGTTTTTCACCATATCAGGAGCTGCTTTTTCTGGTATTCCTACTACGGTCCCATCATCCAATATTCCCATGAAGAGGTCTCCGCCAAATCTGTTCAAAAATGAGCAAACTGTCTCATAGGTGTCATTTTCAATTCCATTTCCGCAGCGTTTGAATTCAACCGCTACAGTTTCACCAATTGTAAGAATAGATTCTAATTCTTTTATTTCCATTTGGTCACCTCATTCTATAATTAATGCTTAAATTTCATCTACTGATCTAAAACATATTGTTGTACTATTATCAAGTATTTTTGAAAACTAATCAAGTCTAATCAAGTATATTTTTATACATATCAGGACTACATACAATATTTTCTATATGCATCCATAATTTCATTTTGGATTTTGTTCCGGAAACTTTTAGGTCCAATAATTTCACATTGATTGATGTGAGTCATTACCCATGAATGTATAACGGATGGTATCGTATTAATTTTTACTGTAATATTTTCTTTATCCTTTTTTAATACGGTTGCATTCTTCCCGAAGGTTTCCGCAATTTCCTGCCATAATTCGAAAGCACATTCTATTTCATAGGATGCTTTTGATTCTCCTTTTTGAAAGATCTTTTTTTCGGCATACTGACCTGGATTTAAACCGCCAAAGATCATATCAATGCCTCTTTCCAGTATCGTGATATCCTTTAAATGATCAATTCGAAAATGTTCTAATTCTTCAGAATATTCCCTCTTTCCAAGGATATAGTAATTCCCTTCAGCCCAAATAGTAACGTATGGACTAATAATAATATTGCTATCTATGACTTCTTCTAATTCCTGATTAACTCCATATTTCAGCAGTTTTGCACTTACTTTACATCCTTGATTGATTGCTACATTTAACGCATCGATGTTATAAAACAGCTGTTTGCTTAGAATCTTCTTCTCTGATTTTACGAAAACAGTTTTTTGTAGCATTCTGCTTTGGAAAATGCTTTGTGATTCAAGAAGCTTTTTTATAATTATTTTGCTGGTGGATTCTTTTATCATATCAGAAGCAGCAACTGCATCACATAAAAGTCTTACCTCTGAAAGCTCGAATTCGCGGTCAATTAGAAAATATCCTTCCCGGTTATCCTGATATCCTGCGATTTCAATTCCCATACTGCGTAATGCTTCTATATTTCGATAGATTGCTCTTCGTTCCATGTCAACATCGTAAATCGATTTTAATTTTTCGCGAATTTTTTCGGCTGATAGAATATGGGATTCATCGGTATACTTTTTCAGAATCTCATATAAACATAAAATGGTTGCTTTTGGTGCTATCATAATTGTACACTCCGATTGCCTTTTCTATATTATAACTTTTTTCTCTGTTCAAAACAACTAATAGCTGTGCTATTTTTGGTACAGCTATTGGAATATAAAAGGTATTTCAGATTTGTTATACTGACCACATCTTAAAAATAAATTGGAGGTCGCTTATGAAATTACCAGTTATTCAAAATGCATTTGAAAATGTAAAAAAATTCAGCCAGGAAAAACTTGTAGAAAAATATCCAAATGGAGTGCCAGAAACTATCCAGAAACGTTATTTACAAGAGCTTACGTTTTTAGAAAACTCAGACCATATCGATGATTTTGAGATTTTCCGCTGTCTGTCAGAAGCGGCAAAAAAAGGCAATACAATTATAAATATGCGCGGAACTGTTTCAGGTTCAATTTTATGTTATCTTCTCGGAAATCATTCGTTCAATCCTCTTTCGGCACATTATTATTGTACCGAATGTGGATATTATGAAAAAGTAGATACACATTTATTTGGAATTGATCTTCCCTCCAGAAAATGTCCTTGTTGTAATACAAAAATGTGGGCAGACGGATACAACCTGTCTCTGGAAACCGTCTGGGGAATAGATGGTAAAAAATCTATTTCATTTGAATATAACGTAAATTCTGAATTTCTGGCATTTGCACAAAGAACTTTAGAAAAAATATATCCAAATCAGGAAGTCGTGCGATGGGGAATGTTTCAGTTTAATTCAACACAGTTTGATGAGAGAATGATTGGTGTTGATTTGATTGGTTACGCTATTTTGCCTTCTGAAAATACAATTCAGGATTACACAGATTTGATTTCTTATCTGGAAAACGGGGATATTTGTATTACTGGCGGAATTTTGGAACTGCAGGAACATTCGATTAAACCTGTTCGATTATTAACTGTAGAAATTTTGGATGAATTAACTGAGTTACAGAGGCAAACTGGCATTTACGCTAATGAAATTGGGAATAAAGAATTAAGAGAGATTACGTGGAGCAATATATGCAACACAGCAGCTCCGAGTAGAGATTTGCAAATGCTCTTTCAGAAAGTAAAACCGAAAACGTATCGGGATATGGTGGCTTTAGAATCAGGTGTTCACAGCACTTTTTGCTGGCAAAATGGGCAGCAGGGTTATTTTGATATTGATAAATTTATTGAAATAACCTTAACAAATGACTTTAAACTGTATCCATGTTTTACGCAGGAAGATTTTTTTGATTATATGATTGAAAGTGGAATTGAACGTGTTAAAGCCTATGAAGCTTTTGAGTGTATTCGAAAAGGATATGCGGTGTCTGCGAAGCATAATGACGAATGGAAGCATTTGGAGATTTCTGAAGGAATAAAGAATGTTGCGAAAAATTACCGGTATGTATTTCCACGGGCGCATTGCATTGGACATGTACTGGGATATGCGAAGCTGGCATATTATGCGAAAGTTGATGGGAAGATGTTTGGTAGGGTTGTTTTTAGGAAGAGATAATAGATTGGAAATATCCTCTTGTTTTTCTTCAATTGAAGATCATGGAGGATATTTCCAGTTTAGTAAAGGGGCTATTCGTGGATTTAAATTTTCTTGATCTTTTAATCAAAAATAACTCTTCTCTCACGTCAAAAAAGGAATGAAAGCTACCAAAACAGTAACTTCCATGCATAAGTTTTTGAAACTCCAAGAATTGCACACACATCATCCACATCCATATA
>OLRP01001499.1_pt1 | contig 18266 bp, 17 predicted proteins | sample 1672401 | NCBI WGS metagenome assembly OLRP01 (sample SAMEA3136682, study PRJEB25190) | human gut metagenome | reverse complement strand
ATCCCACCAAGGATGATCGCCTGCTCAAAGTAGAGTGTATTCGCCGCACGGTTGCATTTTCCGATCATACGGGGAACGACACCGATGACGATCACAAACGCGAACGTTCCCGCAGCGACCGCACCGCCAAACGCAATTCCTAAAAATCCGAGCAGAATATGATTAAGAAACATCTATGCTGTGACCTCCTCTGCCTGCATTTTCAATAAATGTGGTATCCACATCTTTTTCGTATTTCCGCATCTCGATCTGGATCGGCGTTGGATCGGGCGTGATCTTCTTTCTTCCGACATGATTGAAAAATAAAATGATGCCAAGTCCAAGTCCGATGCAGTAGCACACTTCAAGCTCATTCACACCGTCCGCCTTTGTCCCCGTCACCTGTCCGTATAATTTGTCAAACACATCCGTCACGGAAATATCATTGTTAAATGCCATGATCGTAAATGCCGAACCAAAAAAAATGATAATGCTAAGCAGCACGGTTTTGATTGTATTCATTACCTTTGGCTTTTCCGGGTTCGGAATATATTCTATGATAAAATCACTCTCGCCCTCATTGGAGATCGTCAGCGACGGATAATCTTCATGAATCTGCTCAATGATCTTTAACACAGAAAAAACCTGCATCTGGTTTTTCTCTTTTTTCTCATCTTTCTGATTCGTAAAACTGTATATCTTTTTCTGTTTTAACTGACGCAGAACCGCCTCGTTCGTGCACTCCATCTTTGCAATATCGTTCAGCACGACATGCCGGTCAAAAACGATCGTGTTCTGCTCGATTTTCAAATAAAGTGTTTCGTTATTTACGCCCATATCTTATCCACATCCTCATCCTCCGAATTGTCATATACCAACATTCCATCCGTCGGTATCTCATTTTCTTTCCGATATTTTGTGTAGAAACAAACCCCGACCACCAGTATCATAACTATCACTCCAAGTAAAACTGCTCTGTATTTTCTACAATTCATAGTAAACCTCATTTCTGAGCAACTTGTTGCGAAGAGGCAACGAGAATCTCAAATTCTCGTAGGCATGTTTTTTTATGCCTTGTCATAGAAGCTATTTGTTTTTGCTCAGAAACAAATAGCCGTGCGAAAAATAAGCTATCGAGCTTATTTTTCACACTAAGCCTCCATTGATTTCTGACTTTGCAAATTATTATCTCTTTTTTTGGGGATATTATGTATAAACAAAACAGAAGCATTAGAATATGTAAAATTACTTTTACAGGAAATCATTGCATATGGCATCTTACTTTTTATTGGAAAGTATATAATTTTTTACACATGACAGATTGCTTTTTATCCAAAAACATGTTATTTTTTCATGAGTGTTTATAATAAAAACTCCTGTCTGACAGGAACGGGATTTTAACATAACAGTTGAACAACTATAATGATCAATTTCACTGATAGAAAGGAACTGCACCATGGCAGTCACAAAGGAAATTTTATCTTTAGCGGTGGAGACCGGAGATGCTCTTCTTCGAAATGGCGCGGAGGTGTACCGTGTGGAAGATACCGTAATGCATATCTTAGAGGCATATGAAATTGAAGAATATGACGTTTATGTGCTCTCAAATGGAATTTTTGCGAGTGCAAATGAAAATAAAGATGACGCGTGCAGCATGATCCGTCATGTCCCGCTCGGTCAGACACATCTTGGGCGTATCGCAGCCTTAAACCAGCTTTCGAGGGAAATCTGTTTCCACGAATGTTCCCTAAAAGATGCGTGGACACGTTTAGATGAATGTAAAGCGATTCCCACCTGCAGCAAATGGACGGAAGTCTTTTTCTGCGGTCTTGGAAGCGGCAGTTTTTCATTTCTGTTTGGCGGAACTCCGTTAGACGGCGTGATAGCATTTATCGCCGGCGCACTTTTAAATATGGTGTTAAAAAAGTTTTCACAGCGGAAAACTTCAAAATTCATCACCAATATTTTCGGCAGCGCACTTGTGACACTCGTCAGTCTGATCACTTTTTCCATTGGACTGCCGGTTTTGTATGACAAGATCATCATCGGTGCGATCATGCCGTTAGTGCCGGGGATCGCATTAACGACTTCAATCCGCGATTTCTTTAACGGCGATTATCTCTCCGGCGCGATCCACATGATCGATGCGGTTCTCACCGCTTTTTGTATTGCGGCAGGTGTCGGAACCGTCATGACGATCTATAATCTTGTAGTAGGAGGTATTTTGTAATACTATGTTTATTCAGTTTATTGTCAGTATGATCGCAACGCTTTCTTTTGCCGTGCTGTTTTGTGCACCAAAATCAGAACTTCTCTTCTGCGGACTTACCGGTGCGATCGGATGGATCGTCTATCTGATCTGCCTGCAGTTTGACACCGGAACCGTCATTGCAAACATGATCGCAACACTTGCCCTCACGGTCTTTTCAAGGATGGTTGCCGCCCTGCGTAAAAATCCGGTGACCGTCTACCTGATCGCCGGTATTTTCCCACTGGTGCCGGGGGCTGGTATTTATTATACTTCCTATTATTTTATTATGAATGACATGAATGAATTTTCACGTTACGGAATGGAGACAATCAAAGTTGCCGGAGCGATCGTACTCGGTATCATCTTCGGTTTTTCCCTGCCGCAGGCATGGTTTAACGCACTGCAGCACCGGACAAAACGGCAAAGCAGCCATGCCTGATGCCAGCATCGCAAAAGAACTTACAGAAAAACAGAACGGATCCCCTTCTGCTCTAATTGATTCTCAAATACATCGCAGATAGACCGGTCAAACTCCCTGATATCCGTTACCGTTTCGTCCATGATATATTTTCCGCTTTCAATACGCGCCATTTCTAAAACATCATTGAGAAGGGATAGCAGATATTCACTGGAACTTTTGATCTTGCCAAGATAGTCCTCCCGTTTTTCCACGTCATCCCCATATATTTCTAAAAGATCAGTATAACCAATGATGGCGTTCATCGGCGTGCGGATGTCATGAGACATATTAAACAAAAAGGCTGATTTTGCATGGCTTGCTTCCTCGGCTCTCTTTAACGCCTGCTCTAATTTTTGACGGCTTTCCCTTTCCTCTTCGACAATGTCATCGATCGGACGGTAGCCAAGAATGATCTTGTAGCTGTCATCATCTGAATAAAGACGCACTGCCCGCGCTTCAAAGTATTCCATTCCTGCACGGTTCGGCAGTGTTCTGTGCCGGTATACAAAGCTCTCATGATCATCCAGATATGCCATCAGATTCCTGTTGTCAAACATTTCCATAAAGCCCGGGGCCGACTCTTTCACGACAAAAGTATTATAAGAATGCCGTATCCATTGAGAATAGCATTGTATGCTGCCAGACTGGAGTTCTTCGGCAGCACAGTGGGAGAATGATTTTTTCTTGATGACAGTCATGGTATCTGCCATCAGGTCGCATAAGTATGCCGCAGTGTAGTCAATGCACAGAGCGTCATAAAAATGTCTTTCCTGTTCAGATTTATCAAGTGCGTGCTGTAATTCGACAAGCGTTTCGCGTACATTGGCATCCTTGTCTTCAATGTGCCTGACCTTGTCAATGGTTATATTTAGCATTGCAGTTTTCTCCCCGGGTTTATACTATCTTAAGCTGTATTTTACCTTCCCCCGCAGGCAAAGTCAACCTGGTGTGCTGTCCGTTTTACGCTCTATATCCCTTTTCTTTTGAGCATACCGTAATGCATTGTATCTGGTGTGTAGTTTTGGATTTTTATCTTATTTGCAAGTCAAACAGTCAGGATTTTACCGTTAAACAAAATATGATATCTCATTGCCATATCCTGTACCCAGTTCACAAAAGGATCCCAGCCATCGTTTAACACCTCTGCGCGAAAAACAATCTTTTTCTTCTCAAGATTTATCACAATCCTCTGTTTCTTGTATTGATCCAGATAGAAAAATTCTATGCTTTTTATATCACTCCACGGTATGCTTTTTTTCCTCAAAAAATGGATTACCTCTAACAAATATCCTGTACAATACACTTTATAACAGCAGTAATGCGCCAGCACATAAACGCCATAGATGTTAAAAAATCCCATACAAAACAGTGGAAAAATTCCATCTCTGCCTTGAAAAAATTCTATCATCACCTGTGCATCTTTGTTTCTCTCATGCAAAAAAGATAATACAAACATCATATCCAGCGCAGTAACTGCAATCGGGAGCATGTAGTATCTGCTGCTACACCGCAATACCTGAAAATTACCTTCCCCGAAACATTCCTTTTGGTTTTTTCGCCGAAAAATATATTTTTCAATTCTTTCAAAACATTCAATCAGTATCAATCCGACTATGTTTATTCCGACCAGACTTCCCGTGCTGATCGCAAAATCTTTTATCAGCTTCAAATTCGACTCTGCATCATCACTGAGCAGCATACAGGCAACAGCAAATAAAATATTTGAAATAATGAACAGAAGGAAAAAAAGTATAATCAAATCTGTTGTTGAAGTTTCGCTTTTGTCTTTCATTTGTGAGTGTCCTTCCTGCCTTTGCATACTAACTGTTTTCTTTCCAATTTCATTGTATTGATTATATGCAAAATCAATCATAAAAACAATCGTATTTTTTTACGATTGATTTTATGACCGTTTTCAATCATATCGAAATCTTATCCACGCGGGAAAAAAAATCCTTTCGATATTTTTCAGGGGTTGTGTACAACACTGGGGCAACAGTTGACGGAAACAGCAGTTTAGCTATAAAATAGATAACAGATGGAGGAAGCTGCGAGCATGAAATTAAAACATAGTATTTTAGGGTTACTTTTACTTTTTACCCTGATACCGCTTGGTATCTTCGGAATATTTTCCATTTATGAAACGAACCGCAAGATTGATGAGCTGACGGAGCAGAATGTGCGGGCGATCAGCGAAAATCAGGTGATGAATATCAAAAACTTTACGCAGGACCGCAATAACGAGATGGACATGATCGCGAGTTATCAGCTGACGCAGAACGCGATCCTTTACAGTCTAAGGGAAAATGAAAGCCCTCTGGCACGAAACTATGTAGACAATCTGCTGAAGGAACGCAAAAAATACAGTATCTTTGTAGCGAGCATCTCTGTGGTAAACCGGAATTTTCATGTGGTCAGTTCAAGTGAAGAGTACGAACCGGGCACTGTCAGTGCAATGAAAGATGTCGATCCTAAATATCAGACCGGCGAATTTATTATCGGTGACGTGTATGAGCGTATAACAGATGACGGCAGGAAAAATGTCGTGCCCGCCTATACCGGCGTCTATTATAATAATGAACTGATCGGCTATGTGATGGAGGAGCTGGATACGGCATATTTTGACGACCTGCGGCTGAATATGGACACTCTTGCAGATGGAACTTTCTATCTTCTCGACGGCAATGGGGCGATCATCACGGCAGGTGACACAAAAAACAAGAGAAGCTTAAAGACATTTGTCTCTAAAAGTTCCGACCGCAATGATTTTCAGAAAAAATGGGATGCGATCGACCATGAGAAAAACCCGTCCGGTTATGTGCGCTACCGCTATCACAGACAGGATTATATTACATATTATTCCGACGTGGAAAATACCGGCTGGGGCATCCGTGTGACTGAAAATCTGAGTGCACAGAAGCAGACCGGCAGAACCTACGGTGTGCTGATCGCGCTCGGTCTTTCTGCACTCATTATCGGCGTATTCTGTACACAGTATTTCATGACAAAGAAAATTTTCGCACCGATTACCCATATTCTGCAGGTATTTGCGCAAATCAGGGAAAGTGAGGATTATTCCCTGCGTGTCCACATTCAGGAAAAACATGAGACAGGTGAACTGGCTGCGGGTATCAACGAGCTGTTAGACTATGTGGAACAGGCAGACCGGAAAGAAAAAGAGCGTCAGCAGAAACTTTTACAGATGGCAGAGAACGACCCTCTGACCGGTATCAAAAATAAAAAAGCGATTGAAAAAGAGATGCTTTCGATGGTGCAAAGGGCGGTTGAAAGCCATGAACAGATCACATTCGGCTTTGTCGATATCGATGATTTCAGGGATTATAATACCAATTACGGTCATCAGGAGGGCGATGCTGTCATCCAGTTCGTAGCGCAGACACTTAAAGAAAACATACACGGTGCAGTCGGCAGGATCGGAGGGGACGAGTTTGCATTCTGCTATGCCGGTGAGTTAGAACCGGAACGCATCCGGCATAATGCCGACAAAATTCTTGAGATTCTGCGCACGCAGCATGTAAACGAACAGACCGGCGAGGTGCTGCCGGTGCCGTGCAGTATCGGCATTGTCATGTCCCAGGGCGATACGCTTGACTATACACAGCTAATCCGCAGGGCAGATCTGGCAATGTATCAGGCAAAAGAGAACGGCAAGAATACATTTGTCCTGAACGTGGACTGACAGGCAGGCTTTCCAGTGTACTGTATCAATGATTCAGTACACTAGCTCTGCTGCCCTGCGATCTTTGCCGCCAGCTCTTCTAAATACTCCCACCTGTCCATCTTTTCTTCTAACATTTTCTCTGCGTTTTCTTTCTCCTCAACCAGCTCCCGCAGCTTTGCTGCATTGGTGGCATTCGCTGCCATCTCGTTATCTAAATCTTCCAACTTCTGTTCGAGCGCTGCAATATCATCCTCGATCGTCTCGTATTCTTTCTGCTCTTTATAGCTGAATTTCAGTTTCTTTTTTTGCTTCCAGGTTGCAGTCGAATCATTTTTTTCGATCACACTTTCTCCGGATTTCTGGTTTTGTGAATTACCCGATATATCGGCACCAGCAGACCGCGCCGCAATGTTTCCACCCGGTGTCCTGCCCTCTGCCGCAAGTCGGTTTACATAATCTGTATAGCCGCCTTCATATTGTTTCAGTTTTCCGTCTCCCTCAAAGGCAAAGATACGCTTCATTGTTCTATCAAGGAAATAGCGGTCATGCGATACCGTGACAACAATGCCATCGTAACGATCCAGATAGTCCTCTAAAATTGTCAGCGTAGCTATATCAAGATTGTTTGTAGGCTCATCCAGCAGAATAAAGTTCGGGGATGTCGCCAGTACCCGAAGCAGATTTAATCTTTTCTTTTCCCCGCCGGACAGTTTTCCAATCGGACTGTACTGTTTTTCCGGCGGAAATAAGAAACGCTCCAATAAAACAGATGCAGATATGACTCCATCCACAGTCTGAATATATTCTGCTGTATCCTTTACATAATCAATCACTCTCTGATTTGGGTCCATATATGACAGATCAATTTCATTTTCATCCTCATTTTTTTCTGAGGCTATTTCCTGCGCATAATATCCCATTTTCACAGTCTGTCCGATGATAACCTGCCCGGAATCCTGTGGAATAATGCCTGCAATAATTTTCATTAAAGTAGACTTTCCACAACCGTTTGGTCCGATAAATCCAACCCTGTCTCCCTTCAAAAAGATATAAGAAAAATCATCGATCAGTTTTCTTTCTCCATAGGCCTTGCAGATGTTTTCTAACTCCACAGTCGTTTTTCCCATTCTTGTAGAAATAGAACTTAATTCTACCTGCGAATCCTGCACCGGAGTCTGACGGTCTCTCAGCTCTTCATAGCGCTGGATATGTGCTTTCTGTTTTGTGGAACGTGCCCTTGCACCCCTGCGTATCCATTCCAGTTCCACACGCAGGATCGACTGACGTTTTCGTTCACTGGCTGCTTCCATTTCCTGCCGCTGGGTTTTTAATTCCAGATACCCGGAATAATTCGTCTGATAACTATAAATTTTTCCTTTATCAATCTCCACGATCCGGTTACACACACTGTCTAAGAAATACCTGTCATGTGTTACCATGATAAGTGCACCTCTCCATTTTTTCAGATAATCCTCCAGCCAGTCTGCCATATCATTATCTAAATGGTTTGTAGGCTCATCCAGCAGCAGAATATCTGCCGGGGAAAGAAGTACGGATATCAGCGCAAGACGCTTTCTTTGTCCACCGGATAACTGTCCTGCAGGCTGCATAAAATCTTTAATGCCAAGCCGCATCATCATTGCCCTGGCATCACTTTCAACAGACCAGCGGTTTTCATCCGTTACATTTCCTTCCAGCACACATTCCAGACTGCTTTTTTCCGGTTCGAATTCCGGATGCTGCGGCAGATAACGTATGACCACATGGTTAGCAGTCGTAACAGTTCCCTCATCCGTCTCCTCTTCCCCCATGATCATCCGCAGAAGCGTTGTCTTTCCGGTTCCATTGATACCAATAACACCTATCTTCTCCCCATCCTGCAATGAAAATGATGCACCATCAAACAGCTTTCTTTCGGCATAGACCTTTGTCAGATCTTCTATATTAATCAGATTCATGTTATTTCCTCTTTTACTTTATTCTATGGCTCATGATACATCAAATAAATTTAGTACAGCTTCAATCCACTGCGTACCGGTTCACTTGTCAGATCCACACCCAGTTTTTTGAAAATTTTAATATCCACCTCGGAAAGCATAACCGAAGTATGCACCTGACAGCCACGGAGTGCAGGAATCTGCTCAATGGCGCATTTTGCATTTTCATTGGAAACCGCTGCAAGAGATAACGCGATCAAAACTTCGTCTGTGTGAAGTCTTGGATTCTTTCCTCCTAAGAAACGTACCTTCAAATCCTGGATTGGCTCAATTGCCTCCGGGCGGATCAGCTTCTCGTCATGTTCAATTCCAGCTAAATATTTTAAAGCATTTAAAAGCAATGCTGCTGATGCTCCAAGGAAATCAGAAGTTTTTGATGTAATAATTGTTCCATCAGAAAGTTCGATTGCTGCGGTCGGAACACCTGATTCCTCCGCACGCTTCTTTGCGGCAACGGTAACTTTTCTGTCGTCTGTTGTAATCTTCGCCTGTTTCATTAGAAGCTCGATCTTGTAAACTTCATTTTCGGTCGCTTCTTCTTTTACCAGCTTATTCACTGCGGTGTAATAACGTCTGATAATTTCCATTTTAGATGCCACGCAGCAGGCTTCATCATCGATGATGCAGTTTCCTGCCATATTTACTCCCATATCAGTCGGCGATTTGTAATAGGTATTTTCACCGTATATTCCCTCAAAAATTGCATTTAAAACAGGAAATATTTCTATATCACGGTTGTAGTTTACCGTGGTCTTTCCATATGCTTCCAGATGGAACGGGTCAATCATATTCACATCATTTAAGTCTGCTGTTGCAGCCTCATATGCAAGGTTGACCGGGTGCTTCAACGGAAGATTCCAGATTGGGAATGTCTCGAACTTCGCATAGCCGGCTTTGGTTCCGCGAATGTTTTCATGATAAAGCTGTGAAAGACAGGTTGCCATTTTTCCGCTTCCAGGCCCCGGCGCAGTAATAACCACAAGCGGTCTTGTCGTCTCAATATAATCATTTTTTCCAAAACCATTCTCGCTGACGATCAGTGGAATATTCGACGGATACCCCTCGATCCTATAATGCTGATATACTTTGATTCCACGTTTTTCGAGTTTTTCCCGAAACTGCACTGCACCATTTTGTCCGGCAAACTGTGTGATGACCACACTTCCAACATAGAGTCCTTTTTTCTCAAACTCTCCGATCAGACGGACAACGTCCACATCATAAGTAATGCCAAGATCTCCACGCACCTTGTTTTTCTCAATATCCGCCGCACTGATCACAATTACGATTTCTGCAACATCCGAAAGCTGCATCAGCATCTGAAGTTTACTGTCCGGTGCAAATCCCGGCAATACTCTCGACGCATGGTAATCATCAAATAATTTTCCACCGAATTCCAGATAAAGCTTATCACCGAACTGACTGATGCGTTCTTTGATATGCTCCGACTGAATTTTTAAGTATTTTTCATTATCAAATCCTGTTCTCATTTTAACTATCCTCTTATGGTTTATTTCTCTCTCAGACACGGAATATATTATACTATATAATCCAGTCAAAATACACGTTTTCTTTTTCCTTTGTTCATTATAAAAAGCTGCCTAATGATATTATCACTATCATTGGCAGCTTTTCTCCTACACATTCATTTTCACTTTATACCTGTCTCTCTTATTTGACCACAACTTTTATTTTTTGTGCACATCCGTTTGATGCATATACATATATGGAACAGGATCCTTTTCCTTTCGCGGTGATCTTACCATTTTTAGATACCACTGCCACTTTACTGTCTGATGTAGCATATCGGAATTCCGATATATGATTAATGATCGGACGCTTCTTATCCTTCTTGACAATCGAAGCTTTTACGACAGCTTTTTTCCCTTTTGCCAATACATAAGAAGTCTTTTTCAGTTTAATGCTTTTTGCATCTGTTACTGATTTATTCTTCTTTCCTGCTGCATGTATCGTGATCGATTTCGCAACTGTTACTTTTTTGCCATCAACCATCTTATATGCAAGAACATGACATTTTATATTTTTTTTCTGATTGATTCCTTTCTTTTTCAATTTGCTGATCTCAACAGATAAACTATCCGCTGCCTTTACGGACTTTACAACCTTTTCCTTATCTTTTCCGCAGTATGCCATATAAACATCATAACCATCTGCATCTTTAACTTTTCCCCAAGTTACCTTGACCGTCTTTCCTGCTTTCACATTAAATTTCGAATTTAATGCTGCGTCTTTTGCCTCTGTCCTTTTTACTTTTACCGGTTCACTTTCCGTATTCTTTTTATCTGCTGCCTCAGCTTCTCTTTTTCTTGTTTCACTTACATATTTGCAGACACTACAGGTATATCTTTCCGCACCTGCTGTTCCATAAACATGAGCTGCTTCATCTTTTTTTTCTGTGGTGTGTTCACACGTGGCAGCATGCCAATGGGACGTATCATTGCTGCTCCACTCATCCCTAAATGTGTGCCTGTGTTCTACCCATTTTGCATAAAGAGTCGTGTCGGCAGTAAGTGCCTGTCCCGGCCGCGCAATCGTCGTAAAATCTGCATCTGTATACCAGCCGGCAAAATCATATCCATCTTTCGTCGCAGCCGGCAGCGGATCAGGCAGGTTCGTCTGCTTTTCTTCTGCTATCTGACTGCCACCGTTTGTATTATAGTTAATCTTGTATTTAATGTTAGCATTTTCTACGATCGTATATGGCGTATTTTTTAACAATGGGCCGGAGCTGTCAAGATTAAAATACCAGTTAAACTCGCTATACCCCACCTTATCCGGATGATCCTTATGGGCTTCCGTAGCCACCACCTCAGAGCGTTTCATGTCTCCAGTACCGTAATCCGTGCCCGTCGTAATCCATATCATATTGCACTTTTTACAAACCACAATCTGTCTGTCTACCGTTAACTGAACCCCCCTGTAAACCACATCTCCAGCTTTCAATTCGGCAGGATCAATCGTTCCTGTTGTATATTGTGCTGCATGTACCTGTGTCGTTCCCATTGCAGCAAGCATCAAAAATGCCATCATCATTGATACAACTACATTTATGTACCTGTTTCTGTGTAACTTATTCATCCTTTGCATCTCCTTTTCTGCTAATTTTCTACCAGATAATCCCGTTTTTCAAATCCGAGCATATGTGCAAGTACACTGGTTGGGAAAATGTGAAGCTCTCTGTTTAATTTTGTCACCGAATCATTATAAATCAGTCGGCTGGTCTGCACCATTTTTTCATAACACTCTACCGCGTCCATACATTTGATGTATTCATTTTCATCAGTCGAACCCGGATATTCTTCTAAAACCGTCTGTGTCCGGAAAAGCACCTCGTTTATCACACCTTCCTGGCGCAAAACCTCCTCCGGTGTGGAAGTTTCCATAATGATACACCGTTTTTCATTTACTTCATCTGTAAGTGTCTGTGCCTCGTATCCTGCATATTTTTTTGTAAAATCAAGCAGGGAAAGTAACGCATCAAACCGTGACGAAAGCTGCACTCCAATCTGATTCATGGAATGATTGATATTTTTCATCCATGATCGCTAATTTTTTCCGTACAGAAACAATCCATATGGCAAGCAAAATCACAAGCAAACAAACAATTACAGAGATTTCCATTCAAATACTCCTTTACTGTACAAAATATACTGCATTGTATCCGGAAGTATCGGACAATGCTACCATTGTCAGTCCGTCAAAATCTGCAAACACGCAGGCGTATACCAGATCTGTGCCGTTATTGTCAAATGTTAAACGCACACCTTCATCCTCATAATGATATTCACAGACACCGTCTAACGTTCCACCTCCCTGTACCATCTGTACAGTGGAACCATCATCGCTAAACACGATCTCCAATTTTCCGCCATACTGCTCTAATGCAGCATCATAATCGTCCTGTGTCATTTGCACACCACCAAGGTTACCCCCACAGAAACTCCAGGTTGTTCCTGCTAAGTCCGGCATCTCTAAAATCGGCACATCAAGCAGGCAGAATAAGTCTTCGGTAGAATCTGTTTCCACATCTTCGCTTTGTGCATCTGCTGCCTCTGTGTCCACAACAATATCTGCTGCATCGGTCTCTGCCACATCGGTCTCCGCATCAGTGCCAGTATCTGCCACATCTACATCTGCCTCTGCGTTTGTCACTGTGCCATCAGCAGTCTCCTCGGTATTCCCGCAGGCGGTAAAAGAGAATGCCAGCATTGAACTCAACATAATTGCTAAAATTTTTCTTTTCATAATCTTTCTCTCCTTTGTCATTTGTTTTTCATTTCTCTCTGTTGACATTAATGTACCGTATTTTGTGCTGCAGTGGATTAACTTGTTCTGAATCGACTATAATGTGCACTCAATCGACATCCTTTTATTTTTCATCTGTAGTTTTGTTATTTCTTTTAAAGTGCAGCAAAAAGCTGCACCCTATAAAGAAACGCGTAAAATAAATTTATTATCTTCTACCAGAAAGCTGTACATACCGCCATACCTGTCAACAATTGCACAAATACTGCGTACGCCGATTCCATGCCCCGGCCGGTCGGTAACCGGAACACCGTTTTCAAATGCTACTTCTTTTCTGCATGGATTCGTGACCTGAAAAAAGAACCTCCCGTTCTTCTCATACGCTAAAATATCTATCGTTCCCTTCTGCTCCTGTGCTGTACACGCATGGAGTGCATTTTCTAACGCATTTGATAAAAGCACACACAAATCTGTCTCCGAAACCGGAAGAATATATGGTACCACCGCTTTTATGTTCATTGTGGCACCAGCACTTTCCGCCCTTCCTGCAAAAGAGGAAAAAATAAGATTGACCGTCTCATTCTCACAGTAATTTTTTACCCTGCCTGCCTCAATCTGCGCACATACTTCATGAATGTAGCCTTCTGCCTGTTCAATTTTTCCATTCTCGATACATGATAACAGATGCTGCATATGATGTCTTAAATCATGCCGGTAGGTACTGGCATCTTTCTGCGACTCCCTCAAAGCCTCAATCTCGCGGACCGCCTGGGAAATCTGGAGATTCAGACAGCTCTGCATCTGCTCAAGTTCATTTTTCTTCCGCTCCTCCTCCGAAGTACGAAGCACAAACACCAGATAAGCAATACAGCAGACGAACGGCATAAATTCCACTGCCGCCGGTATGCCTTCTGAAAGTAAATCCGTATAAACTCTCGTCAGGTAATCAAAGCCGTAGCCCAATGCCGGAATCAACCCGAACTGAAGCTGTATTGACACGGGATAATTTGATATTGCCCGCACCGAGGGTGCCACAAAACGCAGTAAAAGAAATAATAACGGCAGCGTAGCAATCAGTTCCGTCACATTTTGCACCGTTTCACTGTTCACAAACACAGCCATTATAAAAAGTGCCACCCACCTGCGAAGCTGACAGCAGAGATAAGCGGTCAGCACGGAAATCACTGTCCACAGACGTTTTTTCGTTAAAATGTAAAGGGCAATACACATCGGGACATGTGTGATCACAGGATAAAGATAACGGATCGTCGCTGCCCCGGCCAACAGATACATCACGCCCTGTATGGCAAGCAGCACAAAAATACTTCCAACAAGAAATTCCCGTTTTTCTTTCGTCCAGTGAATATCACAAAAAGCCCCGGACAAAACCATGCCGAATATCCCGACTGCTGCACCATTTGTTACATAAAGAAGATTCATGATAAAAATACCTGCTTTCTGTTAAACGCATACTCGAGATATTTATTCTTTATCTCCGAGCATTTCCCATGCGGGATTGGTATTTCTGCAAGACTTATCAGTTTAATTGCACGGTAAGAAATATTCTGTATATAATCCATATTTACCAGAAATGACCGATGTGGCCGTAAAAAATTGCCATAAGGCTTTAACTGCAAAAATAAATCGTCTAAACTGCCAACACTCTCAAATACTTTTCCATTTCCGAGATGAAAAAAGAGCGTCCGTCCTATCACTTCACAATATTCTAACTTTTCAAGGTCAATTCTTGTAATTCCTTCTTTGCTCCGCAGAATCAGACTGTTTTCCTGTGTCTTTGTGCACTCTGCAAGCACGGAATCCATCAGCTGGAAAAAACTTTCCTCCCAGACTGGCTTTAACTGATAAAAATATGCCCCGACCGTGTAAGACTGTACTGCAAACTCCGGAGATGAGGTAAGAAAAATAATTTTCATATTATTATCATACTGTCTGATTTCTTTTGCAGTCTCAATTCCGTTTTCCCCCGGCATTAAAATGTCCAAAAATAAAATATCGAAAGAAAACCCTTTCTCAATCGCGGCCAGTAACTCTAAGGGACTCTGAAATACCGTATAGGTAAGGTCTTCGTCTCTTTCTTTTTTATATTTGTCCAATAAGATACCAAGTTCTTTTAATATCTCTAAATCATCATCACAAAATGCTATTTTTAGCATAAACTTTCCATCAACTCTTTCCATATTCCTCTTTGGCAAAATGCATTCTTCTGATATAGCGCAGACACTCCGTCTCCGGCATCGGTTTCCCGTAATAATATCCCTGGATCATATCCACACCAAGCGCCTCTAAGGCATCACTCTGTTCTTTCTTTTCCACGCCCTCCATGATCAGTGGGAGACCGAGTTTTTGTATCGTCTTTATTTCATTTTCAATCACGATTTTTGCAGTTGGATTTTCAAAATAGGACCAGGTCATGTTTTTATCAATCTTGATTTCCCGAAATGGAAAATGAATCAGATAAGAACAGTTTGAATTGCCGTTTCCATAGTCATCCATTGCAAACCCCATGCCGATTTTGCCAAACTCCTGCATGTGCCATAACATCAGCTTTGGTGCCTCAACTGCTGTCCGCTCCGTCAGTTCCAGCGTGATCATATGTGCCGGCACATAATAACGCTCTAACACTGGCAGTATGCTTTCTTTCAGATTCCGGTTCAGACACTGCGCTGCAGCAATGTTCACATGGATCGTCCGTATTCCAAGTGATGGGTTCGGAAGCACATGTTTTGCCAGAAAACGACAGCACTCTTCAAGTACGATCTCACTGATCTGTGTGATCGTTCCGTTTTGCTCCGCCAACGGAATAAACTCATCCGGTGGAATGGCTCCAAGTTTTTCATCCTTCAGACGCACCAGCGCCTCTAATGATACAACACATTTTTCTTTCAGGGAATAGATCGGCTGATAATATACTTCAAATCTGTTTTCCGTAATTGCACGATCCACCGCCTGCTCTACCTTATTTCTGCGGTAATAGTCTTTTTTTACGGCTTCATCCACCTCAAAAAAGACCTGTTTCCCTGAATTTTGTGCCGCTTCCAGCAAATATCCATACAGTGCCCTGTACTCTGCCAGAGAACAAAAATCTCTCGGATAATGCAGGGTGATCATGACCTCGTTTAAAGAAATCAAATTGCCAGACACATGAAAATCCTGTTCAAATCTTTTTTTGATCTGCCCCTTTATGTGTTCTTCTTTTCCCTCATCCAGCAGGATGGTAAATGTATCCTCCGCATTGCGAAACACACAGAACTTTCCACACAGTGCGGTAAGATAATGTCCCACTTCGGCAAGCAGCCGCCTGCTGTTTTCATATCCTAAAAGCATTTCGATATGATGCATCTGTCTGATATGTACCACAAGAAATACTTTTTTCCCGGATTGCTCCGTTACATTTTTCATCTGGATCAGAAATGCCTGCTCATCACTGGTTCCGGTTTCACTGTCAATATAAGCAGACGGATTCTGCATTGCCATATAGATCATCAGAATAAACAGCATATTTGCCGCACTGGTAAGCAGCATTTCTTTTCTCTCATACTGAAGCACCACCATAAGAACTGCCACAATACTGTATAAGATAACGATTACCTTGATCCGCGTCTCAATACGCGCTCTCCCCAAAAATATAAGAAGCAAGTTCATAAAAAAATAGTATCCAATATACACATAGCCAAACCATGCAAAATTTCCCTGATAATAGCTGCCATCTTTAAAATAAAAGAAAAAGCCCATCCACGGTGTCGCTAAAAGCATGATCTCGAAAAAGAAAAACGGGACTTTTCCCATGTATTTTATCATTCGACCTGCTACTCCGGAAAAGCTGCATACCTCTTCCATATAGCGGAACATCAGATAAGAAGCCGCTCCCTCTAACGCAAAAAAAGCAAACGTAAACAATTCGTTCCAGATTAATGGAACGATTGCTGCATTTGCCAGTCCAATACATGATAAAATATTTGCGATACACTCGCCAAGACACACCCCAAGCAGTCTGCCAAATACTTTTGACTTAACCGTTGGAAACTGTCTGATCAACAGGAAATGACCGCTGATAACCGCAAAAATGACGAGCGACATAATCTCGAAGTCATAATTATACTGCACCCGTCTGCTCCTCCTGTGCTTCTTTCGCCTGTATAATTGCTTCATTTAGCTGGAGCATCTTTGCATCCAGCATAGAAACAATATCGGAACATTCTCTTAGATCCCTGCTGATATAGCCGGGTGCATTTCCCTCAAATTTGTAATAGATCTTATGCTCTAAGCTTGCCCAGAAATCCATCGCCATCGTCCGGATCTGTATCTCCACCTTGGTATCGATCACGCGGTCCGATAAAAATATCGGAACAGTCACAAGCATATGATAACTTTTATAACCGCTCTCCTTTGGATTTTTAATATAATCCTTGATGGAAATAACGGTCAGATCATTCTGTTTTCCAATCATCTCTGCAAGCTTATAAATATCAGAAGTAAAAGAGCAGACAATGCGGATACCCGCGATATCATTGACATAACTTACCATATTGTCGATCGATGACTCGTATCCGTAGCGCTTTAACTTTTTCACAATGCTCTCTGGCGTCTTGATCCTTGACTTAATATATTCGATCGGGTTGTACTGATGTACCTGCTGAAACTCATCGTTTAAGATTTCAACTTTGGTACGTACCTCCTTCAATGCGGAATTATATAAAAAAATAATCGTATTCCAACTGTCAACGCCCTCACTTAAGGTGAATGGCTTTTCCATAAAAATCCTCCTTGTTTTGCGGAGTAAAATGCAATTTCATGCATATTATTCCTGTAATGACTACTGTTTACAGTATACCATACTTTCCTCATTATGGTGGATTTATTTCTAAACTTTTATGGATTTATAAGTCCAGCCTCATATCGCCTTCTTTGATCCAGCCGATCTTACGGAATAACACACTAAAAAGCCATGATAAAACGCCCGGCAGAAGAAAGCTTACGAAAATCAGTCCGATCCAGTCCATCGGTGTAATGGCAGCTTTGCTTCCCGCTTCAATATCTGCGATCCATCCCGTATAGACACCAATCTGTCCGACCAGTCCACAGGTTCCCATACCGGAGGAAACTGCTGCACCATTCATCTGTAAATGGAACAGACACGTTGCGATCGGTCCGGTGATTGCAGACGCCAATGTCGCCGGCAGCCAGATGCGCGGATTTTTCACGATATTACCCATCTGAAGCATGGATGTACCGATTCCCTGTGCAAACAATCCGCCCCATTTATTTTCACGGAAACTTGCCACTGCAAATCCGACCATCTGCGCACAGCATCCGGCAAGTGCTGCACCACCGGCTAATCCGGTCAGTCCAAGTGCTGCACAGATTGCTGCGCTGCTGATCGGCAGTGTCAGTGCAATCCCGACGATCACAGATACAATGATTCCCATGAAAAACGGCTGCAGCTCGGTTGCCCACATGATCGCATTACCGACTGCACTCGCTGCCGCACCGATCGCCGGAGCCCACCAGATAGAAAGCGCGACCCCGACAAAAATGGTCACAAACGGAGTGACAATAATATCGATTTTTGTCTCTTTGGAAACTGCTTTTCCAAATTCTGCTGCAAAAATT
>OLRP01001482.1_pt1 | contig 18406 bp, 17 predicted proteins | sample 1672401 | NCBI WGS metagenome assembly OLRP01 (sample SAMEA3136682, study PRJEB25190) | human gut metagenome | reverse complement strand
CAGATCAGGCTAAGACAGCAGTTATCGCTTATGAGCCAATCTGGGCAATCGGAACAGGCAAAACAGCTACAACTGAGCAGGCTCAGGAAGTTTGCGGTGAAATCCGTAAATGCATCGCTGAGATCTATGATGATGCTACAGCAGCAGCTATCCGTATCCAGTACGGCGGTTCTGTAAACTCCAAGACAGCAGCAGATCTGTTTGCTCAGGCAGACATTGATGGCGGTCTTGTTGGTGGTGCTTCTCTGAAAGAAGAATTCGGTCAGATCGTAAATTATAAATAAATAGCTAGATTTAGCTAATGTGTCCAAACGAGAAATAATATACTGATACATTTTTGAGATAAAAAATGACAGAAAAAGGCTTCCGGTTATTATGCCGGAAGCCTTAAGTTTTATCATTAGTATTTTAAAAGGTGTATCTGCAGTTCTGTAATATTCAGATTTCTGAAAATTTTATCCTTTGTACTGGTGAGTTGCTGTCATTTGTAATTTGAACTGTTCATCCTTTGCACTGTTGATATTTCGTTGCTGTTCACATGCTATTATCCCGCGAGGTGTTTTGGCATGAATATGCCAAAATCCCGAGACATACAAGCCAAAATTCCATTGCCGTAGGCAATTTGAAATGAATTTTGGCAACGTTACTGAGAACGGAGTGAACAGTAACGATATTTCTCTTTGGTATGTACAAAGTATAACATATTTTTCTACATTGGTCTACGGATTACAACATAATTCTTCCAAAAACATTTCGACAAAAATATACAATATTCGACTTTGATGCCTGGAAAACATCTGGAAAATAGCGAGAATGTGGATTGCGAATATTTGAAGGACTTGCTATAATGATGCAGAGATTATAGGCGAATATCCGCTTGGGTCCGCCTTATTGCAAATAGGAAAGGTTGTTATAAATGGAAGAAAAGAGAGAAAAACCACAGTTACCTGAGAAATGCAAGGTATGGAAAAAATGCGGCGGCTGTCAGTTTCAGGGAGTCCCCTATACAGAGCAGATCAAAATCAAACAGAAAAATATGAATAAGCTTTTGAAGAAATATGGCAATGTGAAACCGATTATTGGAATGGAGAACCCCTTTTATTACAGAAATAAAGTACATGCTGTATTTGACAGAGATAAAAAAGGAAACATCATCTGCGGAACCTATGAGGCAGGAACACACAGAGTGGTTCCTGTTGAGGAGTGTATGATTGAAGATAAAACCAGCCAGGAAATTATCCGGGCGATCAGAGATATGTTGAAATCTTTCAGAATCAAAACCTACGATGAGGATACAGGATATGGGTTGCTTCGCCATGTACTGGTCAGGAGAGGGTTTTCAACAGATGAAATTATGGTGGTTCTGGTTGTGGCCTCTCCGATTTTTCCATCCAAGAATAATTTTGTAAAGGCTCTGCGTAAGAAGTTCCCACAGATATCTACAGTAGTTCTGAATGTAAATGATAAAAAAACCAGTATGGTTCTGGGGGAACGTGATATCGTGCTCTATGGAAAAGGTTTTATCAGAGACAGACTTTGCGGCTGTACTTTCCGCATTTCACCCCAATCCTTTTATCAGGTAAATCCTGTGCAGACAGAACTACTCTATAAAACAGCTATTGAATATGCTGGTCTGGGCAGGAAAGAACGGGTCATCGATGCTTATTGCGGAATTGGAACTATTGGTCTGGTGGCAGCAGGAAAAGCCAAGGAAGTGATTGGCATAGAGCTGAATAAAAATGCTGTTCGGGATGCAATCGTAAATGCCAGGGAAAACAAAATTACAAACGCCAGATTCTATCAGGGAGATGCAGGAGAATTTATGGAAGGAATGGTGTCAGAGGGGGAAAGGGCAGATGTGGTATTTATGGATCCGCCCCGTACCGGCAGCACGGAAAAGTTCCTGACATCTATGGTAAAACTGGGACCTTCCAGGATCGTTTATATTTCCTGCGGACCTGATACTTTGGCCAGGGATCTGGAATTTCTCACAAAGCATGGATATGTGACTAGGAAAATACAGCCGGTAGACATGTTCAGCTTCACAGAACATTGTGAAGTCGTTTGCCTTCTTACAAAGCAATTTACAGAAAGGACAAGTACTATAGCAATCCTCTAAAATAATGCATTATTTACGAGGATTGCTATAGATAGAAAAGATGAGAATACAAAAAGCAACTTCAGCAGATTTGAAAAAAGTATTGGATGTTTATAATAATGCCAGAGAATTTATGAGAACTCACAATAATGGAGATCAGTGGGGAGAATCCTACCCACCTCGGGAACTGGTAGAAAGAACGCTGGATAAAACCTATTTATGCATGGAGGGAGACCAGCTGGCCTGCGTTTTTTATTATGCAGTTGAGAACGAGGAATGCTATAGCAACATTGAGGGAAAATGGCTGAATGAAAGTCCCTATGCAGTGGTTCACAGAATTGCTTCCACAGGAATTGTAAAGGGGGCAGCAGCCTTTTGCCTGAACTGGGCATACCAACAGTTTCCGAATGTGAGGATAGATACTTATAAGGATAATTATCCTATGCAGAGACTTTTGAAAAAATGTGGGTTCAGTTATTGCGGAACCTTTGAAATGCAGGGAAAAAACGGATGGATGGCATTTCAGAAAACAAAAACAGATGAAAAGAACGATGCAGATGGTTTGCAAAGTACAAAATGTTCTTTTAAATAACAAACTTTTAATGAAATAAAAATATAAAAAAGAAATCCATCAGAGAGTGTAATAGGTTTTATTTTTTTCATCATCATCTGGAAGGTGCTCTACGATGTCACTGAAATTACAATCGAGAATAGCACACAGATGATCCAGAGTAAGGATTTCGATATTCTGATTATGGCGGAGTCTGTCCAGAAGTGAACGATGTATACCGTAGGTGGTATACAGGTCATACTGGGTCAGCCCCCGCTTTTTTAGCGTTTCCCAAAATCTGTCATAGCTTATCATTTGTATAAACCGTCCGTTTTGTTCTTGATATAGTCTTATTATCACGGTAAAATAAGAGATAGAATAGTGTCTTTATAAAGACACTATGGGAAGGAGAGGCATTCATGAACAAATGGAAATGTGTAATGACAGCAGGAATTACTGCGCTTTTTGACGGATGCATGCTTCGGTGTCTGATCACTGGTGCACCGGCTCAAAAGAAAGGGAAGATGCAATATATTGGTCTGGCAGTGGGGGTTGTGCTATGCCTGACAGGACTGCTTGTGGGGGGAGAAATGTATATCAGATGGCAGGAGAAAAAACTCCGGGAATTGGAGGCACAGATAAATTGCTGAAAAACGCAGACGAACTTGACAAATGACGGATTCTGCCCTACTATAAAAAACAGCTTTACTTAATCAAAGCGGATTGAGAATATCCGTTAAAAAATGAAAGAAGATACAGGCAGAAAGGGGAACTCCGGAAAATGAGTGATAGAGTCATCAAAGCCGCACTGTTGGGACTGGGAACAGTAGGAACCGGTGTGTACAAGGTACTGAAAAGCCAGGAAGAGGAAATGTCAGCCAAAGTTGGCTGTAAGGTAGAAATCACCAGAATTCTTGTCAGAAATATAGAGAAAGCTGCTGCAAAGGTAAAGGATCCTTCCGTACTCACTAACAGTTGGGAAAGTATTTTAGAGGATCCGGAAATTGAAATCGTAATAGAACTGATCGGTGGGATCAATCCTGCCAGAGAATATATTCTTCAGGCATTAAATGCAGGAAAGCATGTGGTAACTGCCAACAAAGATCTGATTGCTGTCCATGGACATGAGCTTCTGGATGCTGCACATGCGAAGAAGGTTGATTTTCTGTTTGAAGCGGCAGTTGCCGGAGGAATTCCTATCATCCGTCCGCTGAAACAGTGTCTTGCAGGAAACCATATGACAGAGGTTATGGGAATTGTAAATGGCACGACAAACTTTATCCTGACCAAGATGTCTCAGGAAGGAATGGAGTTTAAGGATGCTCTTGCTCTGGCTACAGAGCTGGGATATGCGGAGGCAGATCCCACTGCTGACATTGAGGGTCTGGATGCAGGACGTAAGGTTGCTATTCTTGCTTCTGTAGCGTTTAATTCCAGAGTAGTGTTTAATGATGTTTACACAGAGGGAATCGCAAAGATCACATCCAAGGATATCCATTATGCAAAAGAAATGGGAAGGGCTATTAAGCTTTTAGGAGTTGCCAGAAATACAGAAGACGGTATTGAAGCATATGTCTGCCCGATGCTGATTCCAAGCACTCATCCTCTTGCTACAGTAAACGATTCTTATAATGCCGTATTTGTACACGGAGATGCAGTAGAGGATGCTATGTTCTTTGGACGGGGAGCAGGAGAGCTTCCTACAGCCAGTGCTGTTGTAGGAGATGTTTTTGATGTTGTGCGCAACATACTGGCAGGCTGCAGTGGTCGGATTGGCTGTACCTGTTACAAGCAGATTCCGGTGAAGAAGATGGAGGATACTCATAACCGTTATTTCCTTCGCCTGAAGGTAGAGGATCGTTGCGGTGTGCTGGCGGAAATGACAGCGATTTTTGCAAAATATCAGGTCAGTGTAGCCCAGATCATCCAGAAAGATACCAAAGTTGAGGGATGTGCGGAGGTTGTTGTGATTACGGAAAAGGTAAGAGAAGGCGATTTCCGTACTGCTATAGAAGAAATCCGGAACAGAGACTCTGTTCGTAAGATTTCCACGATTATCCGGGTGTATGGTAAATAATGAAAAAAATCTGGAAAGATTTTATAAAGAAAAGAATTGAAAAATTTTCTATTTTTGATACTATATAGTAGGAAACATGAAAGAGATATAGACTGTATATCCTACAGAGTCAAAATGCGGGATACAGTTACAAAGTCACAATATAAAGGAGAATATTATGAGTAAAAAACCAACTGTATTAATGATCCTTGATGGTTATGGATTAAATGACAGGAAAGAAGGCAATGCTGTTTATGAAGCGAAAACACCTGTAATGGATAAGCTGATGGCAGAGTATCCTTTTGTAAAAGGAAATGCTTCCGGCCTGGCAGTCGGTCTTCCGGACGGACAGATGGGTAACTCTGAAGTTGGTCACATGAATATGGGGGCCGGCCGTATTGTATATCAGGAACTTACAAGAATCACCAAAGAGATCCAGGATGGAGATTTCTTTAAGAATGAAGCTCTTCTGGCAGCAATGAAAAATGCAAGGGAAAATGATTCTGCAGTTCATTTTATGGGACTGCTTTCTGATGGTGGTGTACACAGCCACAATACACATCTGTATGGACTTCTGGAGATGGCAAAAAGAGAGGGAGTCAGCAAAGTTTATGTACACTGCTTCCTGGATGGACGTGATACACCTCCTGCATCAGGTAAGGAATTTGTAGAACAGCTGGAAGCTGAGATGAAGAAAATCGGTGTAGGCGAGATTGCCTCTGTATCCGGACGTTATTATGCAATGGATCGTGACAATCGCTGGGATCGTGTAGAGCTTGCATATAATGCTCTTACTTCTGGAGAAGGCGTTAAGGGAGCTGCTGCACCTGAGGCAGTTCAGGCTTCTTATGACAATGATAAAACAGATGAATTTGTTCTTCCTACAGTGATTGAAAAAGAGGGAAAACCGGTTGCAGTGGTATCGGATAAGGATTCAGTAGTGTTCTTTAATTTCCGTCCTGACCGTGCCCGTGAGATCACAAGAGCATTCTGTGATGATGATTTTAAAGGCTTTGAGAGAAAAACAAGACCTCATGTAACTTTTGTGTGCTTTACAGATTATGATGATACCATCCAGAACAAGCTGGTAGCTTTCCATAAGGTTCAGCTGAAGAACACATTTGGAGAATATCTGGCAGCACATAATATGACTCAGGCCCGTATTGCTGAGACAGAGAAATATGCCCATGTAACCTTCTTCTTTAATGGTGGTGTAGAAGAGCCAAACAAAGGTGAGGACAGAATCCTCGTGAAATCTCCGAAGGTTGCAACCTATGATCTTCAGCCTGAGATGAGTGCTCCTCAGGTATGCGAAAAACTGGTTGAGGCCATCAAAGCTGATAAATATGATGTGATCGTGATCAATTTTGCAAATCCGGATATGGTTGGACATACAGGTGTGGAGGCAGCTGCGATCAAGGCTGTTGAGACTGTAGATGAATGCGTAGGTAAAGCTGTAAAGGCACTGAAAGAAGTTGACGGACAGATGTTTATTTGTGCGGATCATGGTAATGCAGAACAGCTGATCGATTATGAGACAGGTGAACCATGGACTGCTCATACTACAAATCCTGTACCATTTATTCTTGTAAATGCAGATCCGAAATATACTCTCCGCGAGGGTGGATGCCTGGCAGATATTGTTCCTACAATGATCCAGCTTATGGGAATGGAACAGCCTGCAGAGATGACAGGAAAAAGCCTTCTGATTGAAAAATAAGATTCGAAATAAAGAATGATCATGATATATGCAGCCATGCACTTGTAAAAAAGTGCATGGTTTTGCATTTTTTTGAAAAAAATCTGAATAACAGATGCAAATTAGAAGAAGTATGTTATAATAAAGAGACTGAAAATATTTCAGTATATTTAACTGTAATACTTATTTTGAGGAGATAATAAATGGGTAACCAAGAGGAGAAGAAGAAAAGGGCAGATGACGGCAGCGGCGGTGCAAGAGTGAAAGCACGCAAATCTGCAAGACCGGACAAAATCGCCTATGTGCCTATTAATGATGAGGATCTTGCACCTTATGAGCCTCCGGTTAAGAATAAACACAAAGCATTAAAAATTACCGGTATTACGTTGGGTATGTTGCTTGTTGCAGCAGGTACGGCTTATGCAGGAATATCATATTATTATTCAGATAAATTTTTTGAAGGAACAACGATCAATGGAATAGATTGTTCCGGTAAGACTGCCTATCAGGTAGAGCAGCTGATTGCAAAGAAAGTGGAGAATTACTCTATTGAAGTAGATTCCAGAAACCTGGATCCCCAGACCATATCAGGAGACCAGATTGGTTATAAATATGTATCTGACGGAAGTGTCCTTAAGCTTTTGAAGGCTCAGAAGCCCTATGAGTGGATTACCGGGTTTACTGAGAACAGAATTTACAGTACAGATGAAAATACGACTTTTGACAAGGAAAAGCTGAAAGCACAGGTGAAAACACTGAATTGTGCACAAGAGGAGAATCAGGTTGCACCTGAGGATGCTTATGTAGCTTATGGGGAGTCTCAGTTTGAAATTGTTCCTGAGACTGAGGGAAGTCAGCTGATATTAAAGGAAGCATATAATGCTCTTTCGGAAGCTGTGTCCGACAATAAGGATGCGGTAGATTTTAACAGTGATCCGGATGTATATGCAAAGGCTGCGGTGACAAGTGATAATGCAGATCTTCAGGCATCTCTGGATGCATGCAATAATTTTACCAAAGCAAGCATCACCTATACTTTTGGAGATGAGACAGTGACTTTGGATGGCAGTACGATCAAGGACTGGCTGAATTTTGATGAGAAGGGTCAGTTGATCAGAGATGATGCATCCTTTCAGCAGCATATTGCAGATTATGTAGCGCAGCTTGCTGCATCACATGATACAGTAGGTACTGAACGTGAATTCCATACTACCAGTGGAAGAACCGTTTATGTATATGGTTCTGCTTACGGCTGGCAGATAGACCAGGCATCTGAGGTGGCCCAGCTTACCCAGGAGATTCAGTCCGGTACTCAGACAGTCAGAGATCCGGTTTATTCTATGACTGCCAATTCTTATGGTGTGAATGATCTTGGAAATACTTATATTGAGGTAGATCTTTCGGAGCAGCATATGTATTATTACCAGAACGGAGAAGATATCTTTGAATCAGATATTGTGTCCGGAAACATGAGCTATGCAGACCGTCAGACTCCAGCTGGAATTTTTACACTCTATTATAAAAAGAGTCCGGATGTTTTGAGGGGAAAGCAGCTTCCAAATGGAAAATATGAATATGAACAGCCTGTCACATACTGGATGCCGTTTAACGGAGGAATCGGATTCCATGATGCTCCATGGCAGCCATATTTTGGCGGCGACAGATATCTTGAGGGTGGTTCCCATGGCTGCATTAATATGCCCTCGGATAAAGCAGGAGAACTTTACGATATTATTCAGTATGGTGTTCCTATCGTATGTTTCTATTAAAAAATGAATGATTAAAAGGGCTGTCTGTCAGGCAGCCTGATTATTTACAAAGGAGAAACAATTATGAACATGGATTCATTGAGCCTTATTTTAACAGTTGCTGCATTTATTGTGGGAATTATGCTTCTTACAGGACACGGGGAGATTTTCATGAAGGGTGGAAATGCAGATGTCCGTAAAAAGCTTTATGACGAAAAGAAAATGGAGAAGGGCTGTGGATGGGCTCTGATCGCAATCGGAGTGGTATCTGCAGTGGATATGTTTACGACAAGTTTGGCAGCAGAGATCGGATATATTGTAGCGGTTCTGATCATTATAATTGTACTGGTATATTATCTGAGAGTAAAATGCAAAAAATGACAGTATCTCTCGTGAAAATGACAACAATTGAAAAGAAATACAGTAAGGCAGAAAGGGCGGTTTTTATTGACCGCCCTCATCGTTTTATATCGCATGTGAGAGAACTGACGGAACTGATCTGCTGCATGGAAGGTTTTGTTGAAATCCTGGGAGGATAAAGGAGATAAAGAAAATGTTAAAAAAAATTGTCATACCATTACTTCAATGGTACAATATAAATAAGCGTATTCTGCCCTGGAGGGATAGAAATAATGCTTATTATACCTGGGTGTCTGAGATTATGCTGCAGCAGACCAGGGTGGAGGCGGTAAAGCCGTATTTTCAGAGATTCATCACAGCGCTTCCGGATGTACAGGCTCTGGCTCAGTGCCCTCAGGAACAGTTGTTGAAGCTTTGGGAAGGGCTTGGGTATTATAACCGGGTACGGAATATGCAGGAAGCAGCCAGACAGGTGGTTTCTGAACATCAGGGAATAATTCCTGAAGATTATCAGACACTTTTATCGTTAAAAGGTATAGGGAGCTATACGGCAGGGGCAATCGCATCCATTGCCTATCATAAATCGGTTCCCGCAGTAGATGGAAATGTACTCAGGGTGATCACCAGAATTACAGAGAATAACGGAGATATCAGCAGACAGTCAGTCCGCAGAGTAATAGAAGAGGAGCTGTCTGAAATTATGCCTGAAGACAAGCCGGGAGATTTCAATCAGGCCCTGATGGAATTGGGTGCTGTAGTGTGTATACCAAACGGAATGGCAAAATGTGAGGAATGTCCGGTAGCTTCGCTCTGTCAGGCATATTGCCATGGTACTGTGGATCGTTTCCCTGTAAAAGCAGCGAAAAAGGAACGAAGACAAGAGGATAAAACAGTTTTTATCATTCAGGACGGAGAAGCAACAGCACTTCGAAAGCGACCGTCCAAGGGGCTTCTGGCGGGACTGTATGAGTTGCCCAATGTCCCTGGACATATAGACAGGGAGAGGGCTCTGGAGTATGTGAGAAAACTGGGGCTGGATCCTCTTTATATAGAAGAAATGCCTTCTTCCAGACATATTTTTTCCCACATTGAATGGAGGATGGAGGCATACAAAATCAGGGTATCATCCCTGGAAAAAGCAAAAGACAAAGATCTTATTTTTGCAGACAAAGAACAGACAGGAAAAAGATACGCTATACCATCTGCATTTGGGGCGTATGCCAGATATATTAAGGAGGAAAAGAGATGAAACTGTTAAGTATTACCATTCCATGTTATAATTCTCAGGATTATATGGAAAAGTGTATTGAATCACTGCTCGTAGGCGGAGAAGAGGTAGAAATCCTTGTGGTGGATGACGGATCTTCAGATAGAACTGCAGAGATCGCAGATGCCTATGCGGAAAAATATCCTACTATTGTGAAAGCAATTCATCAGGAGAATGGTGGACATGGAGAGGCCGTAAATGCAGGAATCAGGAATGCTACAGGTTTGTATTTTAAAGTTGTGGACAGTGATGACTGGGTAAATAAGGAAGCCTATATCAGCATTTTGAAAACTTTGTATGAGCTGTTGCGTGGACCTGAAACAGTAGACCTTCTTATCAGCAATTTTGTATATGAGAAACAGGGAGCAACACGCAAAAAAGTCATGCAGTACAGCAGATGCCTTCCTCAGAACAAAATATTTGGCTGGGATGAAGTAAGACATATGCCAAAGGGCAAATATCTTCTTATGCATTCTATGATCTATCGTACACAGTTGCTTCATGACTGCGGTCTGGAGCTGCCGAAGCATACCTTCTATGTGGACAATCTGTTTGCTTTTGAACCGTTGCCATATGTAAAGAATCTTTATTATCTGGATGTGAATTTTTACCGCTATTTTATAGGCAGAGATGATCAGTCAGTTAATGAAAAGGTAATGATCAAACGTATTGACCAGCAGATCCGTGTGAATAAGCTGATGGTGGATGCATATATTAAATGTGGCAATACAAACCGACGTCTGAAAGCATATATGTTTAGTTATCTGGATATTATTACAACAATCTCATCTATCATGCTTATCAGGGCAAATACAGAGGAATCTCTGCAGAAAAAGAAAGAGCTTCTGGACTATATTAAAAGTGAGAATAGGGCTGTATACAATAAACTTCGGCATAGTCTTTTTGGAAGGGTAATGAATCTGCCGGGTCGCGGAGGCAGAAAGATGTCTGTGGCAGCTTACAAAATCAGCCAGAAATTTTATGGATTTAACTAAATCAAGCAAGTAGCGAAGCGGATTGCGAATATCCGCTTGACTTGATAAACTGTAGGGCAGTTATAGGATAGAAATAAAAAAAGTTGTGCAGAAATGTGAGTGCATTTCTGTACAACTTTTTAATTTTCGCTTTTTTTACGTTTTCTCTCGTTGTAATAGGCGTTCCTGGAAAAAGACAGGGATCTTTCCGGATAGAAAAGAAGATAACCGAAAAGAGCAAGGGTAGCTCCCATACAGACATCAATCACAGAATGCTGCTTCAGGAACATAGTGGACATAATAATAAGCATTGTAAGAATAAAAGAAACAATTCGTACGTTCTTCTTTCCACGAAGGGCCTGGCAATTGGTCAGTGACATATGGATGGCCAGGGAATTAAAAACATGGATGCTGGGAAGAATATTAGTAGGTGTATCCGTTTTATACAGCCATCTGACTACATCTGTAAAAATGTTGTCCCTGGGGAATTCAACAGGGCGGAGATGCTGTGCATTGGGATAAGCATAGGATACAATAAGGAAAATTGTCATCCCCATCATCAGGTTAAATATCAGCTGATAATATTCATGTCTGTTTTTGTTGAAAAAGATAAAATATACCACTGCCAGGACCATATAAGGAAACCACAGCAAATAAGGTATAATAAAAAATTCACAGAACGGAATCAGATCATCAAAAACAGTATGTACAATATGGTAACTGTGAATGGGCCGGGATTCCAGATAATGAAAAACCAGAATATACAGAATACTGTAAATCCCGATTACCAGGCCGTGACGGTATTTGGATAAAAATTGTTTCAAAATTTCACCTTCTTCAAATGGGATTAAATTTACATCACAGTTTTTTTCATAACAATCATAACATTTCTGAAATACTTTTACAAATAAATTTTTGAGATCAATACATAAAATTTTTATAAAGAAAATCTTAAAAACATGGTAGATTTTACGAAATTTTAACACAAAGAAGAGGTAAGAATTTACGAAGTTTCTTTATACTGAATATATTCGGGAGAATAGTAAAAAATAATCGAAAAAATATAAATTCAGAAAGGAACTATTATGATATATCTGTTAGAAGATGATGAAAGCATCCGTGAACTTGTAATTTACACTTTGAAAAGCCAGGGATATGAAGCAAAGGGATTTGAACGTCCTTCTTTATTCTGGAAAGAACTGGAAAAAGAGCTGCCCTCTCTGCTGCTTTTGGATGTGATGCTGCCGGAGGAGGATGGAATTACCATTCTGAAGAAATTACGTGTACGGCCGGATACACGGAGACTTCCGGTTATCATGCTGACAGCCAGAGGCAGCGAGTATGACACAGTGATCGGACTGGACAGCGGAGCAGACGATTATATTCCCAAACCTTTCCGTATGATGGAGCTGATTTCCAGGATCCGTGCACTTCTCCGCAGAAGTGAGGATGCAGGTGCTGAGGAGTATCAGGCGGCAAATCTGTATGTATGTCCTTCCAGGCATGTGGTAACTGTGGACAGACAGAATGTAAATCTGACTCTTAAGGAATATGAGGTATTGTGTCTTCTTCTAAAAAACAGTGGCACTGTACTCTCCAGAACCCAGCTGTTGAATCAGGTCTGGGGATATGAATTTGACGGAGAAAGCAGGACTGTGGATGTACATATCCGGACTCTTCGACAAAAACTGGGAACTGCCGGGGATCTGATAGAGACAGTACGCGGTGTTGGATATAAAATTGATTACTGCGCACTTCACGCATAGCAATATATTGAACGCAGATCGCGAAGCGGATTGCGAATGTCCGCTTTACATATATGAAGTCAGGGATGAAATTTGCTTTGTCCCTGACTTTATTTATCATAAAAATAAAAGGTAGAATGTAAGCAGGTTCTATGCTATACTTTGAGTTGAAAATGACGGAATAAGGAGTGAAAAAATGAAATCATTAGTCATTGCAGAGAAACCTTCTGTGGCCAGGGATATAGCCAGAGTGCTTCATTGTACACAAAAAGGTAACGGAACGTTGGAAGGAAAGGAATACGTAGTTACCTGGGCACTGGGACATCTGGTCACCCTGGCAGATCCGGAGGAATACGATAAAAAATATACAAAGTGGGAAATGTCAGCTCTCCCCATGCTGCCGGATAAAATGAAGCTGGTAGTAATCCGTCAGACCGGTAAACAATATAATGCAGTCAAAACCCAGCTTTATCGTAAAGATATCAAAGACATTATTATTGCCACAGATGCCGGCAGAGAGGGAGAACTGGTGGCAAGATGGATCCTGGATAAGGCAGATTGTCATAAACCTATTCGCAGACTGTGGATATCTTCTGTTACTGATAAGGCCATTAAAGAAGGATTTGCAAATCTGAAAAACGGACATGAGTACGATAACCTGTATAGGGCTGCTGTAGCCAGAGCGGAAGCAGACTGGCTGGTAGGGATGAACGGTACCAGAGCACTTACCTGTAAATATAATGCCCAGCTTTCCTGTGGGCGTGTGCAGACTCCCACTCTGGCAATGATCGCGAAACGGGAAGAAGAGATCCGTGCATTTAAGCCAAAGGAATATTACGGACTTACTCTGAAGGCAGGAGAGGTGACCTGGACCTGGAAAGAGCCAAAGAGTAAGAGCTTCAGAACCTTTAATAAAGAGCGTGCGGAGGAGCTTTCCAATGTTCTCAGAAATCAGTTTCTGGAAGTGAACTCAGTAACCAGTAAAGAAAAGAAAACTTTTGCACAGGGATTATATGATCTTACTACGCTGCAGAGAGAAGCAAATCAGAGATATGGATATTCGGCAAAGCAGACACTAAATATTATGCAGCGTTTGTATGAAAATCATAAAGTTCTCACTTATCCAAGAACAGATTCCAGATATATCGGAAAGGATATTGTTCCTACGATCAAAGAACGCCTGAAGGCCTGTGCAGTGGGACCCTATAGAAAACTGGCAGGTGTTTTGATGAATCAGCCAATCCGTGCAAATGGAAGCTTTGTGGATGATAAAAAGGTCAGTGACCATCATGCAATTATTCCTACGGAGCAGTTTGTCCAGCTTGATCATATGACAAATGAAGAACGGAAAATCTATGATATGGTAGTTCGCAGATTTTTAAGTGTACTGTATCCACCCTTTGTTTATGAGCAGGTAAGCATGGAAGGAATAGCAGCAGGAGAAATGTTTGCGGCCAGCGGAAAAGTTGTGAAAAGTGCAGGCTGGAAAGAAGTATACGAAAATACGGATGTAGAGGAGGACCTTGAGCCGGCAGAGGAAGGAAAGCTTTTGAAGGACCAGAAGCTTCCTCAGATGAAAAAAGGTGAGAAGCTGTATATTGAAAATGTATCTATGAATACAGGTAAGACAAAACCGCCTGCAAGATTTACAGAAGCTACACTTCTTGCTGCAATGGAGAATCCGGTGCGGTATATGGAAAGCCATGATGCGAAAGCGGCCAAGACGCTTGGGGAAACAGGAGGACTTGGAACAGTTGCAACAAGGGCGGATATCATAGAGAAGCTTTTTAACAGTTTCCTGATGGAAAAGAAAGGAAATGAAATCTACCTGACCTCCAAGGCAAAACAGCTTCTGGAGCTGGTACCGGAGGAACTGCGCAAGCCGGAACTGACAGCAGACTGGGAGATGAAACTTGGAAATATCGCTAAAGGCAGGATAAAGCAGGAGGTATTTCTCAAAGAAATCCGAAATTATACCTGTGATATTGTGGAAGAGATTAAAACAGGGCAGGGAACTTTCCGCCATGATAATCTTACAAACAAAATCTGCCCCAACTGTGGAAAGAAGCTTCTGGCAGTAAACGGAAAGAATGCAAAGATGCTGGTATGCCAGGACAGAGAATGTGGTTACAGAGAAACTGTATCCAGAACAACAAATGCCCGTTGCCCTAAGTGCCATAAACGAATGGAAATGTATGTCAAAGGTAAAGAAGAGACCTTTATCTGCGTTTGCGGCTATAAAGAAAAACTTTCTGCTTTTCAGGCGCGAAGAGCCAAAGAAGGGGCAGGAGTGAATAAACGTGATGTTCAGAAATATATGAGGCAGCAACAGAAAGAAGCCAAAGAGCCGGTGAACAATGCATTTGCACAGGCGCTGGCAGGATTAAAGGGACAAATAAATAACTGATCAAAAATAAGATGATACCAAGAATGGGGGAAACGATATATGGAAAAATATAAAAGAATATTTGTGATCGTACTGGATTCACTGGGAATTGGGGCAATGCCGGATTCTGAGAAATTTGGTGACAAAGGGGTAGATACCTTCGGGCACATTCTGGAACGTATGGGAACACTGGACATTCCCAATCTGCAGAAACTGGGAATGATCAATCTTCATCAGGCCGGAAATATGACTCCTGTGGAGAAACCCATGGGACGATTTATGCGTGTCAGTGAAGCGAGCAACGGTAAGGATACTATGACCGGACACTGGGAAATGATGGGAATCAGGACAGATAAGCCATTTAAAACATTCACGGAAACAGGGTTTCCGCAGGAACTGATCGCAGAGCTTGAGAAGCGCTGCGGGAAACGTGTGATTGGCAATAAGAGTGCCAGCGGTACTGAGATTATTGAGGAGCTGGGTGAGGAAGAAATCAACACAGGAGCTATGATCGTATATACATCTGCTGATTCAGTGCTGCAGATTTGCGGAAATGAGGAGACCTTTGATCTCCAGAACCTGTATCGTTGCTGTGAGATTGCCCGTGAGATTACCATGAAAGACCAGTGGCGTGTGGGACGTATTATTGCGCGTCCATATGTGGGCAAGAAAAAAGGGGAGTTCAGGCGTACAAGCAACAGACATGATTATGCGCTGAAACCTACTGGCCTGACAGCTATGAATGTATTGAAGGATGCAGGATATGATGTGATCAGTGTAGGAAAGATCAATGATATTTTCTGTGGGGAAGGAGTGACAGAGGCTCTGCATTCCAATAGCTCTGTACATGGAATGGAACAGACTATTGAAATTGGAAAGAGAGATTTTCATGGATTGTGTTTTACGAATCTGGTAGATTTTGATGCATTATGGGGACACCGCAGAAATCCGGAAGGTTATGGACAGGAAATCGAAAAATTTGATAAGAATCTGGGAGTTCTGATGGAAGAGATGACATCCGATGACCTGCTGATCATTACTGCAGACCACGGCAATGATCCCACATATACAGGTACCGACCATACCAGAGAATATGTTCCTTTTATTTCCTGGTCACCTGCAATGGCTGAGGGAGGCTGTTTAGAGGAAGAGAATACATTTGCGATTATCGGTGCAACTGTTGCAGACAATTTCCATGTCAAAATGCCGGAAGGAACAATTGGACACTCTATTCTGGATAAGTTAATATAAGCAGAAAGCAGTTATTTTTCAAATTTGATCAGAAGGAGTGAAAAAATTGGATGTTTTGCAAATTGTCATGCCGGTTCTGGTAATGATCATTCTTGGTATGCTATGCCGTAAATGGAAGATTCTCACAGGTGAGGGAGTCGCCAACATGAAGGTCCTGGTAACGAATGTTATGCTGCCGGTTGCTATTTTTCATGCATTGGCAACAGCAGAATATAATAAAGAAACAGGAATTCTCATACTGATCATGTTGGTCATGCTGATTGTTTCCTTCAGCCTTGGATTTGTGCTGAAGCCCTTTCTCAAGGGAAAATATCAGAGGTATCTGCCTTTTATGGTAAGTGTATATGAGGGCGGTCTGATGGCATATCCTTTGTATACCAGCCTGTGTGGCAGCGAAAATCTGTCACATGTGGCAGTGCTGGATATTGCGGGACTTCTCTTTGGATTCAGTATTTACATGGGAATGCTGGGACAGGTAGAAGACGGTGGAAAAATAGATGTAAAAAAACTCTTCAGCAGTGCAATAAGAACGCCTGCATTTATTGCCAGCGTTCTGGGAATTATAGCAGGTTTGTCAAAAATTATTATAATACTTCTGGACAGCCCTTTTGGCGGTGTATATCAGAGTGTGGAGAATATTCTCACCACATCTGTAACTGCTATCATTCTTCTTGTGGTGGGCTATAGTATGGAACTAAATGCCAATTTGCTGAAACCCTGTATTACCACCATCCTGATCAGGATGATTCTGCAGGGAGTGATGATGGCTGGAGTACTTTTTGCAGTACATTCTCTGGTTGGGGATTCTCAGATTGTAAACCTGGCCATTATTACCTATATGTCATCACCAGCTACCTTTAGTATGCAGACCTTTATGAAGGATGAAGAAGGCAGCGCTTATGTATCTACAACCAATTCCATGTATTGTCTGGTTTCTATTCTAGTATACATAATCCTGGCAGTTGCCATCTGCTGACAGAAGAGAGAAATCATATAAATAAATGATAAAAAGAGCCTGTAAAAAATAAGATGTTTTTTACAGGCTCTTTATCGTCTCAAGAAGTTTTAAATGAAAAATTATTACTGCTCAATTATTTGATCAGGCTGTTGTCATCGAAATAATTGATCTGCATTGCAGAACGTACATCATGAAGTGTCTGTGCAGCCTTTGCTTCGGCTGTCTTACTTCCTTCTTTGAGGATTTCATATACGTCATCCAGATGCTGTTCCCAGTATTTACGTCTCTCACGGATCGGAGAAAGCTCTGCCTGAAGCACTTTGTTCAGGAATTTTTTGACTTTAACGTCACCAAGACCGCCGCGTGTATAATGAGCTTTCAGTTCATCCAGATTCTGATATTCAGGCAGGAACTCTGCGAAATATTCCGGTTTACAGAATGCATCCAGATAAATAAATACAGGATTTCCTTCAACCTGTCCCGGATCCTGAACACGCAGATGGTTCGGATCAGTAAACATGGACATGATCTTCTTCTTGACCTCTTCTTCAGAATCAGACAGATAGATGCAGTTTCCTAAGGATTTACTCATCTTTGCCTTTCCGTCGATACCTGGCAGACGCAGGCATGCCTTATGATCCGGAAGCAGGATATCCGGCTCTACCAGATTGCCGCCATATACAGTATTGAACTTGTGAACGATCTCACGGGTCTGCTCGATCATTGGAGCCTGATCCTCGCCAACCGGAACTGTGGTCGCCTTAAAAGCTGTGATATCAGCTGCCTGGCTGATAGGATAGGTAAAGAAACCAACTGGAATACTGGTTTCAAAATTACGCATCTGGATCTCAGATTTTACAGTAGGATTACGCTGTAATCTGGATACAGTTACCAGATCCATATAATAGAAGGTCATTTCGCAAAGTTCCGGTACCTGGGACTGGATAAATAAAGTAGATTTTGCAGGATCCAGACCACATGCCAGATAATCTAAAGCTACCTCGATGATATTCTGACGTACTTTTTCAGGGTTATCTGCGTTATCTGTAAGAGCCTGCGCATCTGCGATCATAATATAAATTTCATCAAACTCACCGGAATTTTGAAGTTCTACTCTTCTCTTTAAAGAGCCTACATAATGTCCTACATGAAGGCGTCCTGTTGGGCGGTCGCCGGTTAATATGATTTTTCCCATTGTATCTTATCCTCTCGTTATATAGTTATTTAATTCTATCCATACTTATGATGTTGGGATCAAAAGGTATTTTGACCCCTCTGATACCGAATTGCTATGTGCTTTGCACTCCCGCAATT
>OLRP01001478.1_pt1 | contig 18456 bp, 15 predicted proteins | sample 1672401 | NCBI WGS metagenome assembly OLRP01 (sample SAMEA3136682, study PRJEB25190) | human gut metagenome | reverse complement strand
GAGAACAAAATGTCCTTATATTCCCACATGTTCTCAATATGGTTTAGAAGCAATTGAAAAATATGGTGCGTTAAAAGGGGGCCTCCTTGCAGTTTGGAGGATTCTGAGATGTAATCCTTTTTCTCATGGAGGCTATGACCCTGTACCATAAGGCAGGGTAACCTGTCACCTATGGATTCTAGGAGGAAAGAAACTTGGAAATGATTTTAGCGACAAAGAGCGGTACTCCTATTATCGGTCAGCTTGCGACCGTCATGGGATGGATTATGGATGGTATTTACAAACTTCTGAATATATTTGGAATTCAGAACATTGGCCTTTGTATTATTATCTTCAGTATCCTTATTTATGCTCTTATGACTCCGCTGCAGATCAAACAGCAGAAATTTTCTAAATTAAGTGCTGTTATGCAGCCGGAACTTCAGAAGATTCAGAAGAAATATAAAGGAAAGAACTCAGATCAGGCTGCAATGCAGAAAATGCAGGAGGAAACACAGGCTGTATATCAGAAATATGGTGTTTCTCCTACCGGAAGCTGCGTACAGCTGGCAATTCAGTTTCCTATCCTGATGGCATTGTATCAGGTTATTTATAAAATTCCGGCATATGTAGGAAGTGTAAAAAATATTCTCTCAGCTGCAGTTACTAATATTACAGCTGTAAACGGATATACAGATATTTTACAGAATTTTATTAAAGATAATAAAATGACCAGAGTCCAGCTTATTATGGATGGAAGTAAGGCTACCAGTAATTCTGTGACAGACTTTTTGTATGCGCTGTCTCCTTCCCAGTGGAAGAGCCTTGCTGAGACAAGTCAGTTTTCAGGTTTTTCTGATACACTGAACAGCACAGCAAAAGAGATTTCACATGTGCAGGATTTTCTTGGACTTAATATTGCGGATCAGCCTCTTACTTATATAAAGGCGGCATTTGTAGGCGGATCTATTATTCTTGCTATTGTTGCGATTCTGATTCCGATTCTTGCATGGGCCACACAGATGCTTAACATCAAGCTGATGCCTCAGGCAGCGCAGCAGGGAAATGGAGAATCACAGCAGGATGCAATGATGAACTCTATGAAGACCATGAATATGGTAATGCCTCTGATGTCTGCAGTATTTTGTTTTACGTTCCCTGTAGGTCTTGGTATTTACTGGGTAGCCAGTGCAGCAGTGAGAAGTGTACAGCAGTTTATCATTAACAAAAAAATGGACAAAATTGATATTCAGGTTCTGATCAATGAAAATATGAAAAAGATGGAAAAGAAGCGTGAAAAAGCAGGACTTCCACCTCAGAAGATTACGAATCAGGCTCATCAGAGTGTAAAAAATATCAACAAGATTGAAAAAGGCAGCAGCAATACAGATGTTCAGTCCAGAGCCAAGAAAGTAGAAGAAGCTTACCAGAAAGCTTCAAATGCAAAAGCAGACAGTATTACAGCCAAGGCAAATATGGTAAAAGCATTTGATGAGAGAAATAAGAAGAAGTAGCAAAGAACGGAGGGGTTGGCATGGAGGATTTTATCCAGTTTTCAGCGAAAACAAAAAGTGAAGCAATTACAAAAGCATGTATCGAGCTTGGCGTATCCAGTGACCAGCTTGAAATTCAGGTAGTAAGTGAAGGAAAAAGTGGTTTATTCGGAATTGGAAGCAAACCGGCTATCATTAAAGTAAGAAAAACCGAACCTGTTTCTGAAGAAGAGGAAATTAAGGAAATTGTAGAAACAGTAAAGATTGATTCTCTTAAAGAGGAAAAAGCCATTAAAGAAGAAATTTCCGTAAAAGAAGAAAAGAAACCAGAACAGGTAAAAAAAGCTCCGAAAGATGCTAAAAAAGAAGTAAAAGAGCCTAAGGCTGCAGCTCCAAAGCAGGATAAACCAAGACAGCCAAAGCCTGTAAAAGAGAGAAAAGAGAAAATCTCAAAAGAACCAAAGGAAACAGTAGAAAAGCCGGCAAAAGAAAAAGCTGTAAAAACAGGAAAGCCTGTTGAGATCATTACAGATCCTGAAGAAATCAAAGAAGTTGAAGACAGAGCAAGGGTTTTTCTGCATGATGTTTTTGCTTCTATGAATCTGGGTGAAGTAGAAATCACTTCGAAATATAATACTGCAGATGGAAGTCTGGAGGTAGATTTTGAAGGAGAAGATATGGGAATCCTTATTGGTAAAAGAGGACAGACTCTTGATTCCCTCCAGTATCTTACAAGCCTTGTGGTAAATAAAGGAAAAGCAAATTATATTCGTGTAAAGCTTGATACTGAAGATTACCGTAAACGCCGTAAAGAAACATTGGAGAATCTTGCCAGAGGGATTGCCTATAAGGTTAAGAAAACCAGAAAGACAGTTGTACTTGAGCCGATGAATCCTTATGAGAGAAGAATCATTCATTCTGCTCTTCAGGGAAATAAGTTTGTAGAGACTGTCAGCGAAGGTGAAGAACCATATCGTCACGTAGTGGTTAAGTTAAAGAGAAACTGATAAGCCGTATTTATACAGGTTTAATCTTGAAATAAAAACTTTATATTATCATAAAAAAATGTTATTCTAGGTGAAAGCGTGAATAATACGTAAGGTACGTATATGCTTTTTCCGGAGTAACATTTTTTTTATAAGGAATTTTGAATTATTGGAGGAAATCAGATGGAAACAACAATTGCGGCGATTTCCACGGCAATGAGCGCATCTGGAATCGGAATTGTCCGTATCAGCGGAGAAGATGCCATGGAGATAATTTCACGTATTTATAGATCCAAGGGCGGAAAAAAAAGGATTAAAGAAGTTCCAAGCCATACCATACATTATGGATATATTTATGACGGAGAGGAATTGATCGATGAAGTTCTGGTGATGATCATGCGTGCACCTCGAACCTTTACAGGGGAGGATACAGTAGAGATTGACTGTCATGGTGGTGTTTTTGCCATGAAGAGAGTGCTGGAGACTGTGCTGAAAAATGGTGCAGAGATTGCCGGTCCCGGTGAGTTTACCAAAAGAGCCTTTCTTAATGGAAGAATGGATTTGTCCCAGGCAGAAGCAGTTATGGATGTGATACAGGCCAAAAATGAATATGCACTTCGAAGCTCCATAGATCAGTTAAAGGGATCGGTACAGAAAGCAATCTGTGATATAAGGGAAAAAATCATTTACCATATTGCATATATAGAGTCTGCGCTGGATGATCCGGAACATATCAGTCTGGAAGGTTATCCTCAGGAGCTGTTGGAAGTTGTGGATAAAGAGCAGCTGGAAATAAAGAAATTGTTGAAAAGTTCCTCTGATGGAAAAATGATACAGGAAGGAATACAGACGGTTATCCTTGGAAAGCCTAATGCCGGAAAATCTTCTCTATTAAATCTGCTTTTGGGAGAAAATCGTGCGATTGTTACTGATATAGCAGGAACTACCAGAGACATATTGGAAGAATATATCACTCTTCATGGGATTACCTTAAAAATTGTGGATACAGCAGGTATCCGTGAAACAGAGGATATTGTAGAAAAAATAGGTGTGGACAGAGCAAGAGAAATGGCACAGAAAGCAGATTTGATCCTCTATGTTGTGGATTCATCAGTTCCGCTGGATAGTAATGATGAAGAAATTATGTCCATGCTCAATGGAAAGAAGGCAATTATTCTGTATAATAAAACTGATCTGAAAGCCGCAATTGAAATAGATAGGTTAAGAGAAAAAGCAGGACACCCGGTAATTCCCATTTCAGCCAAAGAAGAGACTGGAATTACAGAGCTTGAGGAAAAAATAAAAGATATGTTTTTTGGTGGAGAACTTTCCTTCAATGATGAGGTCTATATTACGAATGCACGACATAAGGCTGCGCTGGAGGAAGCTGATAAAAGCCTGGATCTGGTGAGAAACAGTATTCTGGGAGGATTGCCGGAGGACTTCTTTTCCATAGATTTGATGAATGCTTATGAAAATCTGGGTAAGATCCTGGGAGAATCTGTAGGAGAGGATCTGGTGAATGAAATATTCAGCAAATTCTGTACTGGTAAATAACAGGTGATTTAATATAAAAAGGAGATCCAATGAAGAATTTAGTGAAGAATTATGACATTGTTGTAGTTGGAGCAGGTCATGCGGGATGTGAGGCTGCCCTTGCAGGTGCCCGTCTGGGACTGAAAACCATTATGTTTACAGTCAGTGTGGAAAGTATAGCATTGATGCCCTGTAATCCAAATGTAGGTGGAAGCTCTAAAGGTCATTTAGTAAGAGAGCTGGATGCACTTGGCGGAGAAATGGGGAAAAATATTGATAAGACCTTTATCCAGTCAAAGATGTTGAATTGTTCAAAAGGTCCTGCGGTTCATTCCCTTCGTGCACAGGCAGATAAGCGGGCATACAGTAATGCCATGCGGAAAACTCTGGAGAATACAGAAAACCTGACTATTAAACAGGGAGAAGTAACAAAGCTTCTGGTAGAAGATGGACATATAACAGGTGTAAAAACTTATTCGGGTGCCACATATAATTGTAAAGCAGTAGTTCTTTGTACAGGAACCTACTTAAAGGCAAGATGTATTTATGGAGATGTAAGTAATTATACAGGTCCTGACGGACTTCAGGCAGCAAATTATCTCACAGATTCTCTGAAAGAACTGGGGATTGAAATGTTCCGTTTTAAAACAGGAACTCCGGCACGAATTGCCGGAAATACCATTGATTACAGTAAAATGGAAGAGCAGTTTGGTGATGAGAGAGTAGTGCCGTTTTCTTTTTCCACAAATCCGGAGGATGTACAGATTGAGCAGAAATCCTGTTGGCTGACTTATACCAATGAAAAAACTCATGAGATCATCAGGGCAAATCTGGACAGATCGCCTCTTTATTCCGGTATGATTGAAGGAACAGGACCTAGATACTGCCCATCTATTGAAGATAAGGTGGTTCGTTTTGCAGATAAAAACCGCCATCAGGTATTTATTGAACCTGAAGGACTTTACACAAATGAAATGTATATTGGAGGAATGTCCAGCTCTCTGCCTGAGGATGTACAGGAAGAAATGTATCATTCCGTACCTGGACTGGAGAATGCAAAAATCGTAAAGAATGCTTATGCAATCGAATACGATTGCATTAATCCGCGGCAGCTTTATCCTACTCTTGAATTTAAGAAAATTAAGGGATTATTCAGTGGCGGTCAGTTTAATGGAAGCTCCGGATATGAAGAAGCAGCGGCACAGGGTCTGATTGCAGGAATTAATGCAGCTTTGGAGATAAAAGGGCAGGAACAGCTGATCCTGGATCGTTCAGAGGCATACATCGGGGTGCTGATAGATGATCTTGTTACAAAGGAAAATCATGAACCATACAGAATGATGACCAGCCGCGCGGAGTACAGACTTCTTCTCCGTCAGGATAATGCAGATCTGAGATTACGGAAAAAAGGCTATCAGGTGGGTCTGGTCAGTGAAGAAGATTATCAGAAGCTTCTGACAAAAGAGAAAGAGATTAAAGCAGAAATTGAACGTCTGGAGCACACGAACATTGGAAATACAGAACCTGTGCAGAAACTTCTGGAACAATATAAAAGTACACCGTTGAAGTCAGGGACCACATTGGCTGAGCTGATCCGGCGTCCGGAACTTTCCTATGAAGCGATAGAGTCTCTTGATAAAGAACGCCAGGAATTACCATGGGATGTAAAGGAACAGGTGGATATTAACATTAAATACGATGGTTACATCCGCAGACAGTTAAAGCAGGTAGAGCAGTTTAAAAAACTGGAAGCCAGGAAAATACCGGAAGATCTTGACTATGAACAGATAGGCAGCCTGCGTATTGAAGCCAGGCAGAAACTGGAAGCCTATCGTCCTATCTCAATCGGTCAGGCATCACGGATTTCAGGAGTATCCCCGGCAGATATATCTGTATTACTGGTATATTTATCAAGTAAATAAGATAGGAAATGCAAAAAATTTTTAATATAAAAACAGAGGAGAAGAAAAGTATGTCATACGATCTCACAACCCTGGAAAATGGATGTCAGGAATTAGGAATCCAATTAAATGGACAGCAAAAAGAACAGTTTATTAAATTTTATGAATATCTGATTGAAAAAAATAAAGTTATGAATCTGACAGGAATTACGGATTTTGAAGAAGTGCTTACCAAACATTTTCTGGACAGCCTCTCCTGTGTTAAAAGCATAGATATGACAAAGGTAAAAACAATGATAGATATAGGAACTGGAGCCGGATTTCCGGGAGTTCCGTTAAAAATCGCATTCCCACATTTACAGGCCTGTTTATTGGACTCTTTAAAAAAACGTGTGAATTTTCTGGAAGAGAGTTTCCAACTTTTAGGACTTACAGATATTACAGCAATTCATGGAAGAGCTGAAGAATATGCCAGAAATAAAGAATATCGCGAGCAATATGATCTTTGTGTATCCAGAGCTGTTTCCAATCTGGCTACGTTGTCTGAATATTGTCTCCCCTATGTAAAAAAAGGAGGAAGTTTTATCTCCTATAAGTCCGGAACAGTTCAGGAAGAGACCAGACAGGCGGAAAAGGCTATAAAAATACTTGGTGGGGATTTGCAGGAAATCACTTATTTTAATCTTCCTGATACGGAAATATCTCGCTCCTTGATTCCTGTCAAAAAAATAAAATCAACTCCAAAGGCTTATCCGCGCAAAGCGGGTACACCACTAAAAACACCGCTTTCATAAAAAAATTCAGAAAAGAAATAAAAATATAGGATAGTTGAATAAAGTTATCCACATAAACATCACAAAATAAACACATTTTCAACCTATTTTCATCACAACTTCGTCATAAACTATTCTCCATAGAGATGTCCTCGGGTTCCCCCATTCTCTGTTTCACCTGAGGACATTCTCTATTTATTGAATAATAAGGAGGAGAGTAATTTGATTGAAGTAAACAATCTGGTCAAAAAATATGGCGACCATACGGCAGTTGACCACCTTTCTTTTAAAATAGAGAAAGGAAAAATCTACGGATTTCTGGGCCCTAACGGTGCAGGAAAATCAACTACAATGAATATGATCACAGGATACATTGCATCTACAGAAGGTACGGTTACTATTGATGGACATGATATCCTGGATGAGCCTGAAGAGGCAAAAAAATGTATTGGTTACCTGCCGGAACAGCCACCTCTCTATTTCGATATGACCGTTCTGGAATATATGAAATTTGTGGCAGATCTTAAGAAAATTCCCAAAGATAAAAAAGCATCTATGATAGAAGAAGTAATGGATATGGTAAAAATATCTGACATGAGAAATCGTCTGATCAAAAACCTGTCCAAGGGTTACCGCCAGAGAGTGGGGCTGGCAGAGGCTATTATGGGATATCCAGAGGTGATTATTCTGGATGAACCTACAGTAGGTCTTGATCCTAAGCAGATCATAGAAATAAGAACATTGATTAAAAATTTGAAGAAAAAACATACTGTGATCCTTAGTTCACATATACTTTCAGAGGTAAGTGCAGTATGCGATTATGTATTAATCATTTCCCATGGAAAGCTTGTGGCAAGTGATACACCTGAGAATCTTGGAAAGCTTGCAGAAGGTTCCAATACCCTTGATATGCTCATAAAAGGTGATAAAACAGCTATTGAGCAGGGCTTAAAGGAGATAGAAGGAATTGATACAGTATCTCTGAAGCATGATGATAAACAAAATCTCTGGAATGTAAATATTTCTACAGAAGAGCAGAATGATGTGAGAGAAAGTGTCTTCTATAAGATGGCACAGCTGAATTGTCCTATTTATGAAATGAAGTCAAAGAAAGTATCTCTCGAGGAAATTTTCCTTGAGCTTACAGCATCTGATAAACCGGTATCTGAGGTGTCTGAAAGTGCGGAAGAGGAGATTCATAATTCAGGGGATGATGACAAAATAAAGACAGAAGCTGTGGAAAAAGATACACAGAAAAAAGATGAAGGGGGAAAAGAATCATGACAGCAATTTATAAAAGAGAGCTGAAAAGTTACCTGACATCAATGGTTGGATATCTGTTTATCTTTTTTATCCTGGTGTTGACGGGAATTTATTTTTCAGCATATCAGCTTTCTGCTGCATATCCTAAATTTGAATATACATTAAGTGCGGTTACATTTGTATTTTTGATCGGAGTACCGATCCTGACTATGCGTGTACTTGCTGAGGAAAGAAAACAGAAAACAGATCAGCTGCTTCTTACAGCTCCTGTTTCTGTAGGTAATATTGTAATTGGCAAGTATCTGGCGCTGGTAACGGTCTATGCAATTCCCATCCTTGTAATGTGTACTTATCCGTTAATTATGTCAAAATTTGGCACGGTAGCTTTTGGATCTGCTTATACGGCAATCCTTGGATTTTTCCTTCTGGGATGTGCGAATATTGCGATTGGTGTATTTATGTCAGCTCTGACAGAAAGCCAGGTCATTGCAGCAGTACTTACATTTGTACTTTTGTTTGCTTTTTATATGATGAATGGTATTTCTTCCTTTTTCTCCAAAACATCTATGTCTACCTGCGTTACTTTTGGATTGCTGATTCTGGCAGCAGCGATCATTCTTTATACGATGATCAAAAATGCACTGATTTCAGCAATTGTAGCTGTAATAGGAGAAGTAATTCTTGTTGTTATATATGTAGTTAAATCAAGCGTGTTCGAGGGTGGAATCCAGAAAGTATTAAATATATTTAACCTGAGTGGACACTTTGATAATTTCACAAGTAATATTTTTGATATTAAAGGTATTGTATATTTCCTTTCAGTGATTGCAGTCTGCTTATTCCTTACAATGCAGTCTATATCAAAGAGACGTTGGAATTAGGAGGTGACAGGAATGAAACTGAAAGAAAAAATGAAAAACAAAAACCATAACAAATTTGATAAGAAGAAACTGATAGGAACGATCAGTAAAAAGCACATAAAAAATGGTTCGTATACCATGGTTATGTCTGTGATTTTTATTGCAGTTGTTATTGTTATAAACATGATCGTAAGCACGATTCCATCTAAATATTCAGAAATTGATATCAGCAGCCAGAAACTGTACAGTATCGGTGATGAGACCAAGAAAATGCTGAAGGACCTGGAGAAAGACGTAACGATTTATCAGATCGCACAGAGTGGATCTGAAGATGAAAATATCTCCAATCTGCTGAAAAAATATGAAGATGAATCCAAGCATATTAAGGTAGAGCAGAAGGATCCGGTAGTAAATCCTAAATTTGTTTCACAGTATACCAGCGATGATCTTTCTGCTAACAGTCTTATTGTTGTTTGTGGAGATAGAAATAAGGTAATTGATTATAACAATATTTATGAGACATCTGTTGATTATCAGACTTATAGCTCTCAGACTACAGGCTTTGATGGTGAAGGTCAGATCACAAGTGCAATAGGATATGTAACCTCAGAAAATCTGCCTGCTTTATATACAGTAGAAGGCCATGGTGAGAAAGATATGGATTCTTCTATTAAAGAGGATATTGAGAAGGCAAATATGGATATTAAATCCTTAAATCTGCTTACAGAGGGAAGTGTTCCGGATGATGCAGACTGTCTCTTTATTGACTCACCTTCTACAGATTTTTCCTCTGACGAGAAGGATGCGATTATTGAATATCTTGAAAATGGCGGAAAAGCAATAATTTTCTCCGATTATACAACAGAAGATATGCCAAATTTTGATGCAATCCTGGAAAACTATGGTGTACAGAGAACAGAGGGTGTGGTATTTGAGGGAGACAATCAGCATTATGCAATGCAGATGCCATATTATCTGGTTCCGACTATTAACAGTACAGATGCAAGCTCTGAGACTGCTTCTGCCGGTTACTATGTACTTGCACCATATGCGCAGGGCATTAAACAACTGGATGATGTACGTGATACAGTGAAAATAGAAAGTATACTGACAACTTCTGATCAGGCATATTCAAAAACTGATCTTAACAGTAATACCATTGAAAAAGAGGATGGAGATGTAGAAGGCCCATTTGATCTGGGTGTTAGTATTACAGAAAGTCTGGATGATGACAAAGAGACACAGATCGTCTACTATTCTACTTCTAATCTGATGGATTCGCAGACAAATCAGATGGTATCCGGCGGAAATGAGAAACTGATCATGGAGTCTTTGAAATGGATGACAGATACAGAGGAAAGCGCCAGTGTATCAATTCCTTCCAAGAGCCTGGAAGTATCTTACCTGACAATTACTGATTATGATGCAGCATTCTGGAAGATTTGCACCATTGCATTAATTCCTGGAATCTTCCTTGTTATTGGATTTGTTGTTTGGATAAAGAGGAGAAAGGCTTAAATGAAGAATAAAACTGTTAAAATGATCATTGCAGTTGCTGTTCTTGCTGTCTGCTGCGGCGGCTACGCAGGTGTTAAAACCTTCGTAGCCAAACAGGAGGCAAAAGAAGAATCAGAAGAGGAAAGCGAGAAAACAAGTGTTTTTACAGCATCAGCAGATGATATTAAATCTTTGGATTTCTTAGTGGATGAGAAAGAAACTACTTTTGAAAAAAAGGATGACGACTGGGTTAAAAAGGATGAAGAGGATTTTCCTGTAAACCAGACGACTTTGTCAGATGCAGCTTCTGCATTGACATCGATAGAATCAGACAGAGTGCTTAGTGATGTGGATGATCTGGCAGAATATGGTCTGGATTCACCCTCCAATACCATAAAGATTACCTGTGAATCAGAAAAATCAGAGGATAAAGAAACTGAGGAAAAGACAACTACATTATATGTAGGTGATGAAAATTCATCCACAAGTCAATATTATGTATATAAGGATGATGATAAGAGTACAGTTTATATGGTGGAATCCTCCTGTATAGAGCCTTTTACAAAAACATTATATGATTATGCACAGATGGAAGATTTTCCGGTGATATCTGATACAGATAATATAAATAAAATCACTGTAAAAGGTGACAAGTCCTATGAACTTTCTAAAAATACGGATACAAATCTTTGGACAGTTAAAGGAGATGGAGATGAGGAAAAAGCAGATACAGCCACTGTTAGTTCTCTGACAACCTCTTTTGGAAGCATGGCATATAATTCTTTCGTAGATTACAAGTGTAAAGATAAGAGCACTTATGGATTGGATGATCCATATGCGGTTATCACAGTTGATTATACGGAAGAGCAGGAGGATACAGATTCTTCTGATACATCAGCGGATAGTTCAACTGAAACAACAGATGAGACTCAGGGTGAGGCTGCGGATAGTGAAGATACATCAGATGATACAAATGCATCGGATTCTGAAGAGTCAGAAAAAACCGTAGAGAATAAGCAACTGGTGATTGCGGTGGGTAAAGAGGCAGATGACAGTAACAGATATGTGATGGTAAATGACAGTGATCAGGTTTACACTATGTCTGATGATACTTTATCTGCACTTACAGATAAAGCCGAGGAAGACTTCTGGGATATGACAGTAAATTATGTTTCAACCAATGATCTGAAAGAAGTGAAGGTAAATTATAAGGGCAGTGATTATGATGTAAATGTTTCACGTGAAACATCTGAAGATGATGATGGAAATGAAAAAGAGACTGTTACTTATAAACTGGATGGGTCAGAAGTGGATGAAACGCAGTTTACAACATTTTATAATAAGCTGACTAATCTGGCTGCACAGAAAAGACTTACAGACGAATTTAAGCCTGAAACAGATCCGGAAATGACAGTTACATTTATAAAAGAAGACGGAAATAAACTGGAAGCAGAGTATTATAGCTATGATACGAATTATTATGCAGTAAAGGTAGACAGTAAGATATATCTGGTAAATAAGATGACAGTGAAAGAATTGTTTACAGCATTTGAAACACTGACAGATACAGAAAATTAGAAAAAAAGATCCCCTGACAAATAAGTCAGAGGATCTTTTTTTAAAAGAAAATCAGAATCTGTTCCAGAAATTCTTCGGGATTTTCAATCTGAGGAATATGCTTGGATTCATTAATAATTGCAGTCTCAATTGCAGGATTATCTGTGAGATATTCCTTCATAATTGATTTGCCATTTGGTTCGGATTCACCTTCCACGATATAAATACTGTTATCCAGAGATTTCACTGCATGACTGATATTTATATTCATATATTTAGAAATCATGCTGGAATAAAAATATTTGGCATAACAGCCACCGCTGTGAGATGCTTCATAATAAGCATCTTCCATCTGGGTATTTACATGAAATGGATTATAGTACATCTTTTCAACAAATAAATTGGCTACATTTTCCTTTGAAACAATCATATGGTAGATTAAAGTTCCAAAAACAGGAATCTCAAGAGCCAGTTTTAATAAATGATCTCTTCTTGTTGGCATCTGTCTCAGGCAATCAGGGCTTGGTGGATTTACAAGCATAATTTTGTTAAATAATTCTTTTTCGTTGTGACAAGCCATAATGACAAAGGAACTTGAAAAGCCACTGGCAATAATATCGGTTTTTTGCCCGATTATCTTTCTGATAAAGTCACAGATCATCTGCACATATACAAAATTAGTATAAGTAATTCCTGGTTTGTCAGAACGTCCGCAACCTAAAAGATCAACGGTATATACAGTATGATCTTCAGCCAGTTTTTCTTCGATTTCAGACCATTCGTAACCGGAGGCGCCAGGTAATGTATCATGAATTAACAGAATTGGTTTACCATCACCTTTTTTTGTATAATAAATATTTCCAAAACGCCATTCAAAATATTTACTGTGGGTAATTCCGAGCAATTGTTTTAATTGTGCCGCAGCTGCAATTGTACGGTTTATAAAATGAATCACAATAGTGGCAACAGTCATAAGAGCAGCAAATGTTATAATTTTGTGCTTGTTTTTATTCATAGTCTGCCTCCTTTATATGGGCATTTGCTTTGTGTGACAAATATAAAAATATAAATATATTATACGCCAAAAACAAAGAATTTACAAGTTAATATAAGCTTCTATGTGATGAAAAAATGTTACATTTATAAAAATTAAACTATATTTTTTATGTTTCACGTGAAACATTATGTGGCATGATTATAGTAAAAGTGTTATAATGAATCTGCATAATGTACAAAAGTATGTTATAACAATAACCTCATAAAGGAGGAATACAATTGGGAAGAATTATAGCAGTTGCCAATCAGAAAGGCGGAGTAGGTAAGTCTACAACTGCAATAAACCTTTCTGCCTGTCTGGCGGAAAAGGGGAAAAAAGTTCTTACAATTGACATAGATCCACAGGGAAATACGACCAGTGGACTGGGTGTTGATAAGAATTCTGTGGAGAATACATTGTATGAACTTTTACTTGGAGAGGCAGAGATTAAGGACACTGTCCTTAAGGACGTTGTAGAGAACGTAGATCTGATCCCGTCCAATATTAATCTTTCCGGTGCAGAAATTGAGCTGGTAGGAATTGATGATAAGGAATTTATTCTGAAGGGAATTACGGATAAGCTCAGAAGAAAATATGATTATATTATTATGGACTGTCCGCCATCTTTAAATATGCTTACCATCAATGCGCTGACAGCAGCGACATCAGTGCTGGTACCGATACAGTGTGAGTATTATGCATTGGAAGGTCTTTCACAGTTGATTCACACCATTGATCTGGTAAGGGACAGATTGAATAAGCGTCTGAAAATGGAAGGTGTCGTATTTACCATGTATGATGCCAGAACGAATTTGTCACTACAGGTTGTGGAAAATGTGAAAGAGAACCTGAATCAGAATATTTACAAAACAATTATCCCCAGAAATGTAAGACTGGCAGAAGCGCCGAGTTATGGACAGCCGATTACGATTTATGATCCGAGATCATCAGGTGCGGAGAGTTATCGTCTTCTGGCTGAAGAAGTGATCAACAGGGAGGATGACTGATGGCAGGCAGAAAGAATGGGCTGGGCAGAGGACTGGATGCGTTATTTCCGGAAAAGACGGCTGCCAGTAAAGAGCCTGTAAGAAAAACAGTCACGAAAGCGGAAAGAACGGAGAAGAAAGTTTCCCGTTCTGTAAAGGCAAAAGAGGAAAACCATGATGCAGAGGAGAAGAAGACTGCTATGATGGTTAAGATTTCCAGTGTAGAGCCGAATGTAAATCAGCCACGGAAACAATTTGATGAAGATGCTCTTGTAGAATTATCTGAGTCCATTAAACAGTACGGAATACTTCAACCATTGTTGGTGTCTGATAAAAAGGATTATTATGAGATCATAGCTGGAGAGAGACGGTGGAGAGCTGCGAAAATGGCCGGATTGAAAGAAGTTCCTGTTATTGTGAAAGAATTTACGGAGCAGGAACTGGTGGAAATTTCTCTGATCGAGAATATTCAGAGAGAAGACTTAAATCCGGTGGATGAGGCGATGGCTTATAAACGTCTGATCGATGAATTTCATTTGAAACAGGATGAAATCGCTGACAGAGTGGGAAAGAGCCGTACTGCAGTTACGAACTCCATGCGTTTGCTGAAGCTTAGTGCAAAGGTACAGCAGATGCTGGTGGATGAGATGATCACGGCCGGACATGCCAGAGCAATTCTTGCTATTTCAGATAAGGAAAAGCAGGAAACAGTGGCGATGAAGGTTTTTGATGAGAAGCTCAGTGTCCGGGAAACGGAAGCACTGGTGAAGCGTATTCTGGACCCGCCGAAAGAAAAACGGGCGCAGAAGAGTTCTGCGGAAGATGCAATCTATGAGAGCCTGGAAGAGAAGATGAAGAACATCATGGGTACCAAGGTGCAGATTCACAGAAAGAAGAATAATAAAGGAAAAATTGAAATCGAATATTATTCCAAAGATGAACTGGAGCGAATTATTGACTTATTTGAGTCCATCGGTTAAGGAGTGATAGTAAAATATGAGTGGTATTTTTGCAAGCCTGGGAATCGATTCGGGGATTATCATTATTATATTGCTGATTCTTACTGTCTACCTTTTGATAAGGAATGTTAACAGCAATATGCGGTTGAGCCGTCTGGAACGCAGATATAAAGTGTTTATGAAGGGCAGTGATGCGCAGTCTCTGGAAAAAGTATTCGTAAGGAAATTTGCTCAGATTGACAGATTGTATGAAGCAAAAGACCAGCATGACCATGAGCTTCTTTTTATTAAGAAGAATCTGGATAAGATGTTCAGTAAATATGGCGTGGAAAAGTACGATGCTTTTGACGATGTAGGAGGAAAACTGAGTTTTGCTCTTGCATTGCTGGATAAGGATAATACCGGTCTGATCTTAAATGCAGTTCACAGTCGTGATAACTGTTTCCTTTATCTGAAGGAAATCGTAAAAGGTGAGTCTTATGTGATGCTGAGTCAGGAAGAAGTGGAAGCGCTTCGTAAGGCTGTAAACTTTGGACTGGGAGATATTGAAGAACAGTAAAAGACAGAAGAGATTGTTTTTATATGCCTGACAGATAAGATAAGACGGTAACGAATAATAGAGAATAAAACAGGCAATAATGAAATGTAATCTATTTTGTGCAGGAATGTACATAATATGATAAAATGGGTTTATGATACCAGAGGTTAGAAGAAATACTGTTATGGCTGTATGAGAGTGCAGGTTTATGTTAATGTGTACAGAAAGAACAGTGCTTTTAGCCGGCAGCAGTTTGAGAAAGGTATAAAATTGCTGTAAACATCATTACATAATGGGAATAACATTCAGGAGGATCAAAATGTTAGACATTAAATTTGTGAGAGAAAATCCGGAAGTTGTAAAACAGAACATCCGTAATAAATTCCAGGATAACAAACTGGAACTGGTTGACAAGGTTCTGGAACTGGACAAAGAGAACAGAGAGATCAAACAGGAAGTAGAAGCACTTCGAGCAGAGAGAAACAAAATTTCCAAACAGATCGGTGCATTAATGGCACAGGGCAAGAAAGAAGAAGCAGAAGAAGTTAAGAGACAGGTTGCTGCTTCCGGAAGCCGTATTGAAGAACTTTCTGCAAGAGAGAAAGAAGTAGAAGAAGAACTTCTGAAAGATATGATGGTAATTCCGAATATCATTGACCCGTCTGTACCGATTGGTAAAGATGACAGTGAGAATGTTGAAATTGAGAAATTTGGTGAACCGGTAGTTCCGGATTTTGAAGTTCCATATCATACAGAGATTATGGAGAGCTTCGACGGAATCGATCTGGACAGCGCAAGACGTGTTGCAGGAAATGGTTTCTATTATTTAATGGGCGATATTGCAAGACTTCATTCCGCAGTTATTTCTTATGCACGTGATTTCATGATCAACAGAGGATTTACTTACTGTGTACCTCCTTTCATGATCAGAAGCAACGTTGTAACTGGTGTTATGAGTTTTGCTGAGATGGATGCCATGATGTACAAGATTGAGGGTGAAGACTTATATCTGATCGGTACCAGTGAGCATTCTATGATCGGTAAATTTATCGACCAGATCATTCCGGAAGAAGAGCTTCCAAAAACTCTGACAAGTTATTCTCCATGTTTCCGTAAGGAAAAAGGTGCTCATGGTCTGGAGGAGAGAGGTGTTTACCGTATCCATCAGTTTGAGAAGCAGGAGATGATCGTTGTCTGCAGACCGGAAGAAAGTCCGATGTGGTTTGATAAATTATGGCAGAACACAGTTGATCTGTTCCGTTCTCTTGATATCCCGGTTCGTACTCTTGAGTGCTGCTCCGGTGACCTTGCAGACTTAAAGGTAAAATCTCTTGACGTAGAAGCATGGTCTCCTCGCCAGAAGAAATATTTCGAGGTAGGAAGCTGTTCCAACCTTGGTGATGCACAGGCACGTCGCCTGAAAATCCGTGTAAATGGAAAAGATGGCAAAAAATATCTTGCGCATACACTGAATAACACAGTAGTAGCACCGCCGAGAATGCTGATCGCATTCTTAGAGAATAACCTGAATGCAGACGGTTCTGTAAGCATTCCGAAAGCTCTGCAGCCATACATGGGCGGTATGACAAAGATTGAGAAAAAGACTCGCGCTTAATGGAGAGTGAGCTTTTTCAGGGAGGTGTTCTTATGCATAGTTATTTAAGGGCAGTTGGCTTTTCTAAGATCACCAAAAGAAGCAGTATCAGGCAGATTATTACGGATGTGGTAGAAACTTATGACGATAAAATCGTGATAGAGGATCATCCGGACGGTGTATTTGCTGAATTTTCAAAGAACTATGGATGCGATTGTGGAATCACTGTCTGCGGACAGTATGATGAGAACAATGTGTTTTATCCGGATTATTACTTTCCCTTTTTTCGAGGAACAGGTATTACGACGCAGGAGAGTGTTGTGATTGAGAGGCATGCAGAGAAAGAATCTTTTGCAGGTGCCTGTGATGATCTGCGAATAGGGGTTACCTTGATTTTTTATATTCAGAATGCTGCCGAATACCTTCAGCAACGGTATAAAGGCAGGATGCTTCCCGGTGGCCAGCCATTAACCCTTTCCGGACTGGCCAGGGAAGGAAAAATTCTTTTTCCTGTGGAGAAGGATAAAGAAGCAGTAAAAGCGGAACGTGAACTGACGAAAAACAGAAATCATCTTATTGCAGCCGCCAGAAACGGGGATGAGGAGGCAATGGAGAGTCTTACAATGGACGATATGGATACATATTCCATGATTTCTCAGCGTATAGTCACAGACGATATTTTTTCTATAGTGGATTCCTATTTCATGCCATATGGAATTGAATGTGATCAATATAGTATCATGGGTGAGATTCTGGATTTTATGACATTCAAGAACATTATAACAGGAGAAGAAATCTGCCAGCTTACATTAGACTGTAATGATATGCAGTTTGATGTTTGTATCAATAAGAATGATTTGCTGGGGGAGCCAAAGATCGGACGTAGATTCAAAGGAATCATATGGCTCCAGGGGCAGTTACATTATTAAGATTGTACGATTTATGGATAGCAGCTCAGGGAATAATATGTTTTCCCTGAGCTGCTGTTTTGAATCAGGTAAGTTTCCTGTTTCAGCTCTGAAAAGTAATAAGTGAGAATGGAGGAAACAGGATTATGTTTCATGTGAAACATGGTGAGAAAAATCAGATTATGCTTGTAATTTTTTCTTAAATATAGTAAAATTACGGTTATGAGTTAAATGTCCTCGTAGCTCAGCTGGATAGAGCACTCGCCTCCTAAGCGGTGACCAGAGTTATCGCCTCGGCGTATAACAGAAAAATGAATTTGAGTTCGATTCTGTTATGTGATGTCACAATTAAGAGGACATGCGTTTTTGGAAAAGGCGATAGCTTCATACCAAAAAATTTCATCATATAAGATTGATTCAGCTGACGTAAGTCAGTTTTAAATCATAAAATCCAATGCCGTTGAAATGGCTGAAAACCTTGATTTTAAGCCAAAAATCCGGTATTTGTCCTGTTAGTTTAATGGATAGAACAAGTGCCTCCTAAGAGAAAGCCGAGGCATTCCCCAAAGGGAAAAAATGAAAAACAACTT
>OLRP01001474.1_pt1 | contig 18488 bp, 11 predicted proteins | sample 1672401 | NCBI WGS metagenome assembly OLRP01 (sample SAMEA3136682, study PRJEB25190) | human gut metagenome | reverse complement strand
TTTCCTGGTATGACAACGAGAACTCCTACACAAGCCAGATGGTTCGTACAATCAAGCACTTCGGAAAACTTCTGAACGCTTAATTTTCTGCGAACGGGTGTAGAAGAATAGACTCAGAAAGGGTCCGGTCTGAAGAGGACCGGGCCCTTTTTTTCCAAAAGACCAAACAAAAAATGTCTGAGGAATGACTGTTAACAGAGCGGACAACAATATCGCTCGCCCTTATTGATCTGCTTTTGCAGAAATAAAAGTTAAGGAGATATAGAGATGCTGAACAAAAAAAGTGTTGACGATATCAATGTAAAAGGACAGAGAGTACTTGTAAGATGTGATTTCAACGTTCCGCTTCAGGACGGAAAGATCACAGATGAGAACCGTCTTGTAGCTGCTCTTCCGACAATCAAGAAACTGATCGCAGACGGTGGAAAGGTTATCCTCTGCTCCCACCTTGGAAAACCGAAGGGAGAGCCGAAACCGGAGCTTTCTCTTGCACCGGTAGCTGTTCGCCTTTCCGAGCTTCTTGGACAGGAAGTAAAATTTGCAGCAGATCCTGAGGTAGTAGGACCGAACGCAAAGGCTGCTGTAGCAGCAATGAAAGACGGCGACGTAGTTCTTCTTGAGAACACACGTTATCGTGCAGAAGAGACAAAGAACGAGGATAAGTTCAGCGAAGAGCTTGCTTCCCTTTGCGACGTATTTGTAAACGATGCATTTGGAACAGCTCACAGAGCTCACTGCTCCAATGTAGGTGTTACCAAATATGTGAAGACAGCAGTTGTAGGATATCTGATGGAGAAAGAGATCGCATTCCTTGGAAACGCTGTAAACAATCCGGAGAGACCATTCGTTGCAATCCTTGGCGGAGCTAAGGTTTCCAGCAAGATTTCCGTTATCAACAACCTTCTTGACAAGGTAGATACACTGATCATCGGTGGTGGAATGTCTTACACATTCTCCAAAGCTATGGGTGGACATATCGGAAGATCCCTCTGCGAGGATGATTACCTTCAGTATGCACTTGACATGATGAAGAAAGCAGAGGAGAAAGGTGTGAAACTTCTTCTTCCTGTAGATAACAGAATCGGTGATGACTTCTCTAACGACTGCAATATCCAGGTTGTAAAACGTGGATGCATTCCGGACGGCTGGGAAGGAATGGACATTGGACCAGAAACAGAAAAGATTTTCTGTGACGCTGTAAAAGATGCTAAGACAGTTGTATGGAACGGACCAATGGGTTGCTTCGAAATGCCGAATTTTGCTCATGGTACAGAAGCAGTTGCTAAAGCTCTTGCAGATACAGAAGCTACAACTATCATCGGTGGTGGTGACTCCGCAGCAGCTGTAAATATCCTTGGCTATGGCGATAAGATGACTCACATCTCTACTGGTGGTGGAGCATCTCTGGAATTCCTGGAAGGAAAGGAACTGCCGGGCGTAGCAGCAGCTAATGATAAATAAAAAAGGAGATAATAAAAATGGCAAGAAAGAAAATTATCGCTGGAAACTGGAAAATGAACATGACTCCAAGCGAAGCAGTTAAATTAGTAGAAACTCTGAAACCACTTGTACAGAACAATGAAGTAGACGTAGTATTCGGTGTTCCGGCAATCGACATCGTTCCGGTTGTTGAAGCCTGCAAAGGTACAAATATTGCTGTAGCAGCAGAGAACATGTACTTCGAAGAAAAAGGTGCTTACACAGGTGAAATCGCTTCGGCTATGCTGGTTGACGCTGGTGTTAAATATGTTATCCTTGGACATTCCGAAAGAAGAGATTACTTCGGAGAAACAAGCGAAGACGTTAACAAGAAAGTACTTAAAGCTTTCGAACATGGCATTACACCAATCATGTGCTGTGGAGAATCTCTTGAGCAGAGAGAACAGGGCATCACTATGGACTGGATCCGTCAGCAGGTTAAAGTTGGTCTTCAGAACGTAACAGCTGACCAGGCTAAAACTATGGTTATCGCTTATGAACCAATCTGGGCTATCGGAACAGGTAAAACAGCTACAAGCGAACAGGCTCAGGAAATCTGCAAAGGTATCCGTGAGTGTGTTGCTGAAATCTATGACACAGATACAGCAGAAGCTATCCGTATCCAGTACGGCGGATCTGTAAATGCAGGAAATGCAGCAGAACTGTTTGCAATGGGTGATATCGATGGTGGACTTGTTGGTGGAGCTTCCCTGAAACCAGATTTCGGAAAGATCGTAAACTACAAATAAATCGTATATTTTGTTCAAACTGAATAAATAAATTGTATGAAAGAACCCCTGAACACAGATAAATCTGGTAAAATTGCCGGATAAACTGTGGAAGGGGTTCTTTTTGACAGAATAGCAGATATCACTTTCAGGAAAAGAATCGAGCTGGAAAGTAAAAAAGTGATAATAACATAAAAAACTCTTTCTGACATGGATGACACAGCCGACGAAAAGCTGCATTCCTTTACAGTCAGAGAGAGTTTTTATCATCTTTAGAGGAAGAAGTATAATTCTTCGTATCTGTTTTTTCATTCATTTCATCAGGCTCTGGAATATGCTCCACAATATCTTCAATCTCACAGTGGAGAATGGAACATAGCCTGTCTATTGTGTAAATTTCAACATTTTTATTTTTTCGCAGTCTGTCCAGAAGTGAACGGGTGATCTGATAATGTTCATAAAGATCATACTGAGTAATTCCGCGTTCCTTCATCGTGACCCAAAATCTGTCATATTTTATCATATGTATATCCTGTCCGATTCGTCCTTGAATTAATCTTATTATGAGGGTAAAATTGGGATTACAACAGTGTCCTTATACCGACACTATGGAAAGGAGAAACGATGAGGAAGTTTTTTAAGATCTTTTTTTCGGTGGTAGTTATACTTTATTTTTCAGCTACAATGTTTTATTGTTTTGTAGCCGGAACACCGGAAGCGGGAAAAGGAGCAGCAATCTATATAATGTCAGCAGCAGGTCTGTCAATTCTTTTTCCAGCGTTTACCTGTGGATGCATTCACTACATTATTTACCTCAGAAAAAAACTGGATGAAAAGAGCAAATGATTTGGATTTATGTTATGATAATAGTAAGGAGATTATTGGGGATACAGCATAGCTGTTACGTATTATAATAGAAAGAAAGCCTGCAACTGTGCGGAAGACGCTTATAGGATCATTTGGGGAGGATTTTAATGGGAAATATTCTGGATTATCTGGACTGGAGAGGGGATCTTACTTTTGAACAGACACCCTTTAATCAAGTAGACAATCTGATACTGGCATGTTTTTCTTATCTGAATCTGGATGAAATAGCTGATGTAAAAAACGGGAATACTCTTTCTGTGGAAGAACTTTTTGAGATATTTTCCGGAAAAGAAAAGGATGGAGAGGTGAAAGCAGAAAGTGCTTTTCTGCAAAATACACCAATTCTTCTTGAAAAAATGGCCAGCTCAGAAAGATTTCGAAAATGCAGGGCAGGAGGATATGTTAATGAGATCCTTTTCCGGAAAGCGCAGCAGTTTTCGGCAGTTACAGTGGAACTTCCTGACGGAACTGCATATATTTCTTTTCGTGGAACGGACGATACCATTGTAGGATGGAAAGAAGATTTTAACCTGAGCAACGGAATTGTGCCCTCTCATAGAAAAGCACTGGAATATCTGGAATTTAATGGGACTTACATGCAGTCCATGATTCGACTCGGAGGGCATTCCAAGGGAGGAAATCTGGCTATGTACACGGCAATGCAGTGTGATGACGCACTTCAGGAAAAAATCCTTTCCGTTTATGACAACGACGGCCCGGGTTTCCCGGAAGCGTTTTTCAGTTCAGAGAAAGTAGAAAAGGTTTTGCCAAAAGTCACTCGTATCATTCCTGAGGCATCGGTGATCGGTATGCTGCTCAACCACCAGAAAGATCCTCTGATTGTAGCGAGTACCCAGAAGGGAATCCTGCAGCATGATGCTTTTACCTGGGAGGTGATGGGACCATCCTTTATAGAGAAAGAAAGTCTGACGAGAAGAGCGGCGGCATCAGATCGGAGTCTCCATAAATGGATCGACCATATGGATGAAAGACAGAGGGAGCATCTGATCGGGGAACTTTTTTCCGTGCTGGAAGCAACCGGAGCAGAGACGATTTCACAGATTCAGGACGGCGGCCTGAAAAGTCTGGCGGCCATGGTACGTCAGCTGGATAAACTGGAACCCCGGTCCAAGATCATGGTTCAGGAACTGATCGCCGGAATTTTCGGCAGCTGGCTGGAACTCCTTCCGCTGCCGGAGCTTGACAAAAAGCGTTTTCTGCCATAACATAGGAGTTAACTCTGATAAAAATTGGAAAAAACGGAAAGGGGACATCAGAAAATGAGCGAAAAAGTCGTAAATGCGGCCCTTCTTGGTCTTGGAACAGTAGGAACCGGAGTCTATAAAGTTATCAAAAATCAGGAGCAGGAAATGACAGCCAAGCTTGGACGTCAGGTAAAGATCACGAAGATCCTGGTGCGTAACCTTGAGAAAGCATCTAAGAAGGTGGAAGATACATCTGTTCTTACAACAGACTGGGCAGATATAGAAGGAGATTCTTCCATAGATATTGTGATCGAGCTGATCGGAGGAATTGAGCCGGCACGTACTTATATTCTTGCAGCACTGAAAGCCGGAAAGAACGTGGTGACTGCAAACAAGGATCTGATCGCAGTCCACGGAAAAGAGATTCTGGAAACCGCCAAGGCTGCACAGAAAGATTTCCTGTTTGAGGCTGCTGTTGCCGGAGGAATTCCGATCATCAGCCCGCTGAAGAACAGCCTCGAGGCCAACCATGTAACGGAAGTGATGGGAATCGTAAACGGAACTACGAACTTTATCCTCACCAAGATGTCCCAGGAGGGAATGGAATTTTCAGATGCCCTTGCTCTTGCCACAGAGCTTGGATATGCAGAGGCAGATCCTACTGCAGATATAGAAGGAATTGACGCAGGAAGAAAGGTAGCGATCCTTGCCTCCGTTGCTTTTAATTCCAGAGTTACTCTTGACAATGTTCATATCGAGGGAATCACCAAGATCACAGCGAAAGATATCCGCTACGCCAAGGAAATGGGCTGTGAGATCAAACTTCTGGGTGTTGCCCGCTGCCAGGAGGACGGTGTTGAGGCTTATGTATGCCCGATGCTGATCCCGGCAGAGCATCCGCTTGCATCTGTCAATGATTCCTACAATGCGGTATTTGTACATGGAGATGCTGTAGGTGATACCATGTTCTACGGACGTGGAGCAGGAGAACTTCCAACAGCAAGTGCAGTTGTCGGTGATATATTTGAGGTAGTCCGTAACATGAAAGCAGACTGCTGTGGACGTGTGGGCTGCACCTGCTATAAGACACTTCCCGTAAAAGCCATGGCAGATACCCACAACCGTTATTTCCTCCGTCTGCAGGTTGAGGACCGCTGTGGTGTGCTTGCGGAGATCCTGGAGCATTTTGCAAAATATCAGGCAAGTGTTGCACAGATCATGCAGAAAGAGAGCAAGAGACCGGATACAGCAGAGGTTGTTGTGATCACCAAGCTGGTAAGTGAGGGCGCTTTCTTTAAGGTTAAGGAAGAACTGGAGAACAGTGCATCTGTAAGAAAGATCTCTTCCATGATCCGTGTATATGAGAAATAAAAAAAGCGTTGCAAAATTCCTGGATTTTGGTACTATATAAAATGGAAAACAAAAGAATCCCGGATGGCGCAGGAAGTTTCCATATCGTCGGAAATCTGTGCCGGATGGAACTTCGATCAAAGATAAGAAGGGGAAAATTATGAGTAAAAAACCAACAGTTTTAATGATCCTTGATGGATACGGACTCAATGACAGACATGACGGAAATGCTGTATATGAGGCGAAGACACCGGTTATGGACGGACTTATGAAAGATTATCCGTTTGTAAAAGGCAATGCTAGCGGTCTTGCTGTAGGTCTTCCGGATGGACAGATGGGTAACTCAGAGGTTGGCCATATGAACATGGGCGCAGGCCGTATCGTATACCAGGAGCTTACAAGAATCACAAAAGAGATCCAGGACGGAGATTTCTTCAAGAACGAGGCACTTCTCGCTGCTATGAAGAACGCAAAAGAGAACGATTCTGCAATCCATTTCATGGGACTTCTTTCTGACGGTGGTGTACACAGCCACAATACCCATCTCTATGGACTTCTTGAGATGGCCAAGAGAGAAGGACTTAAGAAAGTTTACGTACACTGCTTCCTGGACGGACGTGACACACCGCCTGCATCCGGTAAAGAGTTTGTAGAGCAGCTGGAAGCCAAGATGAAAGAGATCGGCGTTGGTGAGATCGGTGTGATTTCCGGACGTTATTATGCAATGGACCGTGATAACCGCTGGGATCGTGTAGAGCTTGCATACAAAGCTCTTACACAGGGCGAAGGAGTAAAGGGAACAGATGCTGCGGCAGCAGTTCAGGCTTCCTATGATGATGGCAAGACCGATGAGTTCGTACTTCCGACAGTGATCGAGAAAGACGGCAAACCGGTTGCAACCATTTCTGATAAGGATTCCGTTGTATTCTTCAACTTCCGTCCGGACCGTGCAAGAGAGATCACAAGAGCTTTCTGTGATGACGATTTTAAGGGCTTTGAGAGAGTGAAGAGACTGGATACTACATTCGTATGCTTCACAGAGTATGATGATACGATCCAGAACAAACTGGTAGCATTCCACAAAGTTCTTCTTCACAATACATTCGGTGAATATCTTGCAGCTCACAATATGACACAGGCACGTATCGCTGAGACAGAGAAGTACGCACACGTTACTTTCTTCTTCAACGGTGGCGTTGAGGAGCCGAACAAGGGAGAGGACAGAATCCTTGTAAAATCCCCGAAGGTTCCGACCTATGACATGCAGCCGGAGATGAGCGCACCGGAGGTTTGCGAGAAACTTGTTGAGGCAATCAAATCTGATAAATATGATGTGATCATCATCAACTTCGCAAACCCGGATATGGTTGGCCACACAGGTGTCGAGGCAGCTGCGATCAAGGCTGTTGAGACTGTTGATGAGTGTGTAGGAAAGGCTGTAGAGGCAATCAAAGAGGTTGACGGACAGCTCTTTATCTGCGCTGACCACGGAAATGCAGAACAGCTGATCGATGAAGAGACAGGAGAACCATTCACCGCTCATACAACGAACCCGGTTCCGTTCATTCTTGTAAATGCAGATCCTGCATATAAGCTTCGTGAAGGCGGATGCCTTGCAGACATCGCTCCGACGCTGATCGAGCTGATGGGAATGCAGCAGCCAGCAGATATGACTGGAAAATCATTATTAGTAAAATAGTAAATATATTTGCCCGGAATCATGAAAATGGTTCCGGGTGTTTTGTTGTCAGAAGAGCAAAACATACTGCATATAAATCTGATCTACTCTTTTTGAAAAGCATCGAAATGGAAAAATGCATGAAATGAAAAATAAAAATTCAAAAAAACACATTTAAATCAACAAAAATCACGATATGTCATATTTATATGCAAGAATTGGTTGACGAAAAATCATTTTTCCTATATACTTACTACTTGTAGTGAGTTTTGATGTTGTCAAAACAGCTGAAAGAAACTGCAGATGGCAGATTTCGGAAGTATAAAGTACGGCAGGAAACACACAATGATTAGTTGATGATTATGGGAGGTTTTCAAGATGACTGCATATAGAGATATGAGTAGAGAAGAACTGCTTGAATTAAAGAGCAGACTGGAAAAAGAATTTGAAGATGTTAAAGGAAAAGGTCTGAAACTGGATATGTCCAGAGGTAAACCGTCCAAAGCACAGCTTGATCTTTCTATGGGGATGATGGATGTACTTAAGAGTACATCAGATCTTGTCTGCGAAGAAGGAGTAGATTGCCGTAACTATGGAGTGATCGATGGAATCAAAGAAGCAAAACAGCTTCTTTCTGATATGATGGAAGTACCGAAGGACAATATTATCATCTTTGGTAACTCCAGCCTGAACGTAATGTATGATACTGTTGCAAGAGCGATGACACATGGTATCATGGGAAGCACACCTTGGGCAAAGCTTGACAAGATAAAATTCCTGTGCCCGGTACCTGGATATGACAGACATTTTGCAATCACCGAACATTTTGGAATTGAGATGATCAATATTCCAATGACGTCGGATGGACCGGATATGGATCTGGTAGAGCAGTATGTGGAGAATGATCCGGCTGTAAAAGGTATCTGGTGTGTACCGAAATATTCTAACCCACAGGGAATCACTTATTCTGATGAAACCGTACACCGTTTTGCGAAATTAAATCCAGCGGCAGAAGATTTCCGTATTTTCTGGGATAATGCATATGGAATCCATCATTTGTATGAGGATAAACAGGATTATCTGATCGAGATTTTGATGGAATGTAAAAAAGAAGGCCATCCGAACATGGTTTACAAATTCGGTTCTACTTCCAAGATCAGCTTCCCGGGTTCTGGTATTGCAGCAATTGCAGCATCCGATGAAAACCTTGCGGAAATCCGCAAGATGATGTCCGTACAGACCATCGGTCATGATAAATTAAACCAGCTCAGACATGCGCGTTTCTTCGGTGATATCCATGGAATGGTTCAGCATATGAAGAAACATGCAGATATCTTAAGACCGAAATTTGACACCGTATTAAGTGTACTGGAAAGTGAGCTTGGCGGACTTGAGATTGGTTCCTGGATAGCACCGCGAGGAGGATACTTCATTTCCTTCGATGCGTTGGATGGATGTGCAAAAGCAATCGTAGCCAAAGCAAAAGAAGCCGGACTGATCATGACAAAAGCGGGAGCAACCTTCCCATACGGAAAGGATCCAAAAGACAGCAATATCCGAATTGCACCGTCCTTCCCGACACCAGAAGAACTGGAAGTTGCAGCACAGGTATTCGTACTCAGCGTAAAACTGGTAAGTATTGATAAAATTCTTGGCGAAAAAGTAGAAGTCGAAGAAGCTTAATATATGTGAGAAACAGTGGATTTTCCCGAAAAGGAGTCCACTGTTTTTTTAAAATAAAGGTTGTGTGGTCGATTTTACAAAAGAAAGTCCTCCAATTCCATTGTGCAAACCATTCCGATGAGCCTCTTAGAGCGGAAATCATGTTCAGCAAAGGCTTCCATGATTTCTGAGTCTCATCTCCATTGCACAAAAGTGAATTGGAGGACTTTCTTTTGTAAAATCGACCGTTTAACTGTACTGGTAAAAACGACGGTGCTGAATTCGGAGAGAAAAAACTGTAAAGAAAGATATTACACTAATCTTCCCTTCCGACTGCAATTCCCTAAATCCTAGTCCTCACCACCCAAAAAACTTTCGCATATGTAAAACAAAGTTACCAATATACAGACCAGAGGAAACAAAGTACTCCCTCACATGAATTTGCACTACGGAGTTCAAGACTCAGGAATCGTGGAAGCCTTTGCTGAACACGATTCCTGCCTTAAGAGGCTTGAACGAAGTGGTTAGTGCAACTGAATATGAGGGAGTACTTTGTTTCCTCTGGTCGTCTTATTGCAACCAAATATATTTTACATATCCTAAAATTCTACATCTTCTTCTGCGCAGTCGAAAGCATCAGTTTGATGCGGTTCAGCTGGTTTACTTCGCTTGCTCCCGGATCATAATCGATTGCAACGATGTTGGATTCCGGATGACGGCGGCGCAGTTCTTTAATAACACCTTTTCCGACTACGTGGTTTGGCAGACAGGCGAAAGGCTGTGTGCAGACAATGTTTGGTGCACCGCTGTGGATCAGCTCCAGCATTTCTCCGGTAAGAAACCATCCTTCACCGGTCTGGTTCCCAAGAGAAACAATTTCTTTTGCCATCGAAGCCAGGTGTTCAATATGTGATGGTGGATCGAAGCGTTTACTTGCTTTTAATGCATCAACGGCAGGCTTGCGGAACCATTCCAGAGCCTTGATTCCGAGATTACCCATGCGGGCGGTTGATTTCTTCATGCCGAGATGTTCTGCTTTAAAGTTTGTATTGTAGAAGCAGTAGAGCAGGAAGTCGGTCAGATCCGGAACCACGGCTTCTGCACCTTCCTGTTCAAGAAGATCTACCAGGTAGTTATTGGCAGCTGGAAGGAATTTAACAAGGATTTCTCCGACAACTCCGACACGTGGCTTTTTGACATCTTTTAATGGAAGAGAATCAAAATCTTCTACGATCTGGCGGCAGAGACGCTTAAACTCGTGTCTGCTTGGATAGCCTTTCTTGATAAATTCGATAACTGTCTTTTCCCATTTCTTATGCATGGTATTGGCAGAGCCTGGAACAGCTTCATATGGGCGGACACGGTACAGGCAGCGCATGAAGAGATCACCAAATATCAGACCATACACACCTTTCAGTACAAGTGGAAGGGTGATCTTGAATCCAGGATTGCTTTCAAGCCCGCTTAAGTTGATTGAAATAACAGGGATATGTCCGTAACCGGCTTTTTTAAGAGCACGGCGGATAAATCCGATATAGTTGGAAGCACGGCATCCGCCACCGGTCTGCGAAATAATGACAGCCAGGTGGTCGGTGTCATATTTGCCGGAAAGGATAGCCTCCATGATCTGTCCAACTACCATCAGAGACGGGTAGCAGGCATCATTGTTTACATATTTAAGGCCCATGTCAACTGCATGCTTGTTATCATTTTTCAGTACTTCCAGTTTGTAGCCTGCTTCCTGGAAGGCTGGCTCAATCAGTGAAAAGTGGATCGGTGACATCTGCGGACACAAAATGGTATAGGTTTCCTTCATTTCCTTTGTAAAAGGAATTTTTTCGATATTTGCCGGACGAATGGTGCGCTCCATATGCTTCTGCTCGCGGACGCGGATGGCGGCGAGAAGAGAACGGATACGGATACGTGCAGCACCCAGGTTATTAACCTCATCAATCTTAAGAGAGGTATAAATCTTGTCGGAACCGGTCAGAATATCTGCAACAGCATCGGTTGTTACGGCATCAAGACCGCATCCGAAAGAGTTCAGCTGGATCAGATCCAGATCATCTCTTGTCTTTACAAAATTGGCTGCTGCGTACAGTCGGGAATGATACATCCACTGATCCATAACAATCAGCGGACGTTCTACCGGATTCAGATGGGAGATAGAATCTTCCGTCAGAACGGCAAGTCCGTAGGAGGTGATCATCTCCGGGATACCGTGGTTGACCTCCGGATCGTAATGGTATGGACGACCGGCAAGTACAATGCCGCGGGTTCCTGTCTTTTCCATGTAAGCGAGTGTTTCTTCACCCTTTTTGCGGATGTCCTGACGGCATGCAGCAAGTTCTTCCCATGCAGCATGAGCGGCATTTTTGATTTCTTCTGCTGGAAGATTCTTTGCAGAAGTAAATTCACGGACCAGTCCGTCTGTGATTGTCTTTTCGCTTGTGAGGGCGAGGAATGGATTCATGAAATCTACTTCACCGCGTACGATCGGATCCATATTGTTCTTGATGTTCTCCGCGTATGAGGTGACGATCGGGCAGTTATAATGATTGTCGGCATCGGCAAATTCACCACGTTCGTATGGTATACAAGGGTAGAAGATAAAGTCTGCACCCTGGTTGATCAGCCACTGTACATGTCCGTGCGCCAGCTTTGCCGGATAACACTCGGATTCGCTCGGAATAGATTCAATACCAAGTTCATAAATCTTATGTGTAGAAGCAGGAGAGAGTAACACATGATATCCCAGTTTTGTGAAGAAAGTAAACCAGAACGGATAGTTCTCATACATGTTGAGAACTCTTGGAATACCAACCGTTCCACGTTTTGCTTCGGATGGATCTAATGGCGTGTAACCAAAATAACGTTCATTTTTATAAGCGAAAAGGTTTGGCACATCACTCTTTGCTTTCTCTTTTCCAAGACCGCGCTCGCAACGGTTTCCGGAAATAAAACGACGTCCGCCACTGAATTTGTTGATGGTCAGACGACAGTTGTTGGTACAGCCGTTACATTTTGCCATTGAGGTTGTATAGGTAAGTTCATTGATTTCATCAATGGAAAGCATGGTTGTATTTTTACATTCTTTGAAGCCATAGCGTTCTCTTGCAATCAGTGCAGCCCCAAAAGCACCCATGATTCCTGCAATATCCGGACGGATTGCCTGACATCCGGCGATGGTCTCAAAGCTTCTGAGTACGGCATCATTGTAGAATGTACCACCCTGTACAACAATTTTTTTACCAAGCTCAGATGCATCGGATACCTTGATAACCTTGAAAAGAGCATTTTTGATAACCGAATAAGCAAGTCCGGCTGAAATATCGGATACTTCAGCACCTTCTTTTTGCGCCTGTTTTACCTTTGAGTTCATAAATACGGTACAACGGGTACCGAGGTCAATCGGATGTTTCGCAAAAAGTGCTTCATGTGCAAAATCCTCTACGGTGTAGTTCAGGGATTTGGCAAAAGTCTCGATAAAGGAACCGCATCCGGAAGAACATGCTTCGTTGAGCTGTACGCTGTCTACAGTCTGATTCTTGATCTTGATACACTTCATATCCTGACCACCGATATCGAGGATACAGTCTACATCCGGTTCGAAGAAAGAAGCGGCGTAATAGTGAGATACGGTTTCAACTTCGCCTTCATCCAGAAGAAGTGCGGCTTTAATGAGCGCTTCTCCGTAACCGGTTGAGCAGGAGTGAACGATCTGTACGCCTTCCGGAAGCTGGCTGTAAATATCCTTGATCGCACCGATGGTAGTACCAAGAGGATCACCGTCATTGCCATGGTAGAAGGAGTACAAAAGAGTACCGTCTTCTCCGACCAGAGCGGCTTTCGTGGTGGTAGAACCGGCATCGATTCCAAGGTAGGCATTACCGCGGTAGCTGGCAAGATCACCCACCGGCACCTGATGCTTTGCATGGCGGTTCTTAAATTCATTGTAATCTGCTTCACTGGAAAAGAGTGGCTGCATACGCTCAACTTCAAAGTCCATTTCAATATGGGCATCCAGCTTTTTCTGCATCTCACCAAGAGAGGTGACTACATCCTTTTTAGAGTTCAGCGCAGAGCCGACGGCTGCAAAAAGATGGGAATACTTTGGCGCGATAATGTGTTCGTCATCCAGCTTGAGAGTACGGATAAACGCTTCTCTCAGTTCAGAGAGGAAATGAAGCGGTCCACCGAGGAAAGCAACATGTCCGCGGATTGGTTTTCCGCAGGCAAGACCACTGATGGTCTGGTTGACGACTGCCTGGAAAATAGAAGCAGACAGGTCTTCTTTGGTAGCACCGTCATTGATCAGCGGCTGGATATCTGTCTTGGCAAATACGCCACAGCGGGCTGCAATTGTATAAAGTGCTTTGTAATTTTTGGCATATTCGTTCAGACCGGTTGCATCTGTCTGGAGAAGGGATGCCATCTGGTCGATGAAAGATCCGGTACCTCCGGCGCAGATTCCGTTCATACGCTGCTCAATATTTCCATTTTCAAAATAGATGATCTTGGCATCTTCGCCGCCCAGCTCGATCGCTACATCGGTCTGTGGTGCATAATCCTGAAGAGCGGTGGAAACGGCAACAACCTCCTGGACAAAAGGTACGCCAAGATGCTTTGCCAGAGTAAGACCACCTGATCCGGTAATCATTGGAGATACCTTGATCTGACCGAGCTTGTAGATAGCACGACCAAGCAGATCAGAAAGGGTTTCCTGAATATTGGCGAAGTGACGCTCGTAATCAGAAAACAGAACATCATTATTACTGTCCAGAACTGCGATTTTAACAGTTGTAGAACCGATGTCAATCCCCAGGGTATGTAATTCTGTCTGATTCATGATTTAACTACTCCTTATTACAATTAAAAAATTTGTCTGTGTTATTACCTATTAAATGTAGTTCGCAGAGAACTACAGTATCTTACATTATACGACAGAACCAACGAAAATACAAACAGAAGTTGTGTATGGCATTGTAGAAAAAAGTGCCTGGAAGTGAACAAAAGATGTAAATTATGTGAAAAGAGAGTAAAGAGGTGGAATGGAATTGACAAAGTAAAAAGCAGACGATAAAATAACATACGTGGAAGGAGGTTTTGAATGAAGAACTGGTTAGATAAAATGGAGCGCAGGTTCGGGCGCTATGCAATTAGAAATCTTACGATGTATCTGCTTGCAGGCTATGCAATCGGATATCTTTTGAGTTTTACGATGCCACAGCTTCTTACCTATTTTACACTGGAACCGGCACTGATTTTGAAAGGGCAGGTGTGGCGACTTCTAAGCTGGGTGATCATCCCGCCGAATGACAATATTATTTTTGTTATCTTTATGATGCTGTTATACTATTCCCTTGGTAATACGCTGGAAAGCTACTGGGGGGCATTTCGTTACAATGTTTACATTTTTTCAGGAATATTATTTACAGTTATTGGAGCTTTTATTGTGAATGGACTGATCGGAGGCATTACCGGATTTGGAAGCCTTTACAGTACTTACTATATCAATATGTCTATTTTCCTTGCATGTGCATCTATCATGCCGGATTATCAGCTTTTGCTTTACGGCATTATCCCGATCAAGATGAAGTGGCTTGCAATTCTGGATGTGGTTCTGCTTGTGGTAGACGCAGTGCAGGGCGGTCTGATCATACGGATCGTAATCATCGCATCGTTTTTGAACTTTATTATTTTCTTTTTCTGCAACCGGAATCTGCGTGGACACAGTCCGAAACAGGCTGCCCGCAGAAAGAAATTCCAGAAGCAGATAAGCCGTCCGCAGAATCAGTATGCAGGCGGTGCAAAGCACAGATGTGCAGTGTGCGGTCGTACTGAACTTGACGATCCGACACTGGAGTTCCGTTATTGTTCAAAGTGTAACGGGAATTATGAATATTGCCAGGACCATCTTTTCACACACGAACATGTGAAGTAGAGTTCTAACATAGAATCAAATTGAATAATAAGAGGAGGAAACAATGAAAAAAACCAAGATTGTTTGTACAATGGGACCAAACACCAACGACAGAGAAATGATGAGAAAGCTGATCCAGAATGGAATGAATGTGGCACGTTTCAATTTCTCACATGGTGATCATGAAGAACAGAAGTTCAGAATGGATATGCTCAAAGAGCTTCGTGAAGAGGAACATACAAACACTGCAATCCTTCTGGATACAAAGGGACCGGAAATTCGTACAGGAATCCTGAAAGACGGAAAGAAGATTACTTTAAAAGAAGGAGAAACCTTCACTCTGACAACAGAAGATATCGTAGGAGATAATAAGAGAGTATCTATCACATATAAGGGACTGGTACAGGATATTTATAAAGGCTGTACCATTCTGATCGACGATGGCCTGATCGGACTTCGTGTAGAGAGCAAGACAGAGACAGAGATTGTCTGTTCTGTAGTAAATGGTGGAGAACTTGGCGAAAGAAAAGGTGTTAACGTACCGAACGTAGCCATTCGTCTTCCGGCTATTACAGAAAAAGATAAGGATGATATCCGTTTCGGTGTAGAGCAGGATATTGACTTTATCGCAGCATCATTTGTAAGAAATGCAGAGTGTGTACTTGAGATCAAGGCATACTTAAAAGAACTCGGCGCTCCGTATATTCCAATCATTGCAAAGGTAGAGAACGCAGAAGGTATTGAGAATATTGATGAGATCATCCGTGCGGCTGATGGTATCATGGTGGCACGTGGAGATCTTGGTGTAGAGATCCCGGCAGAGGAAGTGCCGCATCTCCAGAAAATGATCATCCAGAAATGTAATGACAACTTTAAGACTGTTATTACTGCAACACAGATGCTGGATTCTATGATGCGTAATCCGCGTCCGACAAGAGCAGAAGTGACGGACGTTGCCAATGCGGTATACGACGGAACAGATGCAGTTATGCTTTCCGGAGAGACAGCACAGGGAAAATACCCTCTGGAAGCACTCCAGATGATGGTTCATATTGTAGAGACGACAGAGGAACATCTGGACTATGATTCCATTCTTGTTAAAGCCGGAGATCATCTGAAGTCAGGTGTGTCCAGTGCAATCGGATATGCTTCTGTACTTGCGGCAGCGAACCTGAATGCAAGATGCATTATCACTCCATCTGTATCCGGTGCAACAACAAGGGTTGTATCCAACCTTCGTCCGAGACAGGAAATCCTTGGAATTACACCGAACGAACGTACCCTTCGCCGGATGTCGATCTACTGGGGCGTAAGAGGATTGAAGTCTCTGGAATTCCATACAACAGATGATATCTGCAGTGGGGCAATTGATCTTGCACAGGCAAAGAAATGCGTGGACAGTGGAGATATTGTTGTCCTGACAGCTGGTATTCCTTCACCGAGCGTACAGCGTGAAAAGGGTTCTGTAAGTAATATGATGCGTATTGCAACCATCGACTAGACGAAAGAGAGATGAACAGAATGAAAAAAGAACCATTCGTAACAAAGACACAGTTAGATGAAATCGTAAAAGAATATCCGACTCCGTTTCATCTTTATGATGAAAAAGGGATTCGTGAAAATGTAAAAGCACTCAAAGAAGCATTTGCATGGAACAAAGGATATAAAGAATATTTTGCAGTAAAGGCAACTCCAAACCCATATATCCTCAATATTTTAAAAGAATATGGATGTGGATGTGACTGCTCTTCCTATACAGAGCTTTTAATGTCTGAGTCTGTCGGACAGGTTGGAGAAAATATTATGTTTTCTTCCAATGATACACCGGCAGAGGAATTTGCACTTGCTGATAAGCTCGGCGCGATCATCAACCTGGACGATATCACACACATTGATTTTCTGGAAAAGACGATCGGAAAGATTCCGGAGACGATCAGCTGCCGTTATAATCCGGGCGGACTTTTCAAAATTTCCAACAGCATTATGGATAATCCGGGAGATGCCAAATACGGTATGACAACTGAACAGATTTTTGAGGCATTCAAGATCCTGAAGTCCAAAGGCGCAAAAGAGTTCGGTATCCATGCATTCCTTGCAAGTAATACTGTAACTAATGAATATTATCCGACACTTGCACGTACTTTGTTTGAAGTAGCAGTTAAGCTTCAGAAAGAGACCGGTGTACATATCAAGTTCATCAACCTTTCCGGTGGTGTGGGAATCCCTTACAAACCGGATCAGGAACCGAACGATATCAAGGTGATCGGTGAAGGTGTAAGAAAAGTGTACGAAGAGGTTCTTGTTCCGGCTGGAATGGGCGATGTGGCGATTTACACAGAGCTTGGTCGTTTTATGCTTGGACCTTATGGATGCCTTGTGACAAAAGCAATCCATGAAAAGCATACGCACAAAGAGTACATCGGTGTAGATGCATGTGCCGCAAACCTGATGCGTCCGGCTATGTATGGTGCTTACCATCACATTACTGTCATGGGAAAAGAAAATGAACCATGCGATCATACTTACGATGTGACTGGTTCTCTGTGCGAGAATAATGATAAATTTGCAATCGACCGTCAGCTTCCGAAGATTGACATGGGAGATCTGCTTGTGATCCATGATACCGGAGCACATGGATTCTCTATGGGATATAATTACAACGGACGTCTTCGTTCCGCAGAAGTTCTTCTGAAAGAGGACGGAGGTACACAGCTGATCCGCAGAGCAGAGACTCCGATGGATTACTTTGCAACTTTCGACTGCTTCCCGATTTTTGAGAAAATGCTGGAGGATGAAGACCGGGCGTAATTACTTATGAGTAAGATAAAAACAGTTTGATGCGTTTGGCTTGCAGACTGTGTAAATGAAAAGAGGAACCGCTGAGATGCTGGCGGATCCTCTTTTGCTATATAGAAAGAATTTCTTCGGAACAGTTTGGGATAGATGGTCAAAAGTATGAACCCGCGAGGTAAATGCGGGGCAGATTTTTGACAATCCTTGACATTTTTTGAAATTCTGAGCAACAAAAAATCCCGCAAAATCAAGGACTTGACGGGATTTATATAACTTATGAAATATTAAAAAGTGCCGGCAGTGGGACTTGAACCCACACGTAGTTGCCTACAACAGATTTTGAGTCTGCCTCGTCTGCCATTCCGACATGCCGGCGGTTGAACAATTGATATAATAGCACATTATAAAAATAAAGTAAAGATGAAATTATGAAAAGTTTATAAATTTTTGAGGCAGAATATTGATATTCATACATGGAAATGCTAAAGTATTTAACAGTTGACAGAAAATGGAGGAAATGCCAATGAATATTGACCATAAAAAACCAGAAAACCGGCCATTGTACATTTTTGCACTGATAGCGGTTGGGGTGATCCTTTTCCTGAACATATTTGCCATTCCAGCCATGCAGGAACGCTCTGTAGAGAAAACCGACTACAGTACATTCCTCAGCAATGTAGAGCGTGGAAATGTATCCAAGGCAGAGGTGCAGGACGATTATATCTATTATATAGTGAGAAAGAACGGCGAGGACGTGGCGCTTGAAATATTGGCGGTACTGCTGGGGCGAAAGCCCTGTGGCA
>OLRP01001463.1_pt1 | contig 18638 bp, 10 predicted proteins | sample 1672401 | NCBI WGS metagenome assembly OLRP01 (sample SAMEA3136682, study PRJEB25190) | human gut metagenome | reverse complement strand
CGCCCAAGGTGAGGTCTCCGCCTCTGTATCCCGACGGGTAGAACTTGAGGTTCGCGTCCCAGTCGACATATTTCTTTATCTTTCCTCCGACGGAACCGTATGCGAAATAGCTGGTCTTGTTGACCTTCGTATACTTTCCCGTCTGGTAATCCCTCATTTCGAATTGCGAGTAGGTATGCATGTCGATACCGATGCCTGCATCAATCGTGCCTACCACGCCGTTACGATCCCAAGGCTGTGCCTGCACGAAGAAGCGGTTCGAAATCACACGCTCGTAGATCGAGTCGCGCGTCTGGTCGGGGTTGATATACCAGTTCTGGTAGTAGTCCAGCGTATCGGGCACGAAATTGCCCTGTTCGTCCCGGTGCGCCCTTTCGTCGATATACCGCGCATATTTGTCCGAATAGACCTTGCTCCACGAACTGTACTGGAACGAATGGCCGATATAGACCGCCGACAGGTCGGCGAGCGAAAAGTCGTTCTCCGTCACGCGTTGCAACGGCAGGGCGTAGGACTGCGTGATGAAAAAGGCGTTGTTGCGGTAAGTGTTCTGCGCCTCGGCATCCGACAGCTTCATCGGCACGCCCGAAGGCATCTGGAACGTCGTATCTGCGATAGCCCATGTCCCGACCACGCCGCCGTTCTCCTGCTGTTCGATGTGGTTGTTGTAATAGGCCGCATGCACCGAATAGCGCTTGCCCGTATGGCTGAAGGCGACCGACAGGTTGTGGTTCTTCGTCCGTGACCAGACATATTGTCCGCGCGTTCCCCGTGCCTTGTAGTCGACGTTGAACCCGGTCGTGGGCGAAATATTCTGCGCGTGCATGATATTGAAGTTCTCCTCCCGGAAACGCTTCTGCCCCGACTCGAGGTACGTCATGCGGATGATGGGCTTCTTCGTATTGTAGAACGGAACGTTCTCCATGTCGTACGTATACGCATAGTAGGGGCTCGCAAAACTGAAATCAAAGAACTGCGGCCGCCGGAAATAGTTCATCGGCAGCGATGTCTGCCCGAGGGCGCCCTGCGCGATGTCGCCCACCTCCTCGCGGAAGAAGGGGTAGTCGATGCGCCAGTCGGTGAGCGTCGTGTCGAGCGGGCTTATCTCCACGCGGTTGTAGTCGCGCTTGACGCTCCAGCGAAAATTGTTCAGGGCGCGGATCGAATCGCTGAAAAAATACGATTCGAGCGGCTTGCGGATCCGGCGTTCCTTCTTGGTCGTATCCTGCGGCTGGCCGTCCTGGCCCTCCTCCCCCTCCTCGCCGGTCTGCTCGTAAGGGTTCGTACCGTAAAGGTTCCCCGTCTCCCCGCGCTGCTGGGCACGCTGCAGCGTCCTGGCGTTGAAACCCTGCGAACGGACGATGCCGGGCGCTGTAAGGAACAGACCGAGCAAAGCTGCCAGCAATATTCTATTCGTCAACCTCGACATGGAACGCTAATCCGGGGCAAAATTAATAAAAATTCTTAAAATACACAACTATCCGGCTTGTCCACAGCCTTTTGCCTTCATCGACAACCAGCGTACGACCGAGGTTGCGATGTAGAGGACGATCACGACCGGCACGGCACGGACACCCAGCACGGCCAGCAGGAGCGCCGCCGATACAATAAAAACATAACGCACCCCGTTGCCTTTCCAGGCGAAGTGCTGGAATTTGAAGGCGAACATCCGCACGGGCGAAACGAGCAGCCACGACATCACAGGGATGAGCAGCAGCAACCAGTAACCCAAGTCGAAACCCGTCTTCACCTTAATCCACCCCAAAGATATGAAAAACAGCGCATTGGCTGGAGTAGGAAGGCCGCAGAACTCGGTATGCTGCGTCTCGTCGATATTGAATTTCGCCAGCCGCAGCGCCGAGAAGGCCGCCACCGCGAAACAAAGTGCACTGCCGCCGTAGCGCAGCCATGCTTCGGCATCCGCAGGCAGGGAATTGTTCCACAAGACGAAAAGCACGGCCGACGGGGCGAAGCCGAACGAGACCATGTCGGACAACGAGTCCAGTTGTACGCCGATGGCGGAAGGGCATTTGAGCAGCCGGGCCACGAAACCGTCGGAATAGTCGAAAACACCGGCGGCGATCGTGAGCCAGAAAGCCAGCGCCAGATCGCCGTAAACCAGTGCCGAAACCACCGCGAACGAGCCGCAAAGCAGGCTCGCAAGGGTCAGCAGGTTGGGTATGGTGAACAGTCTTATCTTCATCGGGAGTACAAAAATATTATTCCTGCAATAGGCGGCAAAGTTACAAAATATTTTTATCTTTGTCTCACTTAATTCCATATTATAACTTATGGCAAGCAATAAATATTGTGTCATCATGGCCGGCGGCATCGGATCGCGTTTCTGGCCCAAGAGCCGGCAGTCGATGCCAAAACAGTTCCTCGACATCCTCGGAACCGGGAAATCGTTTATCCGCCACACCTACGAGCGCTTTGCAAAAATCGTCCCCGCCGGGAATTTCCTCGTCGTGACGAACCACAAATACAAGGATCTGGTATTGCAGCACATCCCCGAAATCGGGGAGAAACAGGTGCTCTGCGAGCCGATCGGCCGCAATACGGCCCCCTGCATCGCCTATGCGGCCTATACGCTGCTCAGGGAGAACCCCGACGCCGAAATGATCGTCACGCCGTCGGATCACCTGATCCTCAACGAGGACGATTTCCGCACGATCATCGGCGAGTGCCTCGAATTCGCCGACCGGCACGACGCACTGCTGACCGTGGGCATCAAACCCACACGCCCCGATACGGGTTACGGCTACATCCAGGTTTCGGACGACCACACCATCAGCAAAGTCAAGTGCTTCACCGAAAAGCCCGATCTCGAGCTGGCGCAGACCTTCCTCCAGACCGGCGAGTTCTACTGGAATTCGGGTATCTTCATCTGGAAGGTGCAGGCCATCGTCGAGGCCTTCCGCAAATACCTGCCCGAGCACCATGCCATGTTCAGCGGCGTGATGAAGGCGCTGGGCACCGATGCCGAGAAGACCACCGTGGAGATCGTCTTCTCGGAGTGCCGCGCCATCTCGATCGACTACGGCATCATGGAAAAGGCCGACAACGTCTATGTCCGCTGCGGCGACTTCGGGTGGAGCGACGTCGGCACATGGGGCTCGGTCTACCAGCACGCCCGCAAAGACCGCTACGCCAACGCCGTCCCCGAAGAGGGGTGCTATGTCTACGACACGCGCAGCAGCATCGTCTCGCTGCCCAAGGGCAAGGTAGCGGTCATCAGCGGCCTGAAGGAATACATCGTCGTGGACACCGACGACGTATTGATGATATGCCCCCGCGCCGAAGAACAGAACATCAAGAAATTCATCGACGAAGTAAAGTTCCATAACGGGGACAAACATATCTGACACCTATGAAACGCATGCCGTTCCATACCACAGCCTTGCTGCGACGATTCGCTGCGGGCTTTTTTTTAGTGGCGGGGATGCTCTCGTGCTCCGCGCCGCAGGCCACCTTCACCAACCCGCTGCGCGACGGCGCCGACCCGTGGATCACCAAATACGACGGGCGCTATTACACCTGCTTCAAATCAGGACGCGGCATCGCCGTGACCGAATCGGACGACATGACGCGTTTCGAACGCGAGCGTGTTGTCTGGCAGCCCGCCGACAGCGGGGCGTGGAACAGCTTCAACATCTGGGCACCCGAGCTGCACCGCCTCCGCGGCAAATGGTACATCTACTACGCCGCGGCACCCGTCCCCGGCAGCCCCTTCACGGGGCAGCGCACAGGCGTGCTGGAGTGCGACACGCCGCTGGGCGACTACCGCGACCGCGGCATGCTCTACACCGGCGACAACCCCGACGGCAAGACGGACAACATCTGGGCCATCGACATGACGATCTTCGAACACCGGGGAGAGCTCTATGCCGTATGGTCCGGCTGGGAGCGCCAGCGCGATACCGACGCCACCGACCAGCTGCTCTACATCGCCCGCATGGAATCGCCGACCCGGATCGGGCCGCGCATCCTGCTCTCACGACCCGACCAGCCGTGGGAACAGGGCGACCACATCGCCCTGCAGGAAGGCCCGTCAGCACTGCGGCACGGCGACGACCTCTTCATCGTCTACTCCACGCGCGGCTCGTGGTCGCGCCACTACAAGCTCGGGCAGCTGCGCCTGCGCACCCCCGACAGCGACCCGCTGAATCCCGCATCATGGATCAAGAGCGGCCCCATCTTCACCGGCAACGACCGCATACACGGCGTCGGCCACGCCAGTTTCACCACCTCGCCTGACGGGAACGAATACTGGATCTATTACCACTCGAAAAAAGATACGGTACACAACTGGGGGCGCGACGTACGCCTGCAACGCTTCGACTTCGACGCCACGGGCAACCCCCGCTTCGGAGAGCCCGCAGAGCCGGGGCCCTACCCCATGCCCTCGGGGACACCCAAACACGCGAACTGATATGTCCGAACTATACGATATTTTCCGGGAACACCCGCACATCTCCACAGACACGCGCAACATCGGGGCTGATTCCATCTTTTTCGCCCTGCGCGGCGCGACGTTCGACGGCAACCGCTTCGCGGCGGAGGCGCTGGACAAAGGCGCGGCCTATGCCGTCGTGGACGACCCGGCAGCCGTCACCGACGAGCGTATGGTGCTGGTCGGCGACACGCTCGGGGCGTTGCAGGAGCTGGCACGCGAACACCGCCGCCGGCTGGCGATCCCGATACTCGCCATATCGGGCAGCAACGGCAAGACCACGACCAAGGAACTGGTGAGCCGCGTGCTGGCCGAACGCTTCGAGGTCTACGCCACGCGCGGCAACCTCAACAACCACATCGGCGTGCCGCTCACGCTGCTCGCCATGACCCGCGACACGCAGTTCGGCGTGGTCGAAATGGGAGCCAGCGCCTGCGGCGAGATCGCCCTGCTGGCCTCGATCGCCGAGCCCAACTACGGCATCCTGACCAACATCGGCCGTGCGCACCTCGAAGGCTTCGGCGGCCCGGAGGGGGTGCGCCGCGGCAAGGGCGAGCTGTTCGACTACCTGGCCGCGAACGGCGGCCGCGCCTTCGTACCCCGCGAGGACGAGATGCTGACGAACATGGCCGCCGAACGCGACGGGCTGGCCGCGGAGTATTACAGCATCACGCTGGCCGAGGACCTCGAAAACCACCTCGAAGGGCATTACAACCGGTTCAACATCGCCGCAGCCGTGGCCGTCGGACGTTATTTCGACGTCGCCGACGAGCGTATCCGCCATGCTGTCGGCAGCTATGTCCCCGACAACAACCGCTCGCAGCGCACCGAGACGGGGCGCAACACGCTCATCGTGGACTGTTACAACGCCAACCCCTCGAGTATGCGGGCATCGGTCGCGAATTTCCTCGCCGAGCCGCCCGGCATGCGCACCCGCCGCCTGCTGATCCTGGGCGACATGCTCGAACTGGGCGCCTGGTCGGCGGAGGAACACGCCGCTGTCATCCGCCTCGCAGCACAGGCTCCGCAGACGGAGGTGATGCTCGTCGGACAGGAATTCGCCAAGGCCCGTGCCGACATGGAGCCGCAACCCGCCCGGATCACGCTCTTCGCCGATCGGGAACACCTCATCGCGGCGCTCCGCACACACCCCGTGGACAACGCGCTGGTGCTGATCAAGGGTTCGCGCGGCATCGGACTGGAAAAAGCGGTCGGGGAGCTGTAGCCCCGCCGCCACGACCCGCCGGGCACCAACCCGGTACAGGCACGATACGCAGGAACAAAACGCCGGTAAACGAACCGGAAGGGCACGCCGCACAGGCAAAAAAACACCGACTGAGAACAACCTGAAACCCATAAGCCATGAAACACCTGCTGACAGCCATCCTCCTGCTGGCCTTCGCGCATACCGCCGCCGGCGAAAGGAACGTCTCGCTCGAACGCGATTTCGGAACGCTTTACGGCACGCTGCTCACCCCCGATGCAGGTACGGAAACCGTGGCCGTCATCATCGCCGGTTCGGGGCCCACTCCGCGCAACGGCAATGTAAACAGCTATCTCTACCTGGCGCAGGCGCTCGAAAAGGCAGGCATCGCCTCGCTGCGCTACGACAAACGCGGCATCGGTGCGAGCCGGTTCACGGAGCCGGAAAAAATGGCCGACGCCGTACTGGGGGATTTCATCGGCGACGCCGCGGCATGGGCCGACTACCTCGCCGGCGAAGGTTTCCGCCGCGTCGTACTGATCGGCCACAGCGAAGGGGCGCTGATCGCCTTCTGCGCGGCGCAGCAAACCCCGAAAGTCGCCGCCGTCGTTTCGCTGGCCGGCGCCGGCTACCCGCTCGACGAGATACTCCAGTTGCAATTGGCCTCACAACTCCTGCCCGACAACATGGATCTGCTCTTGCAGGCCAACGCGATCACCGCCGCCCTCAAACGGGGCGAACGGGTCGAATCCTGCCCGCCGCAGCTCGAAGCGCTGTTCCACCCTTCGGTACAGACGTTCTGGATCTCCAGCCTGCGCTACGACCCGCGCGAGGAGATCCGCAAGGTGCGGGTTCCGATACTCGTCGTGGGCGGGGACAACGACCTGCAGGTGCCACCAGACAATGCCGAGGCGCTGGCAAAGGCACAGCCCCGGGCCCGGAAGGCAATCATCGCAGGGATGACCCACCCGCTCAAAAAATGCACGGGACGCATGCGCATCGACCAGACGGGAGCCTACGGCGACAGCACGCTACCGATCGACCCCGACCTCGTGGCCGTCGTTACGCAATTCATCCGGGGGCTCTGATTTTTCCCTGCCGGAAAGACAAAACCGGATTATTTTTTTAATTTTGTATAAACCGATTCCGAACCAAACGACATACCGAACCATGAAACTCCTGATCAGCATCGAATACCGTACCCGCTGGGGCGAACAGCTCGTCATGCGGATCGGCAAACGGCGCATTGCGCTGCAATACGCCGACGGAGGCGTCTGGACAGGCGCCATCGAACGCTATACCCAGAGTGAAGATACCGAATACCGCTATGAAATCGAACGCGACGGCGCGTGCATCCGCAGCGAATGGCGGCCGCACACGCTGCGGCTCCCCGCCCGGGAGGGGGTGCGCACGCTGCGCATCCGCGACCGCTGGCAGGAGATGCCCTCCGACACGCCGTTCTACTCCTCGGCATTCACCCGGGGCATCTTCGGCCGCGGGAAAACCGGCAGTCCGAAGAAGGCTACAGGCAACATCACGCTGCGCGTCGTGCTGCCCACCCTACGGCCGGACGAAACGCTCGCCGTCGCCGGCAGCGGCCGTGAGCTGGGCGACTGGAAACGGATCGTCCCGATGGACGACAGCCGCTTCCCGGAATGGGAACTCACGCTGCATACTGCGCACCGGTTCGAATACAAATTCCTGATCGCCGACCGCAAGACCCTCACCCCCATCCTGTGGGAGGAGGGTGCCAACCGCACCTGGGGCGAGTTGCCCGGCGCTGGCGAACACGCCCTCGACGCCGCGGCATCCCCGCGTTTCCCCAAGCGCAGGTGGCGGGGCGCCGGGACGGCGATCCCGGTCTTCTCGCTCCGTACGGAAGAGGATTTCGGCGTCGGCGAGTTCTACGACCTGAAACGGCTCATCGACTGGGCGGCCGCCACCGGGCAGCGCGTCATCCAGGTACTGCCAATCAACGACACCACCATGACCGGCACCTGGGAAGACTCCTACCCCTACAACGCCAATTCGACCTTCGCCCTGCACCCGCAGTTCATCCGGCTGCCCGCCGCGGGCGTCGTGGAGGACGACGAGTACCGCACCCTGCGCAGCGAGCTGAACGCCCTTCCCGAAATAGATTACGAGCGTGTCAACGGGCACAAACTGCGGCTGCTCCGCCGGGCGTTCGAACGCCACGGCGCCCGCACCGCGGCACGCCGCGACTACAAGGCCTTCATCGCCGCCAACAGACACTGGCTCATCCCCTATGCCGCCTTCTGCACGCTGCGCGACGAAACGGGCACGCCCGACTTCACCCGCTGGGGCGGTTTCGCCCGCTATGACCGCAAAGCCGTCGACGCCTATTGCCGCAGCCACAGCCGCGACATCGCATTCCACTGCTATGTCCAATACCACCTGCATACGCAACTGTCCGAGGTCTGCGCCTACGCCCGCGACCACGGCATCGTCCTCAAGGGCGACCTGCCCATCGGCATCAGCCGCACGAGCGTCGACGCATGGCTCTACCCGCACCTGTTCCACATGGACTCGCAGGCCGGGGCCCCGCCCGACGCATTCTCGGCCGTCGGCCAGAACTGGGGATTCCCGACTTACAACTGGGAACGTATGGCACGCGACGGCTACGCCTGGTGGCGGGCACGCATGGCCAAGATGGCCGAATACTTCGACGCCTTCCGCATCGACCACATCCTCGGGTTCTTCCGCATCTGGGAGATTCCCACGCATGCCGTACACGGGTTGCTGGGCTATTTCAACCCCGCCCTGCCCTATTCCGCAGATGAACTGCGCGGCATGGGCTTCGACACGCAGGGCGGACGCTACACCACCCCGGCGCCCGACGAGCACACGCTCGGGGAACTGTTCGGCGACCTGGCCGGCGAAGTTCGCGCCACCTGCATGAAGGAGGGGCGGTTACTGCCCGCCTATGCCACCCAGCGCAAGGTCGCAGCCCGCTTCCCGGGCGACGACGAACACCAGACCCGGCTGCGGGAAGGGCTTATGGCATTGCTCGACGACGTGCTCTTCATCGAAGACCCGCGCCGCAAGGGCTATTTCCACCCCCGCATCGCCCCCCACTCGACACATGCCTACCGCCGGCTCGACGGAGAGCGCCGCGCGACCTTCGACCGGCTCTATACCGACTTCTTCTACCACCGGCACAACCGTTTCTGGCAGGAATCCGCCCTGCGCAAGCTCCCGGTACTCCTCTCGGCGACCGAGATGCTGACCTGCGGCGAAGACCTGGGGATGATCCCCGACAGCGTCCCCGAAACGATGCACGAACTGCAAATCCTCTCGCTCGAAATCCAGCGCATGCCCAAGACGCCGGGGGAACTCTTCGCCGACCTGGCGCACTACCCCTATTTCTCGGTCTGCACCACTTCGACGCACGACATGAACCCGCTGCGGGCATGGTGGGAGGAAGACCGCGAACTCACGGCGCGCTTCTACCACGAAGCACTCGGCATCGGGGGCGACGTTCCCTATTTCTGCGAGCCGTGGATATGCCGGCGCATCCTCGACATGCACCTCAATTCCCCGGCGATGCTCACCATCCTGCCGTTACAGGACTGGCTTTCGACCGACGGGGAGCTGCGCTACCCCGACCCGGCCAAGGAACGCATCAACGTCCCGTCCATCCCCCGCTACCACTGGCGCTACCGGATGCACCTCCCGCTCGAGGAGTTGCTCCGCAAGGAGACCTTCAACGAATCGCTGCACGACATGATCGCCTGCAGCGGGCGCCGCTGACGGGCGTACTGCGGCACCGCCGCTCCCGGCTACAAAAAAGGGGTACTCCGATGGGTACCCCTTTTTATCATGCAGCCGCGACGAAGGCTCAGCCATTCCCCTCCAACCACTTCAGGAAGTCGTCGACCCGCGACCGGCTCACCACCATCTCGAACTCAGGACGCGGACGTGCCGTGATCTTCAGCCGGTTGCCCAGATATTTCACGATGCTGACGATCGCCGGCATGGCGATGATGCAACTGCGCGATATGCGGAAAAACCGCCCGGGATCCAGTTCGTCCGAAAGGACGTCGAGCGACTGATCCACAACATAGCGGTTGTTATCGCTCGTGACAAGGTAGGTGTTTTTCTCTTCCGAGTAGAAATAGGCGATGTCGGTGGTTTGTACCGGAACGATCCGGTCGTTGAAACGCACGACATAACGCTGTTTGTATTCGCGCGGGCCGCGGATCGCGTTCAGCAATACGTCGGGGTCGATGCCCCCGCTCCGCACCCGGCAACGCTCCACGGCACGCCGCAGCGCTGCGGGGTCGATCGGTTTGAGCAGATAGTCGATGCTGTTGACCTCGAACGCCCGCACGGCGTAATTGTCATATGCGGTGGTCATGATGACCCGCGCCGTCACGTCCGCCTGGCGGAATATCTCGAAGCAATCCCCGTCGGAGAGCTCCACGTCCATGAAAATCACATCGGCACTGTTCCCCGGCGTGCGCAGCCAGAGCACCGTCTCCCTGACCGAGCCGGTCGTCCCGACGATCCGTACGTCGGGAAAATGCTGGGTCAGCGCTCGCGCCAGGTTTGCCTGGGCCATCATTTCGTCTTCTACGATCAGTACGTTCATATTACAGCAACGGTAAGGTGACACAATATTCGGTATCGGTACGGCGTATCCCGATCGGGATGCCCGACAGGTCGAGGTATTGCTGGCGGATGTAGTTCAGCCCCACACGGGTCGAGGTAGTGCCGGATACCTTCAGCTGAAGGTTGTTCGACACCGTCACGGCTCCGGCCCCGGCGACGATGCGGATCACCAGCGGCCGGTCGGCCCCCACCGAGTTATGCTTGATGGCGTTTTCGATCAGCAGCTGCACCGAGCAGGGCAGGACATGGCGGTTCATGGCCTCGTCCGGAATGTCGGTCTCCACGCGAAACCCCTCGGGGAAACGCACCTGCAACAGGTCGACGTACATCCCCACGAAAGCCATCTCCTCGCGCAGGCGCACGAGCGTCTCCTCCTCGTTCTGGAGCATGTAACGGTAGATGCCCGCCAGTTTATGGATGTAGGCGCTGGCCTGCTCCGTGCGCTGCTCGCAGACCAGGCAGTCGAGGATATTGAGCGAGTTGAACAGGAAATGGGGGTTGACCTGCTGTTTGAGTTTCATGTAACGGAACTGCGCCTGGTGCGCCTTGCCGCGCTCGGCACGCAGCACGGCACGTGCGACCAGGGCGTAATCAACCATAAATACGACCGAATAGAGGGTCACCTCGACCAGCAGGGTGACGATCCACAGTTGCAGGAACTCCCGTGCGGAGAACGAGCGGTCGAAGGCGAACGGCAGGTGCAACCCCGTAATGAGCGCCACGCAGGCCGACGTGAGCAGCACGAACAGGAGGAACGCCGCGATTTCGGCGATCAGACCGTGCCGGGTTTCACGCCTGCGCGTATGCCGGACATAGATGATATTGACGCACAGCAGGATAATCAGTGCCGCGGAATTGGAAGCCAGCATGTCGGCCATGTGGTAGAGGCGGTCTGTGGAAAAGGAGGGCGAGGCGAAAAGCTCGACATAGGCCAGCCTCAGCACGAAAATCACCCCCACGGCCAGCAGCAGCAACCCGATGCGGGGCGTCCAGGCCGAGGAGCGGCTCGCCGTGTCGTCGCCGCGGCGGAACAACTTGGTGAACCACACGATGCTCCAGCCCAGAATCTCGGTGGTTATGAAGGTCGAGACGGCATGCACCACGGGCGGGGCGTGCAATAACAGCTCGATCAGCTGCGCACCGCCCGTACCCAGTAGGTAGCCGATCACGTTGACGACGATCACGCTGGCAGCGGTGAACTCCACGTTCAGGCCGCGTTTGAGGCAGATCAGCACGATCAGCACGATCGTCAGCAGCGTCAGCACCAACTCGTCGTTGATCCCCGCCAGATGGCATGAAAGGGCGACCACGGCATGGAGCACGGCGAACAGGTGGATGATTCCGGACACTTTGAGCGATCGCATATAGGCTGACTGAGGCTGTATTAAAGTATATACGGGTTTTGTTTATTTATGAATAAAGGTAGTGTTTTTCCGCGGAAATTCCAAATCGTCCCCCGCGGGCTACCGTTCGTCGCAAAAATCCGCCCGTTCATCCGGCTGAACCTTCCGTTCGTCGCCCTGCGGTTCGCCGTCCGGATTTTTTTATTAAAATTTGTATAACCTGAAAACCAACCGAAAAACCGAAATGACCAAGCCTAAACTCTCATTTTGGCAGATTTGGAACCTCAGCTTCGGCTTCCTCGGCGTGCAGATCGGATATTCGCTCCAGAATTCCAACACGTCGAGCATCTTCGAATCGCTGGGGGCAGATGTCAGCCACCTGAGCTACTTCTGGCTGGCGGCACCGCTGGCCGGCATGATCGTCCAGCCCATCGTGGGGCTTTTTTCCGACGGCACCTGGACGCGCTGGGGCCGCCGCATCCCCTACATCCTGGGCGGGTCGCTGATCTCGGCGCTGGCGCTGGTGCTCATGCCCAACTGCCCCAAACTGCTCGCCTTCGCCCCGCTCGCCATGGGGGCTTTCATCCTGCTGTTCATGGATTTGTCGTTCAACGTCACGATGCAGCCCTTCCGGGCGCTGGTGGCCGACATGCTCGACGATTCGCAGAAGACACAGGGCTACGTGGTACAAACCTTCCTGATAAACCTCGGTGCGGTCGTCGGCGCTATCCTGCCGCTCGTCATGACATGGCTCGGCGTGTCGGACGAGGCCGCTCCGGGGCATGTTTCGCCGCACATCGCCTACTCCTACTATGCCGGGGGCGCGATCCTGCTGCTCACGGTGCTCGTCACCTCGTTCAAGACACGGGAATATCCGCCCGGGGAGTTCGCCCGCTACAACAACCTCTCCGAGGAGGACGCCAAACCGGTGAGCTTCGTCGGCCTCATGCGCAACGTCCCCGGCGTGATGGTGCGGCTGGGCGTCACGCAGTTCTTCTCGTGGGCGGCGCTCTTCCTGATGTGGACTTACCTCAAACCCGCCATCACGGGTGTAGTCACCGACCATGCCACGGGCGAAGTGCTCTCGGCCGGCGCCACGCAGACATGGGTCGGCGTGCTCAACGGCACCTACCCCATCCCCGCCTGCATCGCCGCCCTGTTCCTCGGGCGCGTCGCCGCGCGCTACGGCAACAAACCCGTCTACGCGGCCTGCCTGCTCGCCGGGGCGCTGGGCTTAGCGGGGTTGTGCCTGCTGCACGACCAGTACGCGCTGATGCTCCCGATGGTGGGGATCGGCATCGCCTGGGCGGGCATCCTCGCCATGCCCTACGCCATCCTGTCGCGCGCAGTCGAGCCACGCCGCATGGGCGTATACATGGGTATCTTCAATTTCACGATCACCGTCCCCCAGATCGTCATCGGACTGACCGGCGGTGCCATCGTCAAGTACTGCTTCGCCTCCGACGCGGCCGACATGCTGGCGCTCGCCGGGGTCTTCATGCTGCTGGCCGCCGTGTCGGTCTTCCTGGTCAAAGAACACAAGGCCCAATGACCTACAATCCATAAAATCAACTTATAAACTAACCAAAATTCTTATGAAACGATTTTTAACTATGTGTGCGGGTATCTTGCTCATATGTCAATTTACCCCCCCCCTCACGCTGGCGCAAAACGCTGGTTATGAGGTTAAAGGCGTAGTTGTCGACAAGTCCGGAATGCCGATCCTGGGCGCTACCGTCGTCGAAAAGGGCACGACCAACGGCGTCTCGACGGGCATCGACGGCGACTATGCCATCCGCGCCGCCGGCCCCGAATCGGTCATCGAAGTCAGCTATGTCGGTTACAAGACCGTCAGCCTGGTGGCCAGTTCGTCGCTGCTGGCACACCTCACGCTCGAAGAGGATGCCATGGGCATCGACGACGTGGTGGTGATCGGCTACGGTTCGGTCAAGAAGAACGACATGACCGGTTCGGTCGTGGCAATCAAGGCCGAAGAGTTCAACCGCGGAGCCGTGGTCTCCACGCAGGACATGCTCAAGGGCAAGGTTCCGGGCGTACACATCATCCCCGGCGACGGCGGCCCCGGATCGAGCGCCACCATCCGCGTGCGCGGTGCGGCTTCGCTCAACGCCTCGAACGACCCGCTGATCGTGATCGACGGGGTACCCATCGCAGTCGACGGCGGCAAGGGTATGGCCAACCCGCTGGAGACGATCAACCCCAACGACATCGAATCCTTCACCGTGCTCAAGGACGCTTCGGCGGCGGCCATCTACGGTTCGCGTGCTTCGAACGGCGTCATCCTCGTCACCACCAAGAAGGGGCGCGGCAACACGCCCCGCGTATCGTACAGCGGCAGCGTGAGCGTCCAGACCAACTCCGACGAGCTGCCCGTGATGTCCCCCGGCGAGTTCCGCACCTACATCGACCAGGTGTATCCCGCAGGTACGACCACGGGCGACAAGGTACAGTCGATGCTCGGCGACAAGAACACCAACTGGCAGGATCTGGTCTTCCGCACCGCCATTTCGCATGACCACAACGTCAGCCTGATCGGCAACATCAACGACCGCATGCCCTACCGTGCATCGGTGGGCTACACCAACCAGCAGGGTACGCTCGAAACGTCGAAATACGAACGCGGGACGCTCGACCTGAGCCTCTCGCCCAACTTCTTCGACAAGCACCTCACGGTCAACCTCAACGCCAAGGGCGTCGTCACGTCGCAGCGCTACGCTTCGGGCGGCGTGGTGGGTTCGGCTGCCTTCTTCAACCCCACGATCGACCCCTACTTCCGCAACGACGACGGCTCGATCGACTACACGACCACCAACGGATACTGGAACTACGGATCGGGCCGCGGCGAGGACTTCACGCCCAACACCCTGCTGGGTGCGGGCCCGCTCTCGCAGCTCTACGACCGCGACAATACGGCGCGTGCCAAGCGTTTCATCGGCAACGCCCAGATCGACTATAAGGTTCACGGCTTCGAAGCGCTGCGTTTCAACCTCAACCTCGGCCTCGACGTATCGAGCGCCAAGACCTACGACGGCGTGAACCCCGGCTCGTTCCAGGCATACACCGACACCGAGGCCCGCGGCTGGGGACAGTATTCGTGGACGACGAACTTCCGCCGCAACCAGCTGCTCGAATTCTACGCCAACTTCAACAAGGAGTGGGGCATCCACCACCTCGACGTGATGGCCGGTTATTCGTGGCAGCATTTCTACAGCTCCGACCACTCGGTATCCTATTTCAACGAGACGCACGAGCAGAAGGGCGAGGATTCGCGCTACCCGTTCAACCGCCAGGAGAACTACCTGCTCTCGTTCTACGGACGCCTGAACTATTCGATCGCCTCGAAATACCTCTTCACCTTCACGCTGCGCGACGACGCCTCTTCGCGTTTCTCGAAGGATACCCGCTGGGGCCTCTTCCCTTCGGGCGCCTTTGCGTGGAACATCGCCGAGGAGAATTTCCTGAAGGATTCGCGTGCCGTCTCGGCCCTCAAGCTGCGCGTCGGCGTCGGACAGACCGGCCAGCAGGAGATCGGTTCCAACTACCCCTACCTGGCGCGTTACTACATGTCGACCGACGTCTACAAGACCTACTACATGGGCAGCGCCGGCCACATGTTCTACCTCACGCCGGGCGCCTACGACCCCAACATCAAATGGGAGACCACGACGACCTACAACGTCGGACTCGACTTCGGGTTCCTCGGCGGCCGCATCAACGGTAGCGTCGACTGGTACCTGCGCCAGACGGACGACCTTCTGAACAGCGTCATCACCCCCATGGGCTCGAACTTCGGCAACACGGTGCTCACCAACATTGGCTCGATGGAGAACAAGGGCGTGGAATTCAACCTGAATTTCATCCCCGTGCAGACCAAGGACTGGAACCTCACGGTCGGCTTCAACGGCACGTTCCAACACACCGAGTTCACCAAGCTCAACAACACCGACGACCCCGACTACAACATCCAGACGGGAAGCATCACCAAGGGCACGGGTAACCTGCTCCAGATCCACAAGGTAGGCTATGCGCCCTACACTTTCTACTGTTTCCAGCAGGTATACGACCAGGACGGCAATCCGATCCAGAACGCGCTGGTCGACCGTGACAAGGACGGCAAGATCACACAGGCCGACCGTTACGTGACCGACAAGAGCCCCAACCCCGACTTCTTCTACGGCATCAGCCTCAAGCTGAGCTACAAGAACTGGGACTTCGGCTTCAACGGCCACGGTTCGGCGGGCAACTGGGTCTTCAACGACTTCGCCTCGGCCAACTCGACGTCCAACATCGACATCAACGCCGGCAACCTGCCCAACTTCGCACGGCTGGTCAAGAAGACCGGCTTTACGAAGGCCAACAGCGGCGAGCAGTGGTATTCGGACATGTTCCTCGAAAACGCCTCGTTCTTCCGCATGGACGACATCAACCTCGGCTACACGTTCAACAAGATCGGCAACTGGAAGGGTTCGATGCGCGTCGCCTTCGGCGTGCAGAACGTATTCGTCATCACCGATTACAGCGGCGTAGACCCCGAAATACCGGGTGTCAACGGCATCGACGGCTCGATCTGGCCGCGCCCGCGCACCTATTCGCTGCGTCTGAATGTAAACTTCTAAAAACGAACGAACCATGAAAATCGACATAAAACATTTCGCCTTGGCGGCGGCAGGCGCAACGATGCTGCTCACTTCGTGCATCGGGGATCTCGACACCCTGCCCCTCAACCCGTCCGACTCGACCTCGGAGACCGTCTACGGGAAAGACGAGAACGGCTACCTGGCCGGGCTCACCAAACTCTATTTCAATTTCGTCTCGAACGACACCACCGACCTGCAGGTCAGCGACGGCGGCGCCTCGGAGCTCATCCGCGCATTCTGGACGATCCAGGAGGCTACGGCCGACGCCTGCAAATGCGCCTGGGAGAACGACGCCTGGGTACGCGCCATGAATACCGACACGTGGTCCGACGCCGACAACGACGCGACCTACGCCGTCTACGTACGTACGTTGCAGGGCATCGCCTACGTGAACGAGTACCTGCGCCAGACCGCCTCGGACAAACTCTCCGACCGCGGCGTGAGCAGCGAACTGGCCGCCAGGATCCAGAGCTTCCGCGCCGAGGCCCGTTTCCTGCGCGCCTATTTCTACTGGATCGCCCTCGACGTGTTCGGCGACGTGCCGTTCACGACCGAGACCTCGCCCTTCGGCGGCGGTGTGAACCCCAAACAGGCCTCGCGCAAGGATGTCTTCGACTACTGCATCTCGGAGCTGACCGACCTGGCTTCGGACGAAAGCGCGATGCCTGCCGCACGCTCGAACTACCCGCGTGCCGACAAGGGTGCGGTCAACGGCCTGCTGGCCCGCATGTACCTCAATGCCGAGGTTTATGCCGGCACCCCGATGTGGACGGAGGCCAAATCCGCCTGCGAAGCGATCTTCGGCATGGGCTACTCGCTCTGCCCGGAGTATTCCGACCTCTTCCGCGGCGACAACGGCGAGAACGCCGACGCCCTGAAGGAGATCATCTTCGGCGTGGCATACGACGCCGAGCAGACGCAGTCCTACGGCGGCACGTCGTACCTGACGCTGGCAGCCATCGCCGCCACCGACGTGACGGCCGAACAGAAGATCAACGGCGTGAACAACGGCTGGGCCGGCATCCGCGTACCCTACGAATACGTGCAGAAATATTTCAACGCCCGCAACGCGGACTACACCACGGGCGAATATACGGTCAGTGACAAACGCGGCGGAATGTTCTACATCAAAGGCCGCCAGGAGTCGATGAACGATGCGCTCTATGTCTTCCTCAACGGGTGGACTTGCCTCAAGTTCAACAATATCCCCCACAACATGACCAACGACGAATTCCTTGCCACGGCTGCATCGAAGGCATACAGCGACATCGACTTCCCGATGATCCGCCTGGGCGAGATCTACCTGATCTACGCCGATATGCTGATGAATGATGTAAGCCGGTTAAAGAAGGTAAAAGAGGCAGCTGATACAGGTTCTTTTGAAGCTTTTTACCAGGCTGTAAACGACCTGACCTTTGACCGTCTGGCAGCAGCCAGAAGCAAGGACATTGACCCGGATAAGAAGGCATTTGTAAGCGAGACCCGTACCAGAGTGAAAAAAGCAGCGGAAAAATGCAGGGATACTTATGGAAGCCAGTCGCAGGCAGAGGCGGCACAGGGAATACGCAATACGAAAACAGTAATAAGTGTTTTGTTAGATATGGTAAAGCAGTTTGATACTGCTTATACAGAGGCCAAAAGAGAGAGGAATGTGCTGGATTTTAATGATCTGGAGCATCTGGCATTAAAGGTACTGGTAGAGAAAGCGGAAGATACGGAAGATACGGAAGGTACAGAGTGTGGCAATATGGGGGAAAAGGATGATAGTGTCAAAAATCAGGAAAAAGACATTTTACGTCCGTCTGCAGCCGCTAAAGAGTTAAGTGGACAGTATGAAGAGATCCTGGTAGATGAATACCAGGACAGTAACCTTGTACAGGAAACATTGATCCGCAGTATTTCCAGAGAACGGCTGGGGCAGCCTAATGTATTTATGGTAGGTGATGTAAAACAGAGCATTTACCGTTTCCGTCTGGCAAGACCAGAGCTGTTTATGGAAAAATATGATACGTATAGCCGGGAAGAAAGCAGTTACCAGATGATCGAACTGCAGCAGAACTTCCGAAGCCGGGCCAGTGTACTTACCTGTATTAATGACATTTTCTACCAGATCATGACCAAAAATCTGGGCGGTATCCGCTATACCAGGGAAACAGCCCTGTATCCTGGAGCAGAATTTGAAAAAACAGATAAAAGATCAGGAATCCCGGTACAGCTTTTAGTGGCGGACACAGGTTCAGAAGCTTTTAAACAGCTGGACGAAGACGCAGCAGATTATACAGCCAGAGAGCTGGAAGCAAAAATGATCGCAGAGCAACTATTACTGCTACTAGCAATAGTGTTTCTAA
>OLRP01001459.1_pt1 | contig 18681 bp, 19 predicted proteins | sample 1672401 | NCBI WGS metagenome assembly OLRP01 (sample SAMEA3136682, study PRJEB25190) | human gut metagenome | reverse complement strand
TGGCAGGCGGGAGGTATTGATGGAGGAGATGGTTATTGCGGCCGTCAGGTATAGAGTGCCCGTATAAGAATCAGTCGGGATGTGCTGGCAGAGAACCACCTGCCGGCTCTGCCGATATCCCCGGCCGGCGGCTAATCTTTTTATACAGAGCCTGACCACCTGCCGGCAGGGATTAACCCAAAACGGGCAGTCCCAAGGACTGTCCCGCCAGTATCCTTCTGATAGAACATCATCCACTGGTTTCTATTCATCGCTTCCGTCCCTGCCCGTCCGTCTCTTCTGCGGCCTGCACCATTTCTTTCACCACATATGCCGCCCTGCCGGCCAGATATGCACCGTGCCGCAGGCTGTAACCGGTATTTTGCACTGCACGTTCAAAGAGATACATCCGGAAGCCTCCCTTCCGTTTCCGGATGTGCTCCGCAGCCTTCTTCTCATAATGCCCTGACCATTTTTCACGCCAGGGTTCAAATCCCTTCAAATCCTCGGCATCCAACTTTTCTTCCAGTTCCCCGTACCGCCGTTCCAGTTCTTCGGTCTGTTCCCTGCAGCTGGTTATCTCCTGTTCCAGGGTCTCCGCCTCCAGTTCCATCTGAGAGAGTATCTGAGCCTCCTGGAGGTAGTCAGAGAGAGAATCAAACCCTTCCTCTGCCAGCACCTTGTCAAGTCTTTCCCTCCGAAACCGGACGGCCTCCTGCTCTGTCTGTATCTCTCCGGCCAGGCTGTCTTTTCGTGCCGGGAAATCAGCAGCCTCTTTCTTTAACCGTGCAATCTTTTCTTTGGATGCCCTGTCACGCTCCAGGGCATTTTCCCTGATTGTTCTTACCCGGCTGATTCTCTCATCCAGCCGCTTTCTTTCGGTCTCCACGGCGGCCTGCCGTTCCAGCAGGCTTTCCAGGTCATACCGGACAGAGAGGATATCGCCCCGGATTTTTCCAAGCTGCTCTGCCAGCCTGTCAAAGAGCCGTTCCTTTTTCTTTTCAATCTCTTTTTCCACCTCGTCCAGGCATTTTTGGATGTCTTCATTCTTTCTGTTCAGTTCCTGAATCTCCTCATTTGCCTTGTACCGGTCAGAATCCGTCTGTCTGGATGCATAGGAGCCTAAGTGGATGCCGGGGATGGTATCCAGCCCCTGGTCTTTATAGGAGCGGCAGTCCACCCTTTCGGGTCTGCCTGCCCGTTCCAGGGCCAGGTTTACATGTTCCTCCCAGGATTTGCGGTATGCCAGGATGGCCTCCCGGGAGTTCCAGTATCGGGCTTTCTCATTCTGCCTGCCGGGTGTGCAGCGTGGGTATTTGGATGCTCGGATAAGGTTTCCCTCAAAGGCCTCAGAAGGGGTCAGCCAGACTTTCTTTTTGCCTTTGTAATACTGGTACTGTTTCTGCCAGCCCTCTTCCTTGGCGGCCTTAAATTCTTCAGCTGTGAAAGCCTTTGTTTGGTTTCCTTTCTTACAGAGATATTCCTTCTCCGTTTTCGGCATCCACCGGCCGTTTTCATCCAGAGGCCGGAGGGTCAGGAGGATGTGTGCATGGGGATTGCGGAAAACCATAGCTTTCCGGTCAGTGACCCGGTTCCCGTCTGCATCTACGGGGATGCCGGAGGAATCCCTGACCGGCGGGTTGTGGATATTGATATCAGCAATCATGCCGTCTGAGACAAAGGAATCCCGGACAAATTCCTGTACCAGGCGGATGTTCTCCTGCAGGGATAATTCCTGGGGCAGTGCCACCTCAATCTCCCGTGCCAGCCTGCAGTCCCTGCTCTTTTCGGCTTCCTCTACTGCATTCCAAAGGATAGCCCGGTCATTCCATTCCCCGGGTGCATTTGCCGGGAGGATGATTTCACTGTATTCCACCCAGCCCTTCTGGGTGTAGTCATCGGTCAGGCCGGTGTAATTGTTCTCTATCCGGGAAGCAGAACGGTAAGCGGCTGCAGAGACAACGCTGCGGCCTTCCCCTCTGCTGATGACCTGGATATGACATTGAAATATTGCCATTTTATTTCACCTCTAAATACTTTTTCTTTTAATATGCCAATCCCCGGCATCCGTGAAAACCGTTATAAATAGAGAGTATTTTGAAACATAAGAGCTGTTGAAAATAAAACAGGTGCTCTTTCTGCGTTGAGAGAAAGAACACCGTTTTTGTTGAAATGAATATAGATTTGCATAATAAAAATGGGTACTGCCATATTAGCGGCTACCACACAGGCAGCTTATGTTAAAAAAATTCACACACTAATATGGGCTTACATACCCATCAGATTTCTTACTGTTATCCTAACATATTGTATGCAGGAATGCAAGGGGTTATTCCATATATTTTATAGTTTATTTTCCAAAATCCCGATATGGGAAATGTTGTCGGCAGTTAAATTTGGATACGAGTAAATCTGAGTACAAGCAGTTTTCATACTCATATTTCGTATACAATGCGTTTGCAACATAATCTGCTGCCTGAATGATAAAAGCATCTCCGGCATCAGAATCCTTGTATTCAAAGTTGATATCTACATTCAGACCCTCTTCATATACGATATGAGCGATTATGTATTCACGTAAAGAATTTGTAGAAGCAATCTTGGTGGTTTTGTTATCAAATAAGATGTTTACAGTTTTTCCCTCATCAGATTTTGTGATGAGTTTAGAAATAAGTATCTTGGCTGCAAAGTTATAAAGAATATTTTTGTCTTTTAACAGCCTTTTTTCAATGTGTTGTAAATCCACTACAATATAAGAAATGCTAATATCCTTAGAAATAATACTTTCTAAAATATGATATTTTACGCAAGGGTAAGCATCTTTGGCTTTTATCTCATGTGAATGCATGGCTGCCAGAGCTGGAAACATATTCCCGGCTTGTTTGAGTTTTCTCTTCATTATGTTGTGTAAAGATTTTGCGTTCATTGTATCTATACAAGAGATTACAAAATATCTGCCAGATGCGCCCAGGTTTCCAGATTCATCAAAAATCAGGCAACGTTCATTATTATACATATCTTTATCCCATTCTTTTATGTTTTGATAACGATATTATAATACCCATTGGCTTCTGTGACAATGTTTTTGTAAAAGCCTTTTTACAATCTTGCGTAATGCCAATCCCCGGCATCCGTGAAAACCGTTTTTTATGGCGTGGAAGATTCTGCATATTAATTGTGACAGGAAAAATTCTGTCAAATAACCTACGAGGAGTTGAAGACCATGAATGGAGAAGTAGTTTCAGGAGGCAGGGAGAACCTGCGCGTCCTGATTGATTATAAGGGCTCCGGATTTCCGGGAGGGCAGATGCAGGATGATTTGCTTTTGTTCTCCCTGAGACCGGATGCGAGCCCGAACCCACTGGCTCTGGCGGTAGTGAATTTCCCTCCCATCAGGGGGAAGAGAAGCCTGTATATCCACAGACTGTCAGGAGAGGAACCGGAGGACAGGGACGTCCTGCTGGATGCCATAGAGGCATTTGCCCGCAGGCAGGGATATCCGGTTCTGTATCTCAATGTGATGGAGCAGGAGATGTCCTATCTGTACAGCCGCGGGTTTACGGTATCCCCGGACTGCCCGATAGCGGCAAGGGAAGTGAAATCATGAACGGAAAGTTCTGGAAATGGCTGAACCGCATCTTCGCAACGGGCATCTGGCTGCAGCCCTTTGTGATGGCGGGGCTCATCCTGTTCTTCCGGGCGGTCTTTGGACAGAGGCCGTCCATCCTGTCCCTGTTCTTCCTGTCCTGGCTGCCGTCTGTCTATGTGTGGTCAGAGAACCAGAGACAGAGAGCAGCGGGCAAGACGGAGTTTGGCATAGAGGATACCTTCCACGACAGGCCGACCCAGTATGAAAGCCCTTTGAAAATGCAGGCTATGTATCCGAAAATTGACGAGAGATTCCTGTTTGATGCACCGGAGGGAGTGGTGCTTGGAAAAACAGAGATTGGAACTATCTCCAGGCAGACAAAATATCTGTGCAAGCCGATGGAAGGAGTAAGATATACTGACGGACACGCCCTCGTGATAGGGGGGAGCGGGTCAGGAAAGAGCTCGGCCATCCTTATCCCGACTCTGTTATCCGTGTCACATATAGGGCTGTTCTGTATTGATATAAAGGGAGAATTATGGAGCAAGACCAGGCGCCTTGATGATGACCGTGTGGTGATTGTGGACTTCCAGGACAGGAACCTTTTCGGCTGGGATGCACTGGCAGCCCTGAACAGGAAGGCTTCCCCCTCTGACCAGGACATCCGGGAGCAGATGGAGGAGATAGCAGACAGCCTGATACCCATTTCTGCAAAAGACAGCCAGGAGTTCTGGAAACAGTCAGCCCGGTCTTTGTTGATTGGAGAACTGGTTGGACTGTATAAACAGAGGCATATCCATGACCTGGCGGCACTGGTCAACGGGATACTGTCCATGGACAGCCGGGAACTGGTGCAGGAACTGATGGGAGGTGCGGCACCGGGGGCTGTGGAGGTGAAATACCTTTCCTCCTTTGAAAAACTGGCAGATGAGACTTTCTCGGGGGTCTGCCAGCAGCAAGAGGAGGCGCTGAAATGTTTTATTGACGATGATGTGCAGTATGCATTTGCAGCCAATCCCCGCAGGGCATGCCCGGAGATGATAGAGGAGGGGAAGGAAGTCTTTTTATCCGTCCGGGAAGAGAAACTGGAGGCGTATTACGGGGTGGTGAACTTAATCATCAGCCAAGTTTTCGGATGCCTGATTAAGCGTCCGGAGGGGAGCCCGGGGGTGATAGTGGCTATTGACGAGTTAGGGAGGCTCTGCAGCCGGGGAAAAATCCCCCACCTGCATAATGAAATCCTCCTGACCGGAAGGAGCAGGAATATCACCTTAATCCTCATCACACAGTCATTTGAGGCGCTGCAAAACAGCTATTCGAAAGAGGACGTGCAGAGCATGATATCTAACTGTTCTTATCTGGCTGTCCTGGATGTCAGGAGCCAGGAGACGGCAAAGACTATCTGCAGCATGGCAGGGAAGTATAAGGAGCGTGAGACCACCTGGTCAGGGAGCGGGAAACACAGGAGCAGGAGCACCTGTTACCGTGACCATCCCATCCTGGAACCTTCAGATTTGTCCAGGCTGGTACAAATGGATGAGGTCATCCTGATAACGGCAGAATATTCCTATTGCCGGGTAAAGAAATGCTCATATTTCAAGGAGCCGGTGCTGAACGCCAAATCCATGCAGGCACAGAGATATAACCGGGAAGCTGCCGGGCTGGAAGGGAAAGCGCTGCCGGAGGTGAAAGTAACACTGCCGGAGGAGGAAGATTTTCCGGAAAGAACTGAGAGATATATAAAAAACAAGATAAAAGCATATTATACCTGGTGCACCCGCAGGCTGGCAGAGAGCCTGGAAGAGGTGGCCAGGAGGCTGAGAGGTAGATAGAGATGGAAAGAGAAGAGATGAAAAGGATACAGAAAGAGATGGAAAAACGGCTGGGGGATGACTGGGATGTCCAGCCGGTCACAGTCAATAAAGTAGGCGGGCAACGGGAAGGCCTGTCCTGCCGGTATCAGGAGGAGAACATGGCTGTGACGGTATACCCGGAGAGCTGTAAGGTGACACTGGGGGAAAAGGCCGGTGAAGAGGAGATTGGGGAATACCTGGCGGGCATCGTGGAGGAGAACCGCAGGCCTCCCATAGAGGTCAGCAGGACGGCAGAGGATTTCCGGAACAGGCTCTATATTCAGATGGTAAATGCGGATGTGAACAGGGAACTGTTAAAGGATGCCGTGTATTATCAGAAGGAGGATATGGCGGCCATTGCCAGATGCCGGGTAGGACAGGAGGGAGGGGATGTCTATTCCTTCCTTGTGACAAAAGAGAACCTGTCGGCGTTTCAGATGACAGAGGGGGAGGTACTGGAGCGGGCATATAGAAATACCGCCCGGCAGGAATTTTCCCTGATGAGCATGGAGGATATCATGAGGGAGATGTTTTCTGCGATGGCGTCTGCACCGGAAGATGTGGAAGCATTGGAGAGGATGATAAAAGAAAATCCTTCCCCGCTGTATATCCTTACGAACGAGGAACGGTTAAACGGAGCCAATGCCCTGGTCTGCCCGCAGGTGCTGCAGGATGCTTATGAGACACTGGGAGAGCCGTATTATGTGCTCCCCAGTTCTACCCATGAGGTGCTGCTGGTGAAGGAGAGCGAAGGGTTCAGCCCGGAGGAACTGCGGAACATGGTGTCAGAGGTCAATATCTCAACGGTAAGCCCGGAGGATTTGCTGTCCTTTAAAATATTCCGGTATGACGGCAGGACACTCTCCGCAGTAAAGGAAGAGACCCAGACCATGACAGAGGCTACAAGGAAAGCAAAAGAACATGGATTTAAGCTGATATAGGAGGGACAGAGATGGAGAAAGTGGAGATGATGCAGAGGAGCTTTGAGAACTATCTGCGTGTGAAGCCGGGAAAGATTGCAGTGGATATCATCCTGGCAGATGGAAAGAGGATAGAGGGAATCAGAAGAATCTGAGAGTTAAAAAAGGAGAGTCAACGCTCTCCTTTTTTTTCTGCAAAGATGCAGGCTTACGGTATCGGTTTCCCGGAAAACGGCAGATGTTTTTCCAGATAATCCAGTATCTCATCCTCACTTTGCCTGTCTGCACCCGGTATCATCCCCTCTACCATCTTTCCCAGGTTCACATACCGCCGGGTCTGTTTCTTTTTGTCCAAGGCTTTCTGACGGTTCTCCTCTAACTGCCGGCGGTGCAGGGCTTGTTTTTCCCTTAACTGCCTTAATTCCTCGGCAGTCTGTTCTATCTCTGTCATCTACATGCACCTCCCCTGTACGGCCTTCACGGTCTGTTCAAGGGGCTGCTTTGCTGCCCTGGCCTTTTCCAGGACAGCAGATGCCTGGTCAATCATGCTGTTTGAGGCCTCCCGGATAGTCTCCAGGCTGGCTTTCAATTCCTTTGTTTTCCTGCCGGAACTCCAGCCTGCGATATAGCCAAACGAGTAGTCCGAGGTGTCCAGCCCGAAGTACTTGCACACCACATATGCAACAGATTCGGCCTGCACCTCACGGGTGGAAACATCCCTGGGTGCATCCGGGATATCCGTGCTGTGGAGCATGGCATGCCCCATCTCATGGATGAGGGTCTTCAGGGACTGTTTCTCAGAGAGGGTACTGTCTACAACGATTTCCTTTGTATCCCTCCGGTAAAATCCGTGGGCTTCCCCCTTTATCGGCTGGAACGTGACGGGGACAGGGCAGATTTTCAGGAGTGCATCCTTCAGCTCTTTCTGGCTGCTGTCCAAATCCCCGGTCAGTTCATTGGCTATCTCCGGCAGTGCTTCCCCGTCTGTCTGGGAGATATCGAAAACATATCCCACCTTGAAGTAAGGGATTATCCTCTCTACAGCTTCTTTCTTGTGGCTGCCGTCCGGTAAGAGACAGGGCTTTCCGGTCGCAGGGTCTTTGGCATCCCTGAGAACGGTGGATTTATACGGTGCGGGGCAGAAAATCTTAATGCCGGATTCGCCCTTCCTTACCTGCCTGTTAAGCCGGTTCCATGTAGTGTAAGAGGCACAGCAGGTTGCCCCGGGTCTCTGACGCGCGATGAGGAGCTGGTTATTAAGGGAGTATGTATGGAATTTTGACATGCTGGAAAGGAATGCCATATATTTTTCCCCGTTCATAAATTCGTGGATGGATTTTTCCAGGTCTTCCGACAATGCCTGCACCTTTTCCTGTCTGCTGGGTTTCTTTGTATCAGTTGTATTGTTCTTCATAAAATTGATTCCTCCTTGGATGTTTTCTTTTAATATGCTGTATTTTTGGAGGGATGAAATTTTTTTGCGGAAAAATATGCTGATTTTGCAAATGGTGAGGTATTCTTTGATAACCTTGACCAGGGATTGTACCAGATAACTGAAATTAAGACAGAACCTGGCAACGCTTTACTGAAAGAGCCAATTATGGTAACTCTTCCAATGACAATGACAGAAGACGAAGCCAATGAATATGGCAACGTTGACTTTACATCTGCAAAAGAAGACGTTAATTATTCTGGCAAATGGTATTTCTATGAGTGCTTGTATGAAATTACCAATAACGCTACATTTAAGATGCCGATGACTGGTGATGACGGCAAATGGAAATATGGATTTATCGGACTTGGAATTGTTATGGCAATAAGTGCTGGATTTGTGGTTTGTAATACAAAAAACAAAAAGAAAAAAAAGCGAAAACATAAGAAATAAAAAACAATAAAAAAAGAAGAGCTATTTTAAAAATGGCTCTTCTTTTTATAATTTCTGTTTGCAATAAAACTAATCTTTAGTCCATGTAGCTGTTATTTTTTCATCACTTGTCATTCGCATTCCAGTTGGAGATGTTCCATACCAAGTCCAACCAGTAAAAGTATATCCATCTCTAATAGGAGCCGGAATATCTCTTTTAAATTTAACAACAGTCCCGTAATAAAAATACATATCATATACGTTAACATTATTTAACGTAGGAAAATAACCACCATTTGCGTCAATTGTAAGCTTTTCTTTTTCACCATAAGAAGTAAACACCTGTACGCAATAATATGTAGAACCTGATTTATATACCCCAACTCCAAGGTATGTTGAATATGTATTTAACAATGCAACACGATGCCCTGGACTATTCATCCATCCGTCTATTACAGCTTGTGGAGACTGAAACCCTGCTGCAATATTTTCTCCACTATTATTTTCTGGTATACCGTATTCACTGAGAATGGTTCCGCTTCCGGTTCCATCCGGTCTCGTATGTGAAAACTTAATAGAGATTTCTCTCGCTCTCTGCATAGCGGCTCTGTTCAAGTCATCATTCGTTTGTACCAATGGCTTTCCATTCTTTGTTCTTTCAACATTTGTCAGCCTGAAAATTTCTGCTGCAAACTGTTCATCACTCATCTGTGGAGCAGGTGTTTCATTCGGAATATACGGATTGTCATTATCGTCGTCTCCGTCATCCCCGCTTGGGACAAATACCTTTACTCCGTTTGCATCATACTTACCACGTACATTATTACGGTTTACACATCCCACAACTGTGTATATGTTGTCGCAGTTAGTATAAGGAAATTCATCAACATAAGATGTTTCCGTAGTGTCTCCAAGATAAAGCCATTCTGTGTTCTTTTTGTTTCTGATATATACAATATACTTATCAGCTCCACCAGCTTTCTTCCATGAAATGGTAACGCCTTCCGTATCCTTATCGTAAGTTGCAGAAATAAGCTTAACTGTCTGAGGAATTGTAGCTGCAGTCAGTCCTTTTGTGTTATATTTGCCAGACTTTTTCGTCTTTTTGTTATAAGCTTTGACTGTATACTGATACTTTTTGCCTACAATGATTGGATATTTAGATGAAGAAGTGTGAGTGTAGCTTGTCTTTTTGTTGTCTAACGTCTTCACTTTAATCCATTTTTTGTCTCCAGATTCTCTGTAGTATACAATGTAATTCGTCGCCTCGGAAGCCTTTTTCCATTTTATGTTGATTTTGTTATAATCAGTGGCTTTTATACTTGACAGCTTTACCGTTCCAGGCTTCTTGGCTGCCGCCTGCGTGGTTACCGGCATCAGCAGTATGACTGTCAGAATCAGCAATGTCAGGAATGAAAATCTTTTTCTCTTCATAAACCGAATCCTCCTTTATGGTTATGTACATATTGTACTACCGGATTTTTGTGGATACAAGAGCGAAATGTAGACTTTTGATACTTGACCAGGGAACATATCAAATTACTGAATTAAAAACTAAAGACGGAAATGCCCTGTTAAAAGAACCTATTATCGTAACATTGCCGATGACAATGACCGCAGATGAGGCTAATGAATATGGAAATGTTGATTTTTCATCTGCGAAAGAAGATAAAAATTACTCTGGTAAATGGTATTTCTATGAATGTTTATATGAAATCACCAATAACGCTACATTTAAGATGCCGATGACTGGTGATAATGGTAAATGGCAGTATGGTTTTATCGGATTCGGTGTAATTATGGTAACTGGAATTGGATGGATTATTTATAACACGAAGACCAAAAGAATCAGAAAACGCAAACATAAAAAGTAGAATAAAAGTAAAAAAGAACAAAATAAAAGCTTGCATTTTAATGCAAGCTTTTATTTATTATGTTAGTTATTCGGAGTCCATTTGGCATATAGCGTCGTTCCTCCTACAGCGTATGAAATTCGACGTATTGGGTTCCATGTATCATCAGGATTTTTTAATTGGAACCATCCTGAAAAAGAATATCCATTTTTAATAGGAGTAGGTATGTTCGCTACAGTATACGGCGATGGCGCATCATATAGCCATACATGTTCACCGGGTGAGCCTGAAATAGTGTATGTTGAGTTTCCTTTAATGGTTCCTCCATTCGCATCAAATGTAATAGAGCCGGATGCATCTGGGTTTCCTGTTGAAAAATCCTGAACCCAATAATAATTTCCATTATCTGATTCATAAAATCCAACGCCAAGATATTGATATCTATTATCAAGCATTGTTACTTTATGTCCTGAGCTATTCATCCATCCTTCAACAACAGATTCGGCATCACCATATCCCATAGCTATATTTTCTCCATTTACGCAACCTAAAATGGTTTTATAGCTTGTCCCATTTGGTCTTTCGTGCGAAAATTTAACAGAAATTTCCTTGGCTCTTATCATAGCCGCATCCTGAATCGTTTTATTATACTTCAAAGGCTGCGCCCCTTCTTTGGCTCTCTCAATATTCGTAAGCCTTAGTACCTCTGATGCCATAGCAATCGGGTCTACCGGGTCGTCAAAATCATCGTCATTGTCCCCATGATTATTATCATTGTTGTCATCGCCTGGGTTTTCCGGCTTTGATGTTGGTTCTGGCGTAGGCGTTACTTTTTTCTTTACCTTGATACTTACACCTGTATTGCTTCCGTCTCCATAAACTTTAAATTTGCTACTGTAGCCAAAAACAAAATAAGTATTCGTAACACCTTCGACAGGATTTTTGTCTTCATATCTTGTATACTTGGACGAAATTGTTGCAATTTTTGAAGGTACTGAATCATTTGCCTTACGATATATCACGTAATGCGTCGTACCACCGGCAGGATTCCAGCTGACATTTACAGTGTTGTCTCCAGTCAGACCTGCGCCGAGTCCATATACGGTTGCTGGAACAGTTCTTGTTGTTAGTCCTGTTTTGCTATAGCGGCCAGACTTCTTCGTTTTCTTATTATAAGCCTTGACGGTATAGGTGTATTTCTGACCTACAACAATTGGATATTTACTGGAAGAGGTGTGAGTGTAACTGGATTTTGTGTTATCAAGTGTCTTTATTTTAATCCACTTCTTACTACCAGCCTCTTTGTAGTATATGATGTAGTTCGTAGTCCCGGAAGTCTTCTTCCATTTAATGTTGATTTTATTGTAATTAACAGCCTTTATACTTGACAGCTTAACTGTGCCTGGCTTGGCTGCCGCCTGTACTGGAATCTGCGCGATGCTGAAAGCGAGCAGGAGCGCTGCGAAGATTGAAAGTATCTGGTAAAAATATTTCTTGATATTTACTGTATCCATTCACACATCCTCCTTCTGAGTGTTTATGTATCTATTGTACTACGGGGATTTCTCGGAGACAATAGGGAAACAAAGACATTGCAAAAGAAGATACAAACTATACGAAAAAGTGGTATTTCTTTGATTGCAAGTATGAAATCAAAAACAATCAGGTGTTCTTAATGCCGATGACCGGTTCTGATGGAACCTGGATGTATGGCTTTGTAGGATTTGTCGCAATTGCGTTTACCGGATGCTTATATTTACTTCTTGACGAAAAGAAGAAAAATAAGAAGAAACATAGACGGAAAAGAAAATAAATCTGAAAAAGGCTGAAAGATAAAGGTGACAACAGAACAAAAAAAATAAAAAAAACAACGCATCGTCAGATGCGTTGTTTTTTGTGTTTAAGATTCGGAAATTGGCGTCCAGGTGGCGAGAATTCGCATTGGATGCTCTTGAATGCCAACTTCTGTAATGCCGTCTTCCCATCCTGCAAAAGTATATCCGTTCTTAATTGGAATCTCAACTTTAGATACCTTTAGCATTGCATCAACTGGACCAGAAATAATTAACTGATTACTGTTATTGCTGGAAAATACTCCACCATTCGCATCAAAAATTACAGAACCTTTTGCGTCCGGATTATATGAAAAATCCTGAACCCATAACCACTGCCCGGTGATTGGGCTTTTACATACGCCAACCCCGATATGTGTAATGCTCTGCTGCATCATTGTTGCTTTATGTCCAGAGCTGTTCATCCACGCTCTGACAACTGCTTCTGGGGTTTTCTGGCCTGCAGCGATGTTTTCTCCTCCGTCACAAGCTACTCCGTTTTCATATAATGCTGTACTACTATCTGTTCCGTCTGGTCTTATATGAGAGAATTTTCTTGTAATCTCTTCAGCTCTGACCATCGCGGCTCTCTGAAGTCCTGCGTGATACTGTAACGGTGAACGTCCTGCTTTAACTCTCTCAATATTTGTCAGCCTGATAACCTCGGAGGCCATTTCCTCAACACTCATCTCCGGTTCTGGAGTCGGTGTAGGAGTAGCGGTAGGAATCGGCGTTGCGGTTGGTGTAGGTGTTGCCGGTTTCTCTGTCGGTGTAGCAGTAGGAATCGGGGTTACCGGCTTCTCAGTAGGTTCCGGTGCCTTTGTAGGTTTTGGAGTAACCGGCTTCGGTGTAGCTGTCGGTGTAGGAGTCGCTGGCTTTTCGGTAGGCTTCGGAGTCTCTGTTGGGTCTGGAACCTTTGTAGGTTTCGGAGACGGTGTTGCGGTAGGAGTTGGAATCACCGGCTTTTCTGTTGGCTCTGGTTTCTCAGTAGGTTTTGCTGCATCAGCCGGAACCTTGACGGAAACTCCGTCCTTGTCGTAGCTTCCTTTCGTTTTTTTACCGCTGTAATAACCGCGTACCATATAGGTATTGACTTCACCTTTTTTGTAAGCTGCATCTTCATATGATAATGAATTTTTCAGTGCCAGCATTTTCCACTTACCATTATCTTTACGGTATACAAGATATTTGTCAGCACCTGCTGCTTTATCCCATGTCAGTGTTACAATGCCGTCTTTATATGCAGCTTTAATGTTTTTTACCATTGCCGGCTTGGTATAAGCCGTAAGGCCTTTCTTATTGTAAGACCCTGATTTTTTGGTCTTCTTATTATAAGCCTTTACGGTATAGGTATATTTCTGGCCTACAACGATTGGATACTTCTTGGAAGAAGTGTGAGTGTAGCTGCTCTTGGAATTGTCAAGCGTTTTGATTTTTGTCCACTTTTTCGTTCCTTCTTTCTTATAGTAAACGATGTAATGAGTGGCGCTTGATGTCTTTTTCCATTTGACATTAATTTTGTTGTAAGCCGGAGCTGAAATGCTGCTAAGCTTAACCGTTCCGGGTGCAGATGCAGCCTGAATGGATGCTGGCATCAGCAGTATGACTGCCAGCAAAAACAGCAGACAGGGAAAAAATCTTCTTTTTTTCATAAACAGAGTCCTCCTTTATGTTGTATATTGTACTACTAAGATTTCATGGAAACAAGAAGGAATACGGATTCAGGTTTCTGCCGGATAGTTGGAAATATATGGAAAGATAGATACCTCTGAATAAATTGGATGTGTTAGATGAGAAAAGCGTAGAGCAGGGATGATTACCTGTTCTACGCTTTTCCTGTTATGAACAAAGTTGCATACTAACGACTTTACCATTTTTTACTGTAATCCATGCGCCTAAACCATTCAAGCGTTTCATGATGTTTATAAAGTTTGACTTGGAATAATTATTTCTATATGGCTTATCTGGATTTTCGGGGTTAAATTCAAGTGAGAAGTATTTTGTCTTGGAAGTTAGTTTAAAGGTATGTTTTCCGTATTTTACAAAATTTTTCTTGCTTGTATTCAATACTCTGTTTTTGGATTTGTTAAATGAGGAATACATTGTCAATGTGTTTCCTTTACATATGACTTTCATTGTTCCGGTATCGTAATAATATCCGTTCGCACCCGGTTTTCTGCCGCCTTTCTGACGTATTAAATGGGTATAATAGTATGTCGTGCCGGATTTCTTAGTTGCTGCCTGTACCTGCGAGACTTCCATGAATCCGGTAACGAGACAGATAGCAAGCAGGATTGCCAGAACTTTTTGAAACTTGTTCTTCCATGTTTTCATGATGAAGACCTCCTTTTCTTTATATGTCTGATTATAGTACCGGAAGATGGAAGAGTCAATTAAATAGGTGATAAAATATCAGATTGTGAAAGATTACGGGGGAATCTGTAGAAAAGACTTGTCTGTTAGAGAAGAATGTAGTACTCTGAAAGTGCATGAACACTTCACTCATGCAGTAATACACACTTTTTTAATGGAGAAGAGCAGCCGGATTGCCTGGCTGCTCTTTTCGTTATTGGGAGAACGGTTTTGGGGTGACGGACGAAGGACGGCAGGAGGGCAGGAGACACCGGAAGGTGGATGCCCCGAGAACACCTTATAGGTGGTCAGTAATTGCGCCCTTGTGGTGTTGGAGATTACCTGCTATCACTACTTATTACGGTCGGTATCATTATTGTCATCGACATCATCATACTTATCAGCAAGAGAAAGTGGTGTACGCGGCTTTTTACTTTCCTGTATCAGACCATTCCAGTTCATAGCATCAAGTATTATATCAAGTTTTTCAGCGGTCATAACACCGGACTTGCGCAACATATCAAACTGAGTATCAATGACGTGCTGGGAGCGTCTGTCTGATATTATAAGTTCAGTAGAAAGTTCCACGTTACGTCTTAATTGATAATCATACTTTTCATATAGTTCCTTATAGGCAACTGCATTTTGTTCTAATTTATCTGTCAAGTCTTGGCATTTAGCCTTCAGGGAGTCGTTTTCCTGCGTCAGGGAATCAATCTTTTCCCGTAGTTCATCCAATTCTTCAGTTTTCACGGCTACAGAATTGCCTGCTTTTTTTCTTCCGTGTCTGTCTAAAAAATCCACTGCAACATCATCAAGATACTGTGTGCCGCTTCTTATCCTGATGTGTGGGATAAGTTCGTCCCTATATTTTAATATTTTCCGCCGTGCGCCCTCATAAGTGAGACTGCGGCTGAGGGCATATTCTGGTAAAGTTATTCCAACTCCTTTTTCGCAAGTCCAGTAATTGGGAGGACAGCAATCTCCTTCATAGGGTTCTTCCTCAGTGTAGTCTTTATAGAGAATTTTAGTATCATCTGTCATAAGCTTATGCTCCTATATACATTATTTTGCTTTTGATATTATAACACAAAATAAACCATATGTATATGATTATAAACAAAAAATAAAATCAATTAGAAACATATTGACAACTAAAAACAAAAGATATATAACTATATACAAAGTATGAAACAAATAAACATACTTATAACAAAACAAAAATGAATTATAAACAAAGTATAGGATAAAAATTGAAAAAAGGAGGAACTATGATGAACAGCGGATGAAGCGGGATTAGATTTTTGAGGGGTGTTATCTGTAAACAATATTTTTTACGAAAGGGGAAAACTTTTATGAGACCATTTAAAGAACTTTACGATAATAAAAACCATGCAGACCTTCAGGAACTGGAGAAGTTTTACGACAGGTTCAGAGATACTGTCAGGACATTATTTAAGAAAGTAGACCAGGCCGCTGACGAGGCCGAAACCCGGTATCTGATGGAAACTGTCAGGGAAATAGAACAAGAGGGCAGGCCTTTCCGCTATATATCAGCGAAGGAACTGGAAGATGTCAGGACAAAAGCTTCACTTGAAGCAACTCAGGGAGAAATAAAAGCCTGTATTGCTGCTGAGCGTGATTTCCTGAAAGTGCTCAGGGAACTGATGGAGGCGGGGGTGCTCCCATTTGAAGAAGCTGACTTTATTGCGAATGCTGCACACAGGGAAGCCCATGGACAGAACGGTGACATTGAGGCAGCCTGATATAAAATACTGATACGAAAGGAAGAAAAAACTATGACAGATAATACATTAAAAACAAACAATACCCAGCAGGTGGAACCGGAATTTCGCCCATTAACAAAAGAGGAAGCGGAGATGCTCCTGGAGGAAGCAAAGAACTGGAAGGAGCCGGAATATGATGATTACGATGCTTATAACACTTACGAAACAAGCTGTGATGTGGGATTCCCGCCAGCTTTAAAGAAGAAGCCGTCTGCAGAGGAATATGCAAAACAGATAGACAAGACCGGCTTTGAAAAGAAAGGCCTGTATAAAGGGATTGTACAGGTAGAGGATGATTTCCGCAGGATAAGGCTGATTAAGGCATACCGGGAAAGGGCAAAGGAGCTTGGCGGAACACAGATGGCAAAATTCTTTGATGAAATGCTGAAAACTGCAAAAAAAGAATGGATGGAGGGAGAAAAGATGGGTATGAAGAAAAAAACGATGCCGGCGTCCGGAACAGTGCTGGGAAGGACAAATTATACAAATTTACCGGAAGGGATGCAGAACCTGGACTGCGCGGAATGCTGGGAAGCAACAGACCAGGGCATATATTTCAACGGGCAGGAGAAGTATATCAAGGTCTGCAGCCAGTCGGTATCGATTACCGGAATCCTCCGTTCAGTAGAGAGCGGGGAGGAGATAGTCAAACTGGAATTTCGGAGGAACAAGAAATGGAAGAGGATAGAGGTGGACAGAGGAATCCTGGCATCCCCCCAGAAGATAATCGAACTGTATAAACAGGGATTCAGTGTTACCAGCCAGAACGCAAAAGCAATCGTTGCATTCCTGCAGGATATGCTGGACAGGGGCATAGAGAACGGCACTATCCCGGTCTCACTCGTCACATCTAAAATGGGATGGACGGAAGACAAATCAGCATTTATCCCTTATACAGATGAGAAAATCATGTTCAATGACCAGGGGAAATTTAGCAAACTGCCAAAAGCTCTGGAACCGAAGGGTGACTCGGAGCTGTGGTATGAGGTTATGAAAAAAGAACGTGATATCGAGATGGTACAGCTGCTGCTGGCAGCCAATTTGGCGGCTCCTGTGGTGGGGCTGCTTGGGCTGGAAGGCTTTACTGTAAACCTCCACGGACAGTCCCGCGGTGGAAAGAGTGTTACCAGTAAACTCTGTGCAAGCGTCTGGGCTGGACATGAATCAAGGGATGGATTTGTCTACGGTGTAAACAATACCCTCAATTCCCTGGATGAGATTTTGGGAACGTACAATACCCTGCCGTTCATCATGGAAGATGCCAATAACATGGATAAAAAAAGAAAAGTGGACATGTCATCAGTCATTATGAAAACCGCGAATGGGGTTGGAAAAGCACGTATGGGAAGAGATTTAAAGCTGAAACCGGTACAGACCTGGTATCTGGTAGGAATCTCGACTTCTGAGTTCAGGCTTTTGAAAGATGGTGACAATGGGGGTGCTTATAACCGTCTGGTGATGGTGAAAGCACCGGATGAAGAAGACTGTCCATACAAGGAAAATGCGGCAGAACTTCTGGATTTTGCAGAGAACAACCACGGATTCTGCGGCAGGGATTTTGTGAAAGTCCTTCAGAAACTGGGAAAAGATACCGTTGCAGAGATGCTGCAGGGGGTAAAGCGTGAGGTTGATGAGAAGGCAAAGGAAGCGGGAAAATCCGGAGGACAGGTGCTGCCGATAGCGGTACTGGTGCTGACAAGCCGGCTTGCAGAAGAGCATCTGTTCCATGATGGGAAAGTCATTTCCGTGGAAGATGCGGTGAGATGGATGACAGACAAGGATTTGGCAGACCAGAACGAAAGATTCTATGAGACTCTGATGGACACTGTGATGACAAATGGAAGCAAATTTGAAGGCCTTGGTATGAATACAGATTTCCCGCCGCAGAATTACTGGGGACGTTACGACAGCGCAACGAACAAGATTGGGATTATCCCGTCTGTCCTGAGGAAACTGGCAGAAGAGGCTGGTGTGGATGATGTGAAGGCCTTTCTGGAATATCTGGATGGAAAAGGCATGATTGATAAGGATAAGAACGGGAACCTGACAAAAAATGTGTATTCTTCCTGCCTGGCGAAGGGGAACCGGATGCATGTGATTCAGATGAAGAAGGCCGACAAGGATTCCTGTGATGCCTCATTTGGTAACGGGGATTGTCCATTTGATAACTGATAGGGAGGATAAGAGCGGAGAGCCTGGAAACGGGCTCTCTGTTTTGATGCAGGGATTTATAAGAAATTTACAGAAGGCTTACAGGCTGCTGTAAGAGCCCGGATGCTCGCAAAGCCGCATAAACAGGGTACTTGCGGGCTCCGGATGGGATTCTTACAAAGTTTTCCAGAAGTGATTGCTGTTATGGAGAAGGATATAATATTTTTTTCATCAAAAACTTTTTCTATAGGTCAGTGTATGTTGGAAAATCCTGTAAGTTTGTAAGATTTAGTAAGATATAGATATTTGTTATATATAATATATAATTATATTTGAATAAAAGGATTATAAATTAGATATATTGCATAATAAAAAGAGGGATTTGGATGCCGTGGGGCTTATAGTGGAAATGTAAGTTTTGTGTAAGCCGTGCGATATCTGAGTACTGGCAGGCGGGAGGTATTGATGGAGGAGATGGTTATTGCGGCCGTCAGGTATAGA